>Ga0192647_101748_pt1 | contig 13963 bp, 15 predicted proteins | sample LauGreFa1BDMLBSN_2_FD_133046 | JGI IMG/M metagenome (GOLD analysis project Ga0192647, IMG submission 133046) | Freshwater lake microbial communities from Lake Michigan, USA - Fa13.BD.MLB.SN - reassembly | ecosystem: Environmental > Aquatic > Freshwater > Lake | place: Lake Michigan, USA...
TCCAGCTTGGGCGCGGAAGATGTGGTGATCACCCATTTGATCAACCAGTTATCGCTCGACATCCCGGTGTTTGTGCTCGAAACCGGGGCGTTGCACCATGAAACTTTGGCCCTTCTCGAAAGACTTCAAGCCCACTCACGCGCTGCTATTGAGGTCTATCGCCCACAGCACGAAGCGGTGATCGGGTTTGTGAAACAACCCGGCCAGCAAGCCATTTACGACAGCATGGACCATCGCAAAGCTTGTTGCGGCATTAGAAAGCTCGAGCCCCTAGGACGCGCCCTGTCCGGCCAACGCGCATGGATCACCGGTTTGCGACGTGAACAATCCCAAGCCCGCGCAGAGGTTGCCGCACAAGAAGCCGACTCCACCAACGGCGTGCCGATCGTGAAATTCAATCCCTTGGTGGAATGGACTTGGGGCGATGTGTGGCACTACATTGCACAACACCATGTCGACTACAACCCTTTGCATGACCATTTTTTCCCAAGCATTGGTTGCGCACCTTGCACCCGCGCGATCAGCTTGGGCGAAGACTTCCGTGCCGGACGTTGGTGGTGGGAAAACAGCGACCTGAAAGAATGCGGTTTGCATGTGAAAACACCCGCTGCGTCATAGCACCAAAGTCACAGCATCCCTTCAAACCTATTTCGCATCAAGCGATATGCGTCAAAGTCCCTATGAATTTACTTGAGAACAGAGCATGAACGCCAGAGCCGAACTCGAACAACACCTTCTCAGCAACGCCCATTTAGACGCGCTGGAAGAAGAAACCATATTCATATTGCGTGAAGTTGCCGCCGCGTTTGAGCGACCCACCTTGCTTTTTTCTGGTGGCAAAGATTCGCTGGTGATGTTGAAATGCGCCGAGAAAGCATTCGGTATCGGACGCATTCCCTACCCTTTGCTGATGATTGACACGGGCCACAACTTTCCAGAAGTCACCGACTTTCGCGACTTGCGTGCCAAAGAACTCGGCGCTGAATTGATTGTGCGCAGTGTCGAAGATTCGATGAAGCGCGGCACTGTTCGACTTGCGCGTCCCGATGAGTCACGCAATGTGCACCAATCGGTCACGCTGCTCGAAGCCATCGACGAGTTCCGTTTTGATGCACTCATTGGCGGTGCCCGCCGCGACGAGGAAAAAGCCCGCGCCAAAGAACGCATCTTCAGCCACCGCGACAGTTTTGGCCAGTGGCAGCCCAAATCTCAACGCCCTGAATTGTGGAATTTGTTCAACACACGACTTCACCCGGGTGAACATTTCCGCGTGTTTCCTATCTCCAATTGGACCGAACTCGATGTGTGGCAATACATTGAACGCGAGCAGATCGCCTTGCCATCGCTCTACTACTCGCACACGCGTGATGTGATTGAACGCAAAGGCTTGTTGGTTCCGGTCACGCACATGACGCCACCGCGCGATGGCGAAACGGTACAACAACGACAAGTGCGCTTTCGCACCGTGGGCGATATCACCTGCACCTGTCCGGTGGAGAGCTCCGCTTTGACACCCAACGATATCGTGATCGAAACCTTGGCAGCAGATGTCAGCGAACGTGGCGCCACCCGCATGGACGACCAAACCTCTGATGCTTCGATGGAAAAACGCAAGAAAGAAGGTTACTTCTGATGACTACCCAAACGGCCACGCGCCCTGCTCTCAAATTCATCACCTGTGGTTCGGTGGATGATGGCAAATCCACTTTGATTGGTCGCTTGCTGGTCGATTCCAAATCTGTGCTGCAAGACCACCTGGCCGGTGTGCAACGCCACGGTGAAACGGACCTGGCTTTGCTCACCGACGGTTTATCGGCTGAGCGTGAACAGGGCATCACGATCGACGTGGCCTACCGCTATTTCAGTACCGAATCACGCAAATTCATCATCGGCGACTCACCGGGTCACGAGCAATACACACGCAATATGGTCACCGCGGCCTCCAGCGCAGATGCTGCTGTGGTGTTGGTAGATGCCACCAAGCTCGACTGGTCTGCCACAGGTTTCAGCCTCTTGCCCCAAACTCGCAGACACAGTTTGCTACTGAAATTGTTGCGCGTGCCGTCCATTGTGTTTGCGATCAACAAACTCGATGCAGTGACCGACGCAGCCACTGCATTTGTCAACATTGCAGGCGCACTTCAAGCCTTTGCAGACCATGCGGCTTTGGACATCACGGCCATTGTTCCCGTGTCTGCACTCAAAGGGTGGAATGTCGTCAACCCTGAGCCCAACTGGTGCAACTATTCAGGCCCCAGTTTGTTGCAATTGCTTGAAAGCCTGCCAGTCACCGCTTACGAAGAAGACGCCGGATTGGCTTTTGCTGTTCAATGGGTCGAAAAATTCCACGACAGTCCGGACACTTCCAAAGGTCGACGTGTGTATTGGGGTCGCGTGGGCGCGGGCATTGCCCGCCCCGGCGACAGCATTCGCGTATTTCCTAGCGGCCAAACGGCTCTCATCAAAGAAGTGCTCAACAGTGTTCGCCAACCCACCGACATCGCAGCCGGGCACAGCGCGGGTTTGGTGTTAGACCGTGAAGTCGATATTTCGCGGGGCGATTGGGTACTGGCCCAACACCATGACGCACCCTCTCAAAATCCGTTGAATGTCACATTGGCTTGGCTGGACGATGAGCCCCTGGTCGCAGGCCGGGTGTATTGGGCACTGCATGGGCACCGCTGGGTCAAAGCCAAAGTGTTGCGCATCGTGCACCGTTTAGATGTCAATAGCTTGCAAGAATTGGAGGCTACCGAGTTACCTCCCAACGCGATTGGCCATGTGCAATTGAGTTTGCAGCAACCTTTGGTCACCCTGCCCTTTGAAATATCGCGCAGCTTGGGTTCGTTGGTGCTGGTTGACACTGCCACGCACAAAACGTCTGCGGCTGTCATGGTCAGAGAATGACCCACGCCGTGCCCTAAAATGGATTTTCTTGTGGCTATTTCGCCCGATTGATCAACATCTGAATCACCATGACCCACGTTGTTACCGAAGCCTGTATCCGTTGCAAGTACACCGACTGCGTTGACGTTTGTCCCGTCGATTGTTTCCGCGAAGGCCCCAATTTTTTGACGATTGATCCGGATGAATGCATCGATTGCGCCGTTTGCATACCCGAGTGTCCGGTCAATGCGATTTATGCCGAAGAAGATGTGCCTGCCGACCAACAACACATGGTTGCTTTGAACGTCGAGTTGGCCCGTATCGGTTGGCCCAGTATCACCAAACGCAAAACGCCCTTGGCAGATGCAGACGATTGGAAAGACAAGACTGGCAAGCTCTCCGAGCTAGCCCGCTGATGGTGTCGGGCTGGGCCTGCGTGCCATGAGCTCTGACACCACCCTCCCTGTCGTTACCGATGCATTGGTCATCGGCGCTGGCCCTGTGGGCTTGTTTCAAATATTTGAGCTGGGTTTACAAGAAATCCACGCACATGTGGTGGATGTACTGCCTGAAGCGGGCGGCCAATGCATGGCCTTGTATCCCGATAAACCGATCTACGACATACCCGGTCTTCCTACAAGCACAGGCCGAGATTTGACGCAACGGCTGTTACAACAAACGGCTCCCTTCCAACCCCAATTCCATTTCAAACAACGCATATCAGGCATGCAAGCCCAACCAGATGGGCGCTGGTTGGCCACCACCGACCAAGGCATGTCTTTTTTAACGAAAACTGTGTTCATTGCCGCAGGCGTAGGCGCTTTCGTGCCGCGCACACTTCCCTTGCCTGAATTGCAGGCGCATGAAAGCACACAAGTTTTTTACACACAAGAAGAGGCATCCTCTGCGCAGGGTCAACACCTGGTGGTGGTCGGTGGCGATGACTTGGCGATTCAAGCCGCACTGGCTGCATTGACCCATTCACCAGCCAGCGTGACATTGGTGCACCGTCGCAGCACACTGGATGCTTCGCCTGAATGGTTGCAAGCGTTTGACCAAGCGGTCGCCGCCCAAAAAATCGTCTTCTTCACAGCGCAAATTTCGCAAGCGGAGTTGACCAACCAGCGCCTCAGTGGCTTGAAAACAGAGTTGACCGATGGCAGTTCACGCGTGTTGGCTTGTGACCAATTGTGGGTGATGCTCGGCCTCTCACCGCAACTGGGTCCTCTGGCCAATTGGGGGCTGGACATGTCGCGCAAACAGTTGGCGGTCAACACAGAAAATTTCAGCACCAGCGCGGCGGGTATTTTTGCGGTTGGCGACATCAACACATACCCCGGCAAACGCAAACTGATCGTGAGCGGCTTTCACGAAGCCACTTTGGCGGCCTTCGGTGCAGCGGCTTATCTACGCCCGGGGCAAAAAATTCCGCTCGAATACACCACCGCGTCGCCCCGGCTACACCGTTTATTGGGCGTGTGAGCAAGCTGGCCTTTGAGGCAGTGCATAATTGCCGCTCTTGTTGAAAAACAAGTCCGCTGGGGGTGCTGAGGTGATTTCACCAAGGCTGAGAAAGTCCCTTTGAACCTGATTGAGGTAATCCTCGCGCAGGGAAGCATGGCCAACAGGGAACACGTTTACACGCTCTTTAAGCCTCGCCGAACTGCCATTCTTTTGGAAAACAGATGGCACAACACACACACAATGAATCATTAACACCTATCGGCTCTGCCGAGCGTGTGCTCAATGGGTATTCGCACGCATCGCTGTGGTTCAGCTTGGGCGTCGGTCTGCTGGTCATTCAAATCGGTGCATATTTGGTGCCCCGACTGGGTACGCAAGAGGCTTTGATGGTCATCATCTTGGGCTCGGTACTCGGTGCGGCATTGCTGGGGTGGGTGGCCAAAGTCGGTTGCGACACAGGCTTGTCCAGCGCTGGACTGATGCACCAAGTGTTTGGCAGTAGCTTCGCACGTGTGCCTGTGCTGCTCAATATTGTTCAACTGGTAGGGTGGACCACGTTCGAATTGGTGATCATGCGCGATGGCACACTTGCCATGACAAACGCCACGCATTGGTCTGCCCCTTATGCGGCCACTCTCTTGTGGGGTTTGGTCTTGGTGGTGTTGATGACCGGTTCCATGCTCGGGTTGGTAAGAAGTTTTCTCAGCCGCTATGGATTGCCGCTGGTGGTCTTGTCGCTGCTGTGGTTGAGTTGGCAATTCGCTGGTATGTTGCAAGCCCAAGGTTGGTCGAACTTTTGGAACAAACCTGGCAACCATGAAAAAAATTACATGCTGGCCATGGAGTTGGTGATTGCCATGCCTGTGTCTTGGTTACCTCTGATTGCAGACTATGCGCGTTTTGGCAAGAACAGCCGCTCGGCCATGACTGGCAGTTGGCTGGGCTATGCATTGGCCAATATGTGGTGCTATGCCTTGGGCGTGATGGTCGTCAGTGTGTCTGCCCCTGACGCCAATTTGGTCAATACCTTGTTGCTCGCGCAAGGCGGTTTGCTTGCCTTGGGTTTGATCCTGTTAGATGAAATAGACAATGCGTACGGCGATGTGTATAGCGCATCGGTCAACAGCCACAGCATTTTTTCAGGCATCAGCACCCGGCAGTGGGGCATCATGATCGCGGTGCTGTGCACGGGTTTGGCCATGGTGCTGCCCATGCACAGCTTGGAGCCTTTTTTGTTGACCTTGAGTTCGGTGTTCTTGCCACTGTTTGGAGTCATCTTGGGTCGCTTAGGTTTTTCCTACAGCGGCACAGATACTTCGAAAGTGGATATCAAGGCTGTGCTGTCATGGTTGGCAGGGATTGCGATTTACCAACTGTGCATGCAATTGAACGCCCCGTGGGGTTATGCCATTCCCAGCTTGCTGGCTACTTTGCTGTTGGGTTGGCTGACCCGCCCCGTCAACGCAAAGGCTTCAATTGCATAACCACCGGCGCAAACCCATGATTCAACGGTCCGTGCCCATGACCGGTATGGACAGGCGCACCCTGGGCAATGGCTTGCCGAATGAACGCACGTGCAGTCGCCACCGCAGACGCCAAATCATGGCCCAAAGCCAATTGCGTGGCGATGGCCGACGACAGGCTACAACCCGTCCCGTGGACGTTGCGACTGTGTATGCGAGCAGATTCATAGAGCAAGGCTTCACGGCCTTGAAGCTGCAACACATCGCACAACCTGTCGCCCGGCAGATGACCGCCTTTGAGCAGCACTGCTTGGGCGCCCATGTCCAACAAGGCTTGCGCGGCCGGTTCAAGCGATTGCACATCGTTCAATGTTTGCTTGAGCAGCAAATTGGCTTCATCCAAATTGGGGGTGATCAATTGCACACGTGGAAACAGTTCGCGCACCAACACAGCCACGGTTTCTTCGGCAATCAAACGGTCGCCACTGGTAGCCACCATCACTGGGTCAAGCACCACTTGTTTCAAACTGTAATGGTCAATCGCCCACGCCACCACCTTGACCACTTCGGGGGAATGCAACATGCCGATCTTGACAGCATCCACGCCGATATCGTCCAACACAGACTGCAATTGGGTTTTCAAAAATGCCGCAGGCACGCCATGGATCGACTGCACACCCAAGGTATTTTGCGCGGTCAACGCAGTCACCGCAGTCATGCCATAACAACCCAGTGCAGAAAATGTTTTCAAGTCCGCTTGGATACCTGCACCGCCGCCGCTGTCAGACCCTGCAATGCTCAGCACTCGGGCATATTGGTGAGTGAATGGAATGTGTTTCATGGTTTGCATTATCAGCAAACTTTCACGCGGTCTGTCTTGCGAATGAGAAAAATCGATGGCTAAACCCATGCAATGCATCGTGTGGGGTGCGGGATTGATGGGGCGGTTGCTGGCGCATGCGCTCGCGCATGCCGGTCATCGGGTGCAAGTTCACGATGCAGCTGACCCCCAAGGCTACGGTTCTGCAGCGCGTATTGCAGCGTCTATGCTGGCCCCTTTGGCTGAGTCTGCCATCACCGAATGGCCCGTGGTGCAAATGGGGCAATACAGCTTAGACCGTTGGCCTGAATTGATTCAACACTTACCTGCACCCGTGTTTTTTCAGCAGGAAGGCAGCTTGCTGCTGTGGCACCGTCAAGATGCCATGCAAGCCAAAACGCTGGTCGATAAGCTGTTTGTCAACAGCAAAAATTTGCCTCCCGCGTGCACACCTGTTTCTGTGCACGCAGACCAGTTGATCGAACTCGAACCAGAACTCAGCGGCAAATTTCAGCAAGGCCTGTGGTTGCCACGTGAAGGGCAGTTAGACAACCGTCAATTGCTAGACGCCCTGTTGCAATCATTGCAACAACACAAGGTCGACATCCATTGGTATTCGGCTCTTGAAATGTCCGATATGGAGCAAATGGCCAGCAGCGGCGTCGATTGGGTGTTTGATTGCCGTGGCACGGGTGCCAAAGCCGACTGGCCCCAAGTACGCGGCGTCAGAGGCGAAGTCATTCGTTTACACGCCCCGCAAGTGCATATTCGTCGCCCCGTCAGGTTGATGCATCCGCGCTACCCTTTGTACATTGCCCCCAAGCCTGATCAGGTGTATGTGATTGGCGCCACAGAAATCGAAAGCGACGACACTTCGCCTGCAAGTGTTCGTTCTACGCTGGAGTTGCTCAGCGCCGCATATAGCTTGCACTCGGGATTCGCAGAGGCGCGGATTCTAGAAATCAACACGCAATTGCGACCTGCACTGAACAACAATTTGCCTGGTATTCGCCAATCGTCACCTCGCATGTTGCAGATCAATGGTCTTTATCGCCACGGCTTCTTGATTGCCCCGGCCATGCTTGACGCTGTGCTGGGATGGATCAATGGCGACACCACATTGGCCGAGCGTTTTCAACTGATGCAGAAAGCCTGAGATGAGCGCAACACGTATTCAAGTATGGGTCAACCAAATCGAAACCGAGTTGAATGCACCAGCGACCCTGGCTGATGCGATTGCTGCAGCCAATGTCAAACCGCCTTTCGCGGCTGCGGTGAATATGCAGTTCGTACCCAAGAAAAACCACACCAGTCATCCTCTTCAAACAGGTGACAAAATTGAATTGATCGTCCCGGTCACAGGAGGATAGATTGCACACCCCTCAGGATCCGCTGGTTTTGTACGGCGAAGTTTTTCACAGTCGTTTGTTGTTGGGTACGTCGCGTTACCCGTCGCCGCAAGTGTTGGCCGATGCGGTCAAAGCGTCACAGCCAGCCATGCTGACGGCGTCATTGCGTCGACAAACTGCCCATGCCGACACCTCCCCTGTGTTTTGGCAATTACTCAAGGACATGAAAGTGCCGGTGCTGCCCAACACAGCCGGTTGCCACAGCCTGCAGGAGGTCATCACCACAGCAGAAATGGCGCGTGAAGTGTTCGAGACCGATTGGCTCAAACTTGAGTTGATCGGAGACGATTACAGCTTGCAACCCGACACCTTGAACTTACCCGCTGCTGCCGATCATTTGGTCAAAGCAGGCTTCAAGGTATTGCCTTATTGCACAGAAGATTTGGTGCTCTGCCAAAGGTTGGTCGACGTGGGCTGCCAGGCCGTCATGCCCTGGGCCGCGCCGATTGGCACAGGCCAAGGCCCCGTCAATCCGTATGCCATGCGATTGTTGCGCGAGCGTTTGCAAGTGCCTTTGATTGTGGATGCAGGCTTGGGTGTTCCATCGCATGCCTGCCAAGTCATGGAATGGGGCTATGACGCAGTGCTGCTCAACACCGCTGTCGCACTGGCACACAACCCTGTCGGCATGGCGCAAGCCTTTGCGCATGCGGTGACCGCCGGCAGGCAGGCCTATTTGGGGGGGGTGATGCAGGCGCAAACATCTGCACAGGCCAGTACCCCATTGATAGGCACCCCTTTTTGGCACCAAGCATGAGCACACTTTCCAACGACACAACACACTTGGCCACTGCCTTGGCCGAGCGGTTCAAAGAATTGCTCGCAGGCGAACCCGCGAGCTGGGATGAGATCGCAAACACAGCGCCTACCGCTTGGACAGGCACGCCGTTTGAAGCGGTGTGGTGTGGCGCGAGGTTGCTGGGGTTTGTGCCGCAAGACGCAGACTGCATCGCCAATGCATGGCAAGCGCAATCGCAACGCACGGGTGGTTTTGATGCCACGTGTTGGCCTTGTGATTCGCAAGATTTTTCTTTGACCTCTTCAACAGGTCACCCTGCATTTGCCATATGCCCGGCTGCACTGGGCTTGTATGCGGTGGTGCCTGACGCGCCGTGGGTGTCGCGCATGGTGGATTTGGGTGTGCCCACGGTGCAATTGCGTTTTAAATCTGACGACCGCACAGCGATTGAAAAAGAGGTGCTGGCAGCAGTCCAAGCGGTGAAAGGAAGTTCTACCCATTTGTTCATCAACGACCATTGGCAAGAAGCGATAGATGCAGGTGCCTATGGTGTTCATCTGGGACAAGAGGACATGGACCTGGCTCCGCTAGACGCAATACGCTCGGCAGGTTTGCGACTGGGTCTGAGTTCCCATGGTTATGCCGAAATGCTCAAAGCCTGCGCTGTTCAGCCCAGCTATTTGGCGCTGGGTGCTGTGTTTCCCACCACGCTCAAACGCATGGCCACCGCCCCGCAAGGATTAGGACGACTTGCCATGTACGCCCAACTGATGCGCGGGCGTTCGTTGGTTGCCATCGGTGGTATCGATCTAGAACGCTTGCCTGCCGTGATGAAAACCGGCGTGGGCTCGGTGGCGTTTGTTCGGGCCATCACGGCGGCAGACGATGTGGCACAAGCCGTTGCACAATTGCAAGCATGCATGGCAAACCATTGGCAACACTGAGCAACCACACAAGGGAGCCGATTGATGACCGACACCAGAGCCATTGTTCACACCACCCCGGGTAAGGCGCACGGCCCCATCAACCGTTTGATGAGCCCAGGTGACCTCGGTCATTTGCTCAAACCCTTTGTGTTTTTAGATTACGTGGATGCACCCAGTGACGGTGGCCCATCGTTTGGGTTTCATCCCCATTCAGGTATCGCTACGCTGACCTTTCCTCTGAATTTTGGGATTAGCCATGAGGTCTCCAGTGGTCAAGTCGATGAAGTGTTGCCACGCGGTATTGAGTGGCTGATTGCAGGCGAAGGCATTTGGCACAAAGCCACGCCCTTGTCTGCAGCATCACCCCGATTGCAAGGATTTCAAATCTGGTTTTCTCTGCCAGCCTCCCACGAGCTTGCCCCTTCGTCGACCCAATTCATTGCCCCCGAAGACGTGCCCAAGCGCGGGCCGGTGAGTGTGTTGTTGGGCCACTATCTGGACGCTACGAGCCCTGTCAATGCGCCATTCAACGCCAGTTATTTGTGGGTAGAACTCAAAGCCGGGGAAGAATTCATCTACACACCGCCTGATTTACACAACCTGGCTTGGGTCTACGTGCAACATGGTCAACTGCGATCCGCCGACAGGCATTTACAAAGTGAATTGGCGGTATTTGAAGAGGGTCACCAAACACTGACATTGCATGCGCTGACAGACAGCGGTTTTTTGTTAGGTTCAGCAGCACGGCATCCGCATGAACTGGTATTGGGTTATTACTCGGTACACACCAGCGAAGAAACTCTGGCACAAGGCGAAGCCCATATTGCCAAACTGGGTGAAGCCATGAAGCTGAGAAGGTGATGATCAACCTCGGTTTTCGTACACACCCAGTTTTCGGTGCAAAGGAGATTCATCTGCGATGAAAATAAAAGAGGCTTTGTCAGCTTGCAAATTCGTCAACGTCACCGCCTCATACCCCGGTGCGCAACAGGTATCTGCTTCAACCATGTGAAATTGACGGTTGACGATCTGCGCTTGCACCTCACCTTCAATCACATGAAACACTTGAGCAGGTGAGCGGGCAGGCAATCGAAGTGACTGTCCGGGGCGCAGCATCAACGCATAAAACCCCAAAATATTTTCTGCATCACCACCTGTTTCAGGGTTGGTGTAAGTGACTTGCACCTGCTGAAGGGCTGGGTTATCTTCAGCCAATGCTTGCAATGCTGCCTTGGCATCCGTCCATGCGTAGCGCAACATGGGGTAGGCTTTTTGGCTGCGCTCAAATACCCGGGTGGGCACAACGCCGCCGTGTGCATATTGCCGATCACCCCGGCCAGCAAGAACTTTTTGCGGCTCGCCGTTGACATGGTACGAGGCCTCCATGTAGTAGACCAACGGAAGGTCCAGCACATCCAGCCAAATAACCGGGTCGGTCCCGTCGTGGCCATGCTCGTGCCATAGACCGGTGGGCGTCAAAATCAAATCGCCTCTGTGCATCGGGCATTTTTCACCATCCACCGTGGTGTATGCGCCCTCGCCTTCGACGATCATTCGCACCGCATTCGGCGTATGCCTGTGGCTGGGTGCCCATTCGCCAGGCAGCAACAACTGCATGCCCAAATACATGGCCGAGCTCGCCTGCATTTTGTCCAAGCCATGCCCTGGGTTGGCTAACACCAATACACGCCGCTCGGCTTTTTCAATCGGCGTGAGTTCACCTGCTTTCAAGAGCAAGGGCTTCAAGCTTTTGTAGGGCCAATGCGTAGGTTGGGTTTGGCGCGTTGGAATATGCGGGGGCAACACACCACGTAAGCTGGGCCACAGCGGCACCAAATTCAGGTCGCGCAAGTCTTGTACATAGTTTGCTGGCAGGTCTTCCAAACGGCCAAGTTCATGGGTCATGGTGGTTTCCTTTGAAAGCGGTTTGGCATTCAAACCATGTTGACGAAAACGCGCTTGTTCTCGATACGCACTGGATACACACGGATATTCTCGGTAAGCGGTGCGCACAAGGCTTTGCCTGTGCAGACATCGAAACGTCCTTGGTGAAACGGACATTCAATTTCACGGCCTTCCAAGAAACCATCGCTCAAACGTGCTGCGCCATGGGTACACAGGTTGTCGGTTGCATACAACTCGCCCTGCACCTCATAGAGTGCGATTTCTTTGCCCTGGACATTCACCGCCATGACTTCGCCTTCAAACACATCCTCGAGTGCCATGACATCCATCCATGAATCGTTCATGTGAAATTCCTTAAATGGGATAAATAATGGAGTTGGCAATCATTTCGCTGTCGTAGACGCACAGTCGAGATTGGAATTTCAAACCGCCACTGGTGCGAACAATCTGATCGCGGTAAAAGCCAACCGACAAAATGGTGGAGTCACCATCGAATTTGGTGCGAATCACCGTGTAGTTGGCCTCGGAGTGAATGCGGTTTGCGTTGTCTTCTAAAGACAGAATCCGGGGAGTTCCCACGATATGGCGCTGATAGTAGGGGTCGTGGTAGAGGGTTTCCTTCACACCATAAACCCTGTCTTTGATCATGGCCTGGCTCTCTAATGCGAGCAAACACAAAGGCAAACCTTGCTCAAAATTTTCTCGCGGCTGCAAGCGGTATGTACCTTCTTCTACAAAGAAGTCTGGCCACTGTTCCCATTCGGCAGAATCACACACCATGGCGTAATCACTGTAGAGACTCAAGAGTTCAAAATAGGTTTTGAAGTCCACCATGGTCACTCTCCCATCACCCGACGCCAGTATTTGTACATACCGCGAATCAATGTTTCCGTGACCATGTGGTCTGTGTCACCCACCTCATATCCCCCCATTTCTACCAAGGTGCGGTGCGCAGGTTTTTGCTCAAACCCTTGTTGCGACCATTCAATCACTTCGCCGTCGTCTGCGGACACAAAGCCTGCCGGGCCAAACAGATTGGCCTGTATCAAACGGCGTTGTTCCATCTCTGGTGTGTCGTCTTCGAAACCGAAGTGCGTCCAGACAAAATCGAATGAACCATGTCCACTGGGTTGGATATGGCGGGTAGAGACACTGTTGACCTGTTGCTGAATGATCAGGCTGGGAAAAATGGTGGTCATCACCGCGGTAGGGCCGTTCCACCATTCCTCGGGCACGATGTCGAGCAGGCGCATGTCGTTGAGCGTCATTTGTTCTTTGAAGCTGTCCACACCACTGACCACATCATCGTTTTTGCCACCCTGCCCCCGTGTGGAAATCATGGCGGCATGGCGAAAATGCGCGTCCATTTTCAATTCAGACCGATTATCAGCACGCCACAGCCCAAAGGTAGAAAACCAGGTGTGTAACAAGCCAGGGTGATACGGGTCTTTGATGTTCTCTTGCATCAATTTCCAATTGCCGGGAATACGCTGTCTTCTGTACCCCAGCACTTTGAGTTGTCTGCCGTTGAATGTGCGGTCAAAGTAAGACAAGATGACCGGCCCCAAGAAATCTTCGAGTGACTCTATGTCGTGGTCAAAGGAAGCGAACACCACACCGCCACGCGTGGCCACCTTGAGCTTGTTCAAGCCATGCTCTTCCACTTTAAAGTCTTTGGGCATGCCCCCGTTAATTTTTCCGTCTTGCTTGACACCGCGTCGAAAAGGCACGCCTTGTAAATCGCCTTTCACGCTGTAATTCCATTGGTGATAGGGGCAAAGAAATTCTTTGGCGTTGCCATGGCGCTCACGGCAAAAACGCATGCCGCGATGCGCACACACGTTTTCAACCACATTGATGCCACCATCCGGGTCCCTGACCATGATCACCGAACGCTCACCCACCACAGTGCGACGGAAATCACCGGCGTTAGGAATTTCAGCCTCCAAGCCGACGTAGCACCAGTGGCCGTTATAAAAAAATTTGTCTAATTCCTTTCGGTATAAATCGTCACGCGTGTAAGCCCAAAACGGAATACGACTGGTACCCTCGCCTTCCCACTTGGGATCGGCTGGAAAGACAGTGGGTTGGGTCATGGAAAATCTCCTGCGGTTTCGTGTCAAACGCCCGTGGAAGGCAGCGCGTCATGCCGTATGGGCTGCCATTCCATGCACATGACTTGTAATTGATACGGACATTGTCAGCAACCAGGCTTTATAAGTAAATACATATATTCATATAGACTCTATTCATTTCGTGAATATTGCTATTTCCATGGATCTCAGGCAAATAGACCTCAATTTGTTGGTAGTGTTCAACCAATTGCTGCTGGACCGAAGCGTTTCTGTCAC
>Ga0192647_101756_pt1 | contig 13918 bp, 13 predicted proteins | sample LauGreFa1BDMLBSN_2_FD_133046 | JGI IMG/M metagenome (GOLD analysis project Ga0192647, IMG submission 133046) | Freshwater lake microbial communities from Lake Michigan, USA - Fa13.BD.MLB.SN - reassembly | ecosystem: Environmental > Aquatic > Freshwater > Lake | place: Lake Michigan, USA...
TCCAGATAGCTGCGGGATACCAGTGATGGACGCGTGTTTTCCGTCTACGGTGACGTGAGCGCCGAGGCGAGCGAGTTCATTTACAAACATAAAGCGTGATTCAAAGACATTTTCAGTGACCATTGAGTGGCCATCGGCAACTGCGTTCATCGCGATGATAAATGGCAACAAGTCAGTGGCAAATCCTGGATAAGGAAGTGTTGCAACATCAGTTGCACGTGGGCGTTGTTGCATCTGTACGCGAACACCATTTGCAGTTGAGGTGATGATTGCACCGGCATGCGCTAATTTTTCGAGCATTACTTCCATATGGTCGGCTCTTGCACCGTGGATTGTGATGTCGCCTTGTGTCATAGCAGCGGCGAAGGCCCAAGTTCCGGCGATGATGCGATCGGTAATGGTTGTGTGATCCGCTGGCTTAAGTTTTTCAACGCCAGTGATTTTGATTAGTGGAGAGCCAAGTCCTTCGATCTTTGCACCCATCGCAATTAGAAATTCTCCGAGGTCAACGAGATCAGGTTCACGCGCTGCGTTATCAATCGTTGTAATTCCTTTAGCAAGGACTGCTGCGGTCATTAAGTTCTCGGTTGCGCCAACGCTTGGGAAATCTAGTTCGATAGTGGCGCCAGTTAACCCGTTAGGAGCTTCTGCGATTACATATCCGTGCTCCACGTGCGCGGTTGCACCTAGTGATTCCAGACCTTTAATGTGAAAATCTAAACCACGTGAACCAATTGCATCTCCACCAGGAAGTGCGACTTCAGCTTTTCCAACGCGAGCAACAAGCGGACCAAGAACGTTTATAGATGCGCGCATCTTGCGCACGAGATCGTAATCTGCGCGGTGAGAAGGCTTTTCTGGAACAGTAATTGAAAGCGTTGAACCAGAGCGCGTTACTTCACAACCCAGGCGCTTTAGTAAATCGGCCATGATGTCGACATCGGCGATATCCGGAACATTGCGGATAGTTGATGTACCAACGGCCAATAGCGATGCCGCCATTAGCTTTAGGACTGAATTCTTCGCCCCAGTGACCGTTACTTCGCCTTTTAGGCTGCATCCGCCGACGATGCGGAAGCGATCGTTGGTCGAACCTTGCGAAGATGCCATATCCGAAGTCTACTTATAGGCTAGGGCCATGGTTAATTTAACGCGTATTTACACCAAGACAGGCGATGACGGATCTACCTCCCTCGGAGATATGAGCCGCACTTCCAAGAACGATTCACGCCTAGAGGCATATGCCACTGTTGATGAAGCAAATTCAACGATTGGTGTTGTTATTGCAACCGACGAACTCAGCGATGAAATTCGTGCGCTTTTAGTTCGTATTCAAAACGATCTCTTCGATGTCGGTGCCGACCTTTGCACCCCTGTTGTAGATTCACCAGCATTTGAGCCACTGCGCGTTCTTGAATCCCAAGTCACATATTTGGAAGAGCAGATCGATAAGTACAACGCTGATCTACAGCCACTTCGTTCATTTGTTCTGCCATCTGGCACACCAGCGGCGGCGCACTTGCATGTAGCGCGCACAGTTGTTCGTCGCGCAGAACGCCGCACTTGGGCTGCCATCCATGGCTTTGGTTCTGGTGTAAATCCACTTACAGCGAAGTATCTAAATCGCTGCTCTGACCTTCTCTTCGTATTAGCACGCGTTGCTAATAAAGAAATTGGCGATCAACTTTGGGTACCCGGAGCAAACCGCTAACTTTTTAGAACTGCGCGGGCAATCTTTTCGTCGCGTTCAAATACATATAAACGAGGACCGTCTTTAGTCTGCGCCAAATTTGCCTTTATCTCGGAAGTCGCAAGTTTCAAGCGCATGAGTTCGCCTTCGATGTAGTTATTTGGTGATGCGATTACAACTAGCGCGCCGTAATCATTTTCGCCACCAACTCTTGGGGTGCGCTCGACAACAGATTTGCCACGCTTAAATGCCCAACGCAGGATTAGCGAAAGTATCGCCACGGCGAAGAAACCGCCAAAGCTAGAAAAGAAGAGCCCGTTATCAATTCCGCCGAGCATCGTTAACTCGCACTTGCTTGATAAACAGTATTTGGAAGCGGCCTAGGCGGATCGCTTTGATTGCAATCCACATTGATATTGGAAACTATATGGCCGGCTCCGATAGGTTCAGTTGTTACCAATAGAACTGTTATTACTTGCTGAGGGGCGCTGCGCCCAACATCTGCAGTGATTCTGCCGAAGGTTTTAGTGGTGCGATTCTCAGGCGATGTTGCACCAACTACATCAGCAGTGACACGCCACCATCGACAGCCAATCTCAGCGCCAACCAGAACTGCGCCGCAGGTAAATTGTGTGCAGTCTTTAACTTGTGAAGCTAGCGCTGATTTTGCAGAGAGCAGCCCCACCAACTCTTTTGCGGTAGGAACCTTGAGATACAACTTGGTTTCATTGAGCGGATCGGTCTTAAATCCAACTGGTGGCCACTTAGGAGAAGGTGAAGGTAGCTTCTTAGCAACTTTCGGTTTCTTTTTAGCGGGCGGTTTCTTAACCGGAGCTTTCTTTACTGGCGCTTTCTCGCTAGCACTTGCTTTTGGCGTTGGCGTCGGCGATTTAGTTGCTGCAATAGTCGAAGTTAGCGAAAGCGAGATAAAGAGCGCAGAGAAGATAGCAATTAACTTAATTCTCATCGCGCTTGCTCCCATTTAAAGGTTTTGATTGAAATCACCAGTCCGGCGATCAACCACGCCAGAATAATCCAGAAAGTGCGCCCCGTCTCCCAAGTACCGGCAACTTCCTGCGCAGCAAAAGAATCTGGGAGAAATACTGAACGCATTCCCTGCGTCATCCACTTCAGTGGGAAGAGCGCGGCAACTTGCTGCATCCAGCCTGGTAGATCAGTGAACACGAAGAAGACGCCGCTAAAGAATTGCAGAATGATCACAACGGGTGAGACAACTGCTGATGCTCCGCGCCCACTCTTTGGGATAACGGAGAAAGCAATACCGAGCGCAGTTGATGCGGCGCTGCCCAAGATAATCAACCAAGTAAATGTGAACCACTTTGCGGGATCAGTTGGAAGATTTACGCCAAAGAATAAGACGCCTGCAATAAGTAGCAGGGCTATTTGAATCACCATTGTTACAAAGACAACGATCGATTTTCCGATGAAATAACTCGATGCCGGCATAGGGGTGCCCTGCAAGCGTTTTAACGTTCCGAAATCTCGTTCTACCGGAATCATGATCGCTAACTGTTGGAAGCCGGTGTTTACAAGGCCCGATGCGATCATTCCGGCGACAAAGTATTGGCTAAAAGTTACGCCATCAGTTAGTTCGTTGGTAAAGACTGAACCAAAGATGGCGAGCAACATAATTGGGAATGCCAGGGTAAAAACAACGGATTCGCGCTGGCGCATAAATTGTTTAACTTCAAGGCCGCCGCGTGCGATACCAATTGCTAAGGCGCTAGGCACTTTATTTGCTGACATCGGCGCCTCCAATCATTTCCAAGTAAATATCCTCAAGTGAAGCGCGCTTTACGGTGAGTTCAGGGATCTCATCTTTATAAGTCTCGGTGAGTTTGCGGATTAGCGCCGTTGGATTATCAGTGCGCTCAGATTGAATCCCATTCGGACCTTTCCAAGAGACAGTTGCAAGTGAAGTCGCACGGCCACCAAGAAGAGCAGGGGTTGCAACTTCGATGATCTTGCCTTGATTTATTACCGCAACTCGATCAGCAAGCGCTTCAGCCTCATCTAGATAATGTGTAGTAAGCAAAATCGTTGCGCCAGACTTTCGCAGATCTTGAATGAGCGCCCAGAAAGCGCGCCGCGCTTCAGGATCAAAGCCGGTTGTTGGTTCATCAAGAAAGAGAAGTTCGGGGGATCCAATGATTCCGAGTGCTACATCAAGGCGACGGCGTTGTCCGCCAGAGAGCGTTCTGATTAGCTCTGCAGATTTATCAGTTAAACCAACTGCGTTGATTACTTCATCAACGCCGCGCGGATTGGAGTAGTACTTTGCAAAATGTGCGACAGTTTCATAGACAGATAAGTCACCAGCATCGTTAGTCGATTGCAGAACTATGCCGATGCGGTTGCGCCATTTGCGGGCCTGCTCGCCCTTAACTCCAGGATCGGTGCCGAGCACAGAGACATCACCACGGTCGCGATCGCGAAAGCCTTCGAGGATTTCTACGGTGGTCGTCTTACCTGCTCCATTTGGACCGAGGAGGGCAAATATCTCGCCGGGTTCGATAGTTAGATCTATGCCAGCGACCGCTTTATTGGCGCCGTAACTTTTTTCTAGGCCACGGACGTTAACCACGCTGCTCATATGGCAACCATGCCACATTCAGGGCAAAAGTGCGAGAAAATGATTCTATGAGCCCACGACGCAACTATCCCAAGGGGCGTCGCCCAAAGGATGAAGAGCGCGATATCGCGACTTCTAATCAAACTATCGAAGAACATACAGATGGCGATTTTATTGTTCGAAAGATCACTGGTTCAAGTTCAAATAAACCGTATCGCTGTCCTGGATGCGATCAAGTAATTCCGATGGCAACACCGCACACAGTTGCTTGGATGATCGGTGATGAAGATGGTCGACGTCATTGGCATAACGCTTGTTGGGCAAAACGAAATAACCGCAGACCCAATACAGAGCGCACACGCAATGCGCCGCGCTTTTAGTTAAAAATACTAGACTCGTGAACATGTTGCAGCCAGTACGTCCCAGCACTGAATTACCTGCGCTGCGTACTCCATTTACAATTACAACTAGCGATGGCCAGACCTTAATTGGTGAAGTATCTGCCCCGCTAGATAAATACACCGGCGCAATTCTCTGTATTCATCCACTACCAACTGCAGGCGGCATGATGGATAGCCACGTTTTTAAAAAGGCCGCCAATCGCTTACCTGATATGGCTGGCATAGAAGTTGTTCGCTTCAACACTCGCGGAACCACGAGCGAGGCCGGAACTAGTACTGGCACATTTGATAACGGTGGATTAGAAAAATTCGATGTAGAAGCGATGATGTCGTATTGCTTGGACACTTTAAGTCTGACAAATCTTTGGGTTGTTGGTTGGTCATTCGGCACGGATCTAGCGCTGCGTCATGCGAAAGATCCACGAGTTAAAGGGCTAATTCTTTTGTCTCCGCCACTTCGCACCTCTGAAGTTAGCGACCTCGAATATTGGGCTAAAGATGGTCGTCGCGTTATTGCACTAGTTCCTGAATTTGATGATTATTTGCAGCCACCGCAAGCTATTGAAAGATTTAAAGCGCTAACTCAGATCGAGATTATTCCAGTTGCTGGTGCCAAGCATCTCTGGGTGGGTGAACCCGCTGTTCATACAGTTTTGAGCGAGATAACTAAAGTGCTTGCGCCAGAGCGCTTGCCGCTGCCTACTGAAGTTTAAGAGTTATCTGCGCGCGGGAAGACGACTTCATCAAGGATCAAGATAATCGATGCCGCAACTGGAACTGCAAGCAATCCTCCGATTAGACCGAGCAGAGATGAACCAATGAGAGCTGAAATAATTGTTACGGCGCCAGGAAGTGCAAGAGTTCGCTTCATTATTCGTGGTGTCACTACATAATTCTCAACTTGTACGTAGACCACGTAGGCAACGAAAGCAATTACACCAACTGATACGGATTGGGTGAGAGCAATTATCGTAACTACCGATGCGCCAATGAAATGGCCAATCAGCGGAATTAACCCGCATACTAGAACGATCATGGCAATCGCTATCGGTGATGGAAGTGATAGAGCTAGCGATAGCGCGAATACGAAAATAGCGGCCATGAAAGCGATTGCAATCTGACTGCCAACGAAGGAACCCACTCTTGCGATGATTGCATTAACTAGAAGCGAAAGGCGTTCTCTTCGACTAGCTGGTGCAAAGCGGACTCCAAGTTCAACCATTTGTGGAAGTGAAGTGATGAAATAAAGAGTCAAAATAAGAATTGTAAGACCAGAGAAGGCTCCTGAAAGAACAGATTTTCCGACACCAATAACCCCACCAAAAGCAGAGATAATTAGTGTTCCATCAGCGGTGACTTCCTTTAATTGTGCCTGCAAGGTATCAATCACACCGAACTGTTCATTTAAGTTAGCAATCGTTGCGTTGTTTTCTAGATCGGATAACAAGGTAGGCGCATTGTTAATCAACGCGCTTCCTTGAGAAAGTACTGGTGGAACAACTACTGCGATAAAAAATCCGGTGAAAAGGATTACCGACACAAAAATAATGGCTACAGAATTTGCTCGCGAGAGCCCACGACGCTGGATAGCCATAACCGCTGGATTTAAGCCTGTTGCTAAAAATAAGGCGACAATTATCAAGACGAAAATCTGACTCGTGCTTGCAAGTGCGCGCAAAAGCACTATTGCAACTAAGGCTCCTAAAGCGGCGACAAATCCGAAATAAAAGGGATGTGATCTATCTATCGGATTTCCTTGAGTACCGAAATCTGTTGGTGCTGCTTTTGCCTTAGTTTTTGACTTAGGTTTGCGTTTGATGCGATCTGCTATTGCCATGTGGCCTATTCTAAAGCGATATCCTTCATACATGGCGTTACGCATTACGGGATTAGGCGAAGAAATCGCCGCCGTTACTGGCTTGCCTTGGCATATCAATTTGGAGGAATGGCCGGAAGATCCAGCGCTGACCGAAAAGCGCGGTATTTCTCGACATATCGTTCGCTTGGTTCGATCAACCGATGATCCAAATGCAGAAGTCTATGCAGTTAAAGAAACGGTCTCCGAATTCGCTAACCGCGAATACAAAGCGCTGCGTGAACTGGCACATCTTGGAGCGCCCAGCGTTCAGCCGATCGCGGTAATCGAAGGGCGAACCGATGAAAGCGCGGAAGAGCTTCCCTGTGCACTAGTAACGCGCTTCCTGCCATATTCGCTGCCGTATCGCGTATTGCTTAGCGGCAAAGATGTAACGGCGAATGACATAACGATGATGGCAAATGCTCTGGCGTTGTTGTTAGTGCAACTTCACCTACTTGGTTTCTGGTGGGGCGATTGCTCTCTTTCAAATACTTTATTCCGACGCGATGCTGAAGCCTTTGCCGCCTACTTAGTCGATGCTGAAACAGGTGAGTTCCAAAAGACTTTAAGCGATGGGCAACGCGAACATGATTTAGAGATCGCTCACTTTAACGTCGCTGCTGAACTTGAAGATCTCGCGCTCTCTGGTGTTCTCTACCCAGGTATGGATCCGATCCGTGCAAGCGAGGCGGTAATCAAGCGCTATCACCGAATCTGGAAAGCGCTTAAGGAACGTCAGGTTCTCGATCCAAAAGATCGTCATGCCGTCGAACGAGCAATGCGTCAGTTACACGATCTCGGGTTTGCGGTAGATGAAGTATCTGTTTCGCTAGATGGCACATCAGAAAAACTTTACTTCCAGCCAAAACTTGTGGCACCTGGCTATCACCGCAATCGTTTACGCGAATTAACTGGACTCGAAACCGAAGCTCTGCAGGCTAAGCGTTTATTGGCATCACTAGATCGCTTTCGCGGACGCGAAGAAAGTCCGAAACCTCCGATGCAAGATTCTGCACGCCGTTGGTTAAATGAAACTTATATGCCGATCGTTGCGATGATTCCTGATAATTTGAAAGGACGTATCGAAGAAGCGCAGTTCTTCCATGAGGTTCTAGAACATCGATGGTACTTAAGTGAACGCGAAGGCCACGATGTTGGGCTAACCTTTGCTGCGCAGTCATATATTGAAGATGTGCTGCCATTTCGTCGTGATTCTGGAGTAGAAGCGGAGGCGCAAACATGACGCTTCCACCTAATTTTGGGCGAGCAGTTGATCTAAGTTCTCTCGGAAAACCAAAGCCAGAGGCTGCCGGACCAATGCCCGGCGTAGAAATAACCCCTGAGAACTTAACTAATGAATTTCTTGCGCTCTCTAAAGCCAAGCCAGTTGTACTTATCTGTTGGTCGCCGCGTTCCGCTGAATCACAAGAAGTAGTCGCGATTCTCGGAAAGTTAGCGCTGGCAGATCAGGGAAGTTGGGTACTTGGTCGAGTAGATGTCGATGCGCAACCACAAGTTGCTCAGGCTTTACAAACTCGCGCAGTGCCTTTTGCCGTTGCAATTATCAATGAGCAGATGGTTCCACTCTTTGAACAGCCATATCCGGAAGCACAGATCCGTATGGTGATCGATAAAGTTTTAGCACTTGCTTCTGAACAAGGAGTTGGTGGAGCGCCAGTTGAGAAAATTGAACCTGAAGAGGAAGAAGCGATCGCAGCACTTGATGCCGGTGATTACGCCAAGGCCGAGGCGGCATATAAGAAGTTATTGGCGCGCAAACCAAACGATAACTTTGCAATTCTGGGTCTTGCGCAAACGCAGCTCATGGCACGCACAGATGGAATTGATGGCGCCAAAGTAATGCAAGATGCTTCCGCTCATCCCGACGATATTCCTATTCAATTGCAATGTGCAGATATTGAAATTGTTAGCGGATATCTAGAGCCAGCCTTTGCTCGCCTACTGCGCCTGATTCCACTCTATGACGGTGCAGATAAGAAGATAGTTAAAGATCGTCTCATTGAACTATTCGCGCTAGTTGATCCAGCAGATCCTAGAGTTATAAAGGCACGTGCAGCCTTAGCGAATGCTCTTTTCTAATGCGCACGATTTCTCCTAAATCTGAATCATTTCAACTACAACTTCTCTTCTTCGTCTTCGCCATCTTTATCATGGCGTGGGTTCCGAGATTTCCAGAAGTAAAAGCCAATCTTGGGCTCAGTAATGGACAATTTGGAACGCTGATTAGTACTGGAACGCTAGGCGCATTAGCCAGCCTTTTCTTAACCGGCCATATCGTGCATAAGTTCGGTACCAAGATTGTGATCCTGACCAACACTTTCTTGATGTCGGCAGCTCTAATTTCCATTGTGCAGACTAAATCTCCAACGCTATTTTTGATCTTTAACGTGATCTTAGGCTGGGGAATATCGGGTTATCACATTGCAGTAAATGCTCAGGCCTTTAATTCCATCGAGCGCGTAAAGGGGTTAACGATCGCTCGCCTGCATGGCATGTGGGCCCTTGGTGCGCTAACCACCGCAATTCTCTCTGGACTTGTTGTTGGTTACGTTGGTTTAGCACTTCATATTGGTGGAGTTGCTGTGGTCATGGCAGCAATTATTTTCATTTCCGTCAACAAGTTAAATCCGGTATTGGTAAAAGCCAATGAGGATAGTGAAGAGCATTTGCCGATTCGTACATTATTCACATCTTTTCGAATCGATTGGCTGGTTAGTGGTGGCCTGCTTTGCGCGGTGTTCTTGGAATTTGCAACCGGTGACTGGTCTGCAATCTTTACGAAAGAGCGGATTGGTGTGAGCTCGGGGCTTGCTGCGCTTCCCTATATTTTCTTTATGATCGCCATGATCTCAGGACGGCTTGGCGCAAATCGCCTCAGCCAGATATTTCACATCCACCACACCGTTAGATTCTTATCTTTGGTAGGTGGCACAGGTTTCATTATCTTCTTAGCGATTGCAGTAAATATTCCTAGTGAACATAAATACTTGGCGCTAGTTGCAACTTGCATCGCCTTTATGTTTGCTGGCGGTGGCTCGTCGCTACTGGCTCCAACTTTCTATACTGCAGGCAATCGACGCTCATCGCTTCCTAGCGCCGTGGTTGTTGGACAAATGGGCGTTGTAAACAACACGGCGGTTTTTATTCTTAAAGCCTGCGTTGCATGGACTGCCGAGTTTTCTGGATCTCTAGCAATTGCTTTAGTAATACCTGCATTAATGTTGATTGCAACTGCCTATTTTGCGAAGGTGCTGAAAGTAGATTAAACGCGCTCTAGCCAAACAGTTGCTAGCGGTGGAACGCGGAAAGTTCTCCTTAAATCCGTATCAACATCTACGGCAAAAGAGTCATTCGCAATTCCGCTACCGCCGTAAGCAACTGCATCGGTATTGAGAATTTCGCGCCAAACACCGGCAGTTGGTAGCGGCAGGTGGTAATTCTCATGCGGAACTGGGGAGAAGTTAGTTATGCAAACAAGGGGCTTTCCTTCATCAGACCAGCGGGTAAAGGCGACGACATTGCTTGCACCATCATCGCCAACCAACCAGGAGAAACCTTCTGGGTTTGTATCTTTCTGCCAAAGCGCAGGTTGTGATTTATAAATGGTATTTAACTCGGAGACAACTTTCTGAATTCCATTATGTTCAGCAAATTCAGTTAAATACCACTGCAGTCCAGCGCTCTCGCTCCACTCGTCATTCTGGGCGAACTCAGAGCCCATAAAGAGCAACTTCTTACCTGGGTGCGCCCACATAAATCCATATAGCGCACGCAGTGTTGCTAACTTCTGCCAACGATCACCAGGGAATTTATTTACAAGCTGGCCTTTACCGTGCACAACTTCATCGTGGGAAAGCGGAAGCATAAAGTTTTCAGACCAGGCATAGAGAATTGAGAAAGTAACTTCGTTGTGGTGATAGACGCGATGGATTGGATCATGTTGCAGATATTGCAAAGTGTCATGCATCCAACCCATATTCCATTTAAAACCAAAGCCAAGCCCGTTAGAAGAAGTATCTTTTGTGACACCTGGCCACGCAGTTGATTCTTCAGCGATCATCATGATGCCGGGATGTGTTTTGTAAGCAGTAGAGGTAGCTTCTTGCAGAAGTTGAACAGCTTCGAGATTTTCACGTCCACCAAATTTATTCGGCAGCCATTCACCTTCTTTGCGCGAGTAATCTAGATAGAGCATTGAGGCAACAGCATCTACGCGCAGGCCATCGATATGGAACTCAGTTAGCCAATAAAGCGCGCTAGCTACCAGGAAATTACGTACTTCGTTGCGGCCGAAGTTAAAGATCAGCGTGCCCCAGTCTGGGTGCTCGCCTAAGCGCGGGTCTGAATGTTCGTATAGCGCGGTGCCATCAAACTTGGCTAGCGCCCATTCATCTTTAGGGAAATGCGCCGGAACCCAATCAAGGATTACGCCAATTTCTGCTGCATGCAGCGCATCGACTAAAAATCTAAATTCATCAGGAGATCCAAAACGTGAAGTTGGCGCAAAGAAAGAAGTTACTTGGTAACCCCAAGATGGTCCGTAAGGATGTTCAGTAACCGGCAAGAACTCAACGTGGGTAAATCCTTGGGCGGTTACATAGTCAACTAATTCGGTCGCGAGTTCGCGATAGGAAAGTCCTAACTTCCAGGAACCTAAGTGAACTTCATAGACCGCAACTGGGCTGCGCCAAGGTTCAAATTTGGAACGCTGCGCAATCCATTTTGAATCCTGCCATTGATAATTTGATTCATTGACAATCGATGCGGTGTGAGGGGGAGTCTCAGTTTGGCGAGCAAGTGGATCAGCATGATCCACCCAACGACCATCGCTGCCGCAGATTGCAAACTTATACTTAACTCCGGCACCGATGTCTGCAATAAATATCTCCCAGATTCCAGATGAACCTAAACGGATCATCGGATGAGTATTTTTATCCCAGTAATTTAAATCGCTGATCAAGCTAACTGCGCGGGCATTTGGCGCCCAAACTGTAAAGACGGTGCCTAACAATTCGCCATTTGCATCTCGACGCACATGCGCTCCAAGGACTTCCCACAATTTCTCATGGCGACCTTCTGCAAGTAGATGAAAATCTAATTCACCTAGCGTGGAATTTGGATTTAAAAAAGTGGCCGGAGCAATGTAGATCTCTTCCTTCGCGTCTTTACTCTTTCCGAAGAGCTTCTGGAAGAAAGACATGATCTGAGGTTAGAGCCTTACCTGGCAAATGTGTGCAACTTTGCCAGTAGGTCTTGCTGGATCAAGGCGGATAAAGGTATCTGGGCTCCAGGTAAAGCTCTGGTTATCCAGTAAATCCTTTACCTCGAATGAATGATCGGCAATACCGAGCGCCTTCATATCCCAATGAACTGTGGTCTCTTGGGCATAAGTTGGATCAAGGTTTACAACAACCAAAATTAAATCAACGCCAGTGCGCTTGGAATAAGCGATTACTGCATCCGAATCGGTGTGGTGAAAGCGTAGATTGCGCAGCTGTAGCAGCGCTGGGTGGGCGCGACGAATCTGGTTTAACTGAGTGATAAATGGAGCAAGCGTTATGCCCTTTTTGGCAGCGCCATCCCAATCGCGAATTTTTATCTCATACTTCTCGGAATCCAAATACTCTTCGCCGCCTTCTTTAAAGCGGCGGTGCTCATAGAGTTCATAACCGGCATACATTCCCCAAGATGGAGTTAGCGTTGCAGCCAAGACTGCACGAAGTGCAAACATGGCAGGGTTTCCAGATTGCAGGTGGAAAGGCAAGATATCTGGAGTATTTACCCAGAAGTTTGGTCTAAAGAATGCACTTGTCTCCAGCGATACTTCACGACCATATTCCATAAGTTCGGCCTTGCTAGTTCGCCAAGTGAAATATGTATAAGACTGATGGAAGCCTGCTTTACCAAGGGCATGCATCATCGCTGGCTTGGTAAATGCTTCAGCAAGAAATACAACATCAGGGCTTTCTTTATGGATAACTGACATTACCTCTTGCCAGAAATGAACCGGCTTAGTGTGCGGGTTATCAACGCGAAAAATGGATACGCCCTTAGAAACCCATAAGCGGATGATGCGCAGAACTTCAGCAAGAATGCCTGTGTAATCATTATCAAAATTAATAGGATAGATATCTTGATACTTCTTTGGGGGATTCTCAGCGTAAGCAATCGTGCCGTCAGGGCGCGTTGTAAACCACTGCGGATTTGATTTAACCCAAGGATGATCAGGGGATGCTTGCAGGGCTAGATCTAGAGCGATTTCTAGATTGTTCTTCTTGGCAATTGAAACAAAAGTTTCGAAATCTGACATCGTGCCCAGCGCAGAATTAATGGCATCGTGGCCGCCTTCTTTATTTCCAATCGCCCAAGGAACACCTGGATCAGTATCGCTTGGAGTCAAAGTGTTATTGCGACCCTTGCGATGTGCGGTACCGATTGGGTGAATGGGTGGCAGATATAGAACATCAAAGCCCATGGCTGCGATCGCTGGAATGCGCTTAGCAGCGGTAGCAAAGTTTCCACTTGTTATCCGCCCGTGTGCATCAACGATTGCACCTTCGCTGCGCGGAAAGAACTCGTACCAAGCACCAACAAGTGCGCGATCACGGTCGGCACGCACTGGAATTAGTTCAGAACGACTTACTAAGCGTCGCAATGGGTTTGCCGCAAAGTAAGCGCGGATTTCAGTTGTCGTTGCCTGGGAGAAACGATTGGCCGGCGCAAGTGAAGTATCCGTTAACGCTTTTATTGCGGGGGAGAGCAGCTTCTTGGCAGAAGCATCTTCCTCTAATTTCTCTTCAAAGATTAGCTTTCCAATGGTGCAACAGAGTTGCGCATCAATATCTGCGGCAATCTTAATTTCAGAGTCATGTTCCCAGGTTGCAAATGGGTCATCAAAGGCTTCGATTGCATAATTGAATTCTCCGCGAGCCGGAATTGTGATTGTTCCTTCAAAGCGATCGCCACCGCGCCAAATTTCACGCATTGGAGTACGAGCAATCTCTTTACCTTTATCGTCGAAGAGCAGCGCATGAGCGCCAACTGCATCATGGCCTTCGCGAAAGATTGTTGCAGTAACTGCAATTACTTCTCCCGCAACCGCCTTAACAGGAACTAACTCGCCTCCAAAATTAACAGCAGGGGAGATATCTGCAATAGGGATGCGAGTTATCAAGGCTTTCCTCAGCCAGAGCCTTCGGTATTACCTGGATCTGCAGCGTTGATGTCATTGATCTGATACTTATTGATCGCTTCTTGCACAACGCTAGCTTTAACATCTCCGCTCTTGGCAAGCGCTGAAAGCGTTGCAATAACGATTGATTCGGCATCGACCTTGAAGTGGCGACGCAGTGCAC
>Ga0192647_101760_pt1 | contig 13888 bp, 28 predicted proteins | sample LauGreFa1BDMLBSN_2_FD_133046 | JGI IMG/M metagenome (GOLD analysis project Ga0192647, IMG submission 133046) | Freshwater lake microbial communities from Lake Michigan, USA - Fa13.BD.MLB.SN - reassembly | ecosystem: Environmental > Aquatic > Freshwater > Lake | place: Lake Michigan, USA...
TCGGCCCACAGATTGATAAAAGAGTTTTCAATCCACTTTTTGTGCTGTTTGGAGATACTGTCAAGCCTGCGGCCCAACGACTCAAACCTGCTTGCAACCGCAAGTTGCAGCTCGTCTTGCACGACAACGCCTGACCTCATCGTAACCGTAATTGGCAGGGCAAAAAAGGCTTCAACCTTCATCCCTCCGCCCATGCCAATAAACTCACCAAACTTCCAGTGCTCCGGCCAGGTATCAGGTCGGTCAAGATCCATAAAGACAAGCGCCTCACCGGTACTTGTTTCGATCTCAATGCAGTTTTTGATTGCTTTTCCATTTCCATCTGTCAGATTGACATTGTGGTTGCCGTTGCCTGCGTTCAGGAACATGATTTTGTGAATAAATGATCAGGCGGTGGTCTGGTTGGGTTCCGGCTGCTGGGCGGCGACGCCATCCAGCCAGTCTCCGGCCACTGGGAGGCCCTGCAGGCGGGCTTCGGTGGCCAGTCGCTCCAGCATTGCCGAGGCGTCCCTGCGGCAGGCCCTGCAGGCTGTAGCGCACTTCCAGCCAGGCTCACCCAGGCCATCGCTAAACAGCTCGGGACAGAGCTGCAAGGCCAGCTGTTCAAGGAGGGGACGAGCTTGCATGGTTGGTTGAGCGGCTGGTCTTACGGAAACTGCGGTTACCTGAACTGTTGCGTTTGCCGATAGGGACAACCGATTCTATTGAAGGATTGGCCGGTCGTCAAGTTGCAGGTGACAATCGTTCAAGCTGAACAGCTGGTTGACAGTTGGGTGAAGGTGCTACACTGGGGCTCCCCCGCCAACCGAAGATGCTTGACGAGCTGAACGAACGGATCAGCTTCAAAGAACTTACTGTTCAACTAACGTACTTCAAGAAAAGTGGGAAGTTTTACGATAAAGCTGAGTTTCAGGTTTATGCCGACTGGGATCTGCATCAGGTCTGGTATCTAGTGCGCAAGCTTCGTAGCGGAGGTAAGCTTCCGGGTCTTGTTGACGGAGCTGGCAGGGAATTTATGATCCTCGTCAACGTACCAGGCCATCGCCACGAACATCCTCACCTGATTGTCTGATGACTGAAATTACTCCCAAAAGTTGGAGTGTATCGCTCCTTGCTAAAGAAATCGAAATCGCTTCCGCTGGCTCGGAAAATTTCAACACTGTTTTGGTTCACCCTGAAATTATTAAAAGAGATTTCAGGTTATGCTGCAAGGAAGAATGCGAGCACGACTGGAAATCGCTGTCCACCACCTATCGGGTTACATGCAAAAAGGGATTGTGGATGGTGGAGGGGACAGACAGGGAATATGTCAAAAGCCAGGCAAAGCACTACTTTATTCAGTATTGGTCTGATGGTGAGTATGATGACATTCTTGATGCTGTGAAGGAGTAAAATGTCAAAAATTAACTGCGCCTGCTGCGGCAAGCAGATTGTCAGGCATCAGGTTCCTCGGCACGACAAATATTGCGCACCGGCTAAAGGCGCAAAACCGCTCGGCACTGGTCGGTGGTGCTGCGGTTACTGCGGAGAAGACCTTGATGAACATGGTCTGTTTCCCGAGGAAAGGCATCTTGCCTATGAGCTTTATGGAGTGCCACTGCCATGAGAGTCATCATCGCCGGATCCCGTGACATCACAGATCCCCAAGCACTGCTAGATGCGCTGCGGGAAGTCGATTGGCAAATCACGCAAGTCGTCTGTGGCATGGCCCGTGGTGCCGACAAGCTTGGATATGACTGGGCCAAGGCCAATAACGTCCCGATCGCTGAGTTTCCTGCAGATTGGAATCGTTACGGCAAAAGCGCTGGCTATAAGCGCAATGCCGAGATGGCCAAGAATGCTGATGCGTTGCTTGCGCTATGGGATGGCCAGAGTCGCGGGACCAACAACATGATCTATCTCGCAGCGTGTCGCAACCTGCGTGTTCACATTTTTAATCCATTTGACAAGGAGGAATGATGAATCAAGTTGAAATCCTGCTCCCAAGGCCAATTGCGTTTGCGGAGCGCCAACCAAGTCTCGCTGATTGCGACCCGAATGGAAGGATATGGGCAGGTCACTGGAATCAATCCATTAGTCACAATAGATGGATTTGGACACTGATTGAACTAGGGAAGCTTGAGATGTGGAGGTCATCAATGCTGGTGACTCACTTTGTTCCCGGCTCTGCTAGAGCCCTGCCAACAACGCTTTTCAATCCATTTGACGAGGAGGAGTGATGGCCGGCTTTATCGAGCTTCAGGTTCAGCACGTTTATGCCATCGGCAGTCGACAACGCGAATGCCATGGTCACGGAGATTATTCTGATGAGCTTGCCATTCGTCAGTGCGTAACCACTGACTGGCCTGCTTGTGATTTTGCTCCTTTATTTGCAAGTGAAGAGGCTGCAAGGAAGTGGATCAGACATAATCCACAGTTTGGGCCAGGGCTGGAACCTGTCAGGCTCAGCTACATTGCCACAATTAACAAAGAAGAGTAACCATGGACATTATGTCGGACATCGTGGAAGACCTGCGTTTTTACGCGGGGATGAATCTAACGCCGATCAAGATTGAGCTTGGCCCATCAGCTTACGCAGAAGCGCTCAGGCAAAGCATGGCGCATTTAAGGCCAGGGAATCCACCCTGCTTTACGCTATTTGGAATTCCAGCTGAAGCAATTCAGACGAGTAACGGCTGGGCACGTGGCTACAGGTTCAAGGAAACCAGTGCTTCTGTCTATACTGTTTAGTTGATGCTCACTGCGGGAATCAAACCCGCCTTACTCGGCTTATGAGGCCGGCGCATTCATCAGATTGCTAAGTGAGCCAACACCCCAGGTTGGATTCGAACCAACGACCAGCAAATTAGAAGTTTGCGGCTCTTATTCCACTGAGCTACTGGGGCATCTTGCAAGATTGGCACAAGAAAGGCCCGTTGTCAAGACGGGCCGTTTTGTGTCTTGGCTCAATCTGTAAGCCGCTCCCAGTCATCAATCCACTTTTCAGGCCAGTAGACGTTCGTGTGAATCCATAGCTTTGCAAGCTCTTGCTGAGTGTAGTCGAAGCCCATCAGTAGCTCACGAAATCCCTTCACATATTCGTCAGGCATGAAGTTTTCCAATAGCTTCAAGGCCTTCGTTCGGTCCTTGGTGGCCGCTGCGCGTTGCTGCACCATCCGCCGCCAGCGGCTGCACAGTGCCTTCAGGGCCTTGTCGTTGATGCTCGGGGCCTGGGCCTTGGTCAGCGCCTCTGGAACGTCCTTCCGGCCCAGGTAGCAGGCGATCAGATCGACCGCATCCCATGGCTGACCGTCCATGTCGCAGATCGGCTGGGAGCCCTCCACCCGCTCCCTGGTCAAAGGATCGGTGATAGCGCCGTAGTCCTTCATGTAGAGCCGATGAAATAGCTCCTCAAACTGCAAGAAACTTGCAAATCGCAGCTCGCCAGACTTGCCAGATTCAATAACTGACCAGTTACCGTAGCTGATTGTGTCAAAACCGGCTTCTCTGGCCCAGTTACCAGCCGTGTACTGCGTCCAGCCTTGCTGAATTCGCCAGTTGCGGATCATGGAGCCAAAACGCTCCTTGTTTGCTTGGATTTCAGCTTCTGTCATTGGTCGAGTTCGTTGGCGATGTCGAGAATGTCTTGGCGGATGTCATCAGCGCCCTTGATTCGGACGGCCAGTGCCCGGAAAGCAGCTGCAAGCTTGTTGCCGTAATCAACGAAGACTCCGGCATCCGCTTCATTGAATGCTTCCCAGACTGCTTCAGCTACTGGGCTCAGTGGCTTTTTGTTGTCAGCCATCGGGAAGCGAGTCAATGAGGGCGCGGAGCTTATTGTAGGTTTCTTGTTTTTCGTGCATTGTCAGATTGTGGTAGATACCTGCATCGAGAAGATTGCGAGCCTCGTATTTTGTTGGCAGTAATTTTGGTGCGAGAATTGCGCGAAGCTGCTTGACAAGGAAATGCTTGTCTATCAGCCTCGGATCGCCAGTTGCTGCTCGATCGGAATAGGCTTCCTGTATTAGGTCAAGGCAAGCGTTGAGCATTTGATTGGCGCCCCATTGAGCAGCCTTGATCAAGATCAGATCAACACGGTCGCCGTTGGCCTTTAGCTCTTGGCACCAGTTGTGGATTTTGTCGGGAGGAGGCGTGATTGGATGGGTCATGATTTTGAATTGACGGGAATAAAGATGTAGCTGTCAGTCATCAGAAAGTGCCTCCAGCGCTTGACGAATGATTGGCAAAGCAGGGGACTGCGTAATGCAATCACCACGGCTTACTGCGGCATCCAGTGCTTTAATGGCCTTCTCCTTCGGGGTCGGTGGCTTTGGGCGACAGATGGCCCGAAGCTCATCACAAGCACAGTCACCCTCCATAAGACGCAGCTCCTCACAGCATCTATCAAGCTGCCAGTCAGCTGCTGCCTTAATGATATCTTCCCCGCTGGAGGCTTCACGGCACCATTCTTGAATAAGCTCGTCAGGTGGATAGCCGTTGCTCGATTGAGTCATGACTTGGTTTTTGTGGATTTGCGTTGATGCAGTTAGCCTTTCATCGGCCAGCCCATTTTGATAAGCGCCTCATTGAGTGAATTGCCATCATACCAGACATTTGCAAGCCAGCGACCGAAAGAATCCTTGCGGACGGTGTGGACGACGATTTCATTGGCAGGCAACAGGCGAGATGCGGTAGCGTGGGTGGCTCCAACGTATCCAGCCTCTCCCTTTTCAGGAGTGTCAACGCCAAGCAGCCGTAGGCGCTGCCTGGTTCTGATCTTGTCAAATCCGAGGTCAATGTCAACGTCAATCGTGTCACCGTCAACAACACGCACAAGCTCGACGCGGTAGTGGTAAAGCTTTTCGTTCACAGTTTTACCTCAAGAAAAACGATGTGATTGACGGTAAGGGAGTTTTGACCGTATTTTTGCACGGCCTCAATAGAAATGGAATCAACGGATAGGCCGGTCTGGTCGTAAAAGTGATTCAGCGCATCTGCAATAAGCGCCTCAAGTTCGCGTTTCTTGGTTGAAGCATCTTTCAGGCGAATGGGAGACTGTGTGTGCATTGTCATGGCTTTCAGATCAACTTGATTTCAGTGGTGGCTCCCGTGTCTTGATTGACAAAGGAAAGCCGTTGGTTGGTTTCTTCGCAACGCATTGCCATCAGATAAATAGCAATGCCCTTGCGGATGCTATCTGACATGCTGATGCCGTACTTGTTTTTCAGTTCATGCAGTGCGGTGATGGTTGTACGGTTGGCGCGGAAGTGAATTCGTTCATTAAGGCGCTTAGTGTCAAGCGTTGCGGGAATGTCGCCGTTGGTCATTTGCTTTCCGGGTTTTGATGTGGAATTGGCAGCGCCCAGTGAGGAAGGCAGTAGCCAGTCCCAGGCAGCCACTTTTGTTGAGGCCAGAGATGCCAGAAATGCCCTCCAACTGCGTGTGCAGACAGCCAGCACCTTCCCTCCGCATCGCAGAATCCTTCGCGCTCCCATGGCCGCTCGCTCACCGGGATGGGGGTGATGGCGGGGCGGCCCCAGCGGGCGACAGCTCGCAGTCCTGAGAGCCAGCTTTCATCGGCGCCGCAGGAAGCAGCATCCACGAACGCTTCCCAGTAGGCCGCCTTCAGCTCCTCATCCGTCGCCCCCACCGGCTCCGGCTTGGCCCACACAGCGCCGCACACAGCACAAGGCGAATTTTCCGGCGCAGGAGAACCATCGCAAGCCACGCACGCCGGCTCCGGCTGGGCCAGGGCGGCGCGGGCGCGGTGGCGCAGTAGGCCGCCGTCCGCTTCGGGGTCGCTGGCCGCCTGTCTGTCCAGCGCAGCCAGCAGCTCAGCGCACAGGGCGCGGTAGTCGGGGTGGGTCATGGCGTGTCGGTGGTGGGTTGGCCGTTCTCCATGGCTGGAGGATCGTCAAACTGGTGCGGGAACTCACGCTCAAGGATTGCAAAAGCTGCACGCTTAGCAATTGCCTCCATATCTAAGACTGTAAAACTGGAGCCAATGCTGGTACGCTCTTTCTGAGCCAGCTCACGCATTTTGCAATCGCCGATGCTTCCGGTTTTCTTGAACTTAGCGTAATCACGCACAATTTCCCACAAGGTTTCTAGTGGGTAGTCTTCTGGACGAAAAATGTAAACAGTGTCGGCCATTAGCGTGTTTCAGGTTGAGATTGATGTTGTGCGGCAGCGTGAGAGCAGCCCGCAAGAAATGCCTCTCTCAAGGCCCAGCCAAACCAAAGGGGACCACCGAGCTTGCTAGATGGTGCATCAGCAGAATCAAGCACGCTTTTGACATAGCGATAGGCAGCTTGTATTTCGGGGTGAAGCTCTTTGTCGTCGCCTTGGCGGCGAGCAGTGTGTTCTGGCGTCAGATCAGTAGTCATGAGTTTTCATCAGCAGTGGGAAGTGGAAGCGCCCAAAGTGGCAGCCAGTATTGATAGCCGAACCTGCCAATAAGTCGCCAATGAGTTCGTTTCCAACTCAGATGAGCATCAAGTCCCCATACAAGACTGTCCTCATCGACATCATCTGCTGTTGGTGGTTCTTCGTTGAAGGGCTTGGGTTTTTGCAGCGCGGTTGAGCTGACACGTGGATCAGTCGCAACCTGCATGTCCCAGGCAATCAGGTCATTCAACGCCTTGCGCGGATTTGAGTAATGCTCTTCTTGCAGGATGTGACTGCAAACAAGTGCATCAATCAGTTCGGCCTTCCAAGAATTGAGCTGCTCGGATTCAACGGCAGTTTTAATACCAGCACCCCAGCCAGCGGTATAGCCCTCTTTGTAGACAAAGAAAGCATCGCCACGGTGATAGGCGGGAACTTCCACTTCGTCGCAGTCAATGGTCGGTGGCTCCGGCTCAGGTTTTGCGAGTTCAGCCAAGGCGCGATCAACAAGCTTCCTGGCTGGGTCTCCATACGAAGCGCGAATATCAAGTGATGCCGTCAATTCAGCACAAAGAGAACGAAATACGTCAGTCATCGGTTTCCTCCGGCTTGTAGGGACCAGTCAGTTGACCGTTTTCATCAATTACGCCCATTTCCATCAGGAACTGCTTGGCGGCAGCTTTATCGCCAGCCAGGGCGCGGTCCAGCAGGGTCGGGGCTTCCAGCTCAAGCACAAGATCTTCAAGCGTTGAAACCGGAACACCAGTCAGGCTCTCGCCTTCACCATCGCAGTAGCTTTGAAAGGCGTAGGCAATATGTCTTAGCACATTGGCAATGCCATGGCGAACATCTTCACCTTCTCCAAACTCTTCAATCAGGCGCTGAGCGCGGCTTGTCAGGTGGTCCGTGTTACTGTCGGTCATTTTGTTTCAGTACGGGTGTTCCAGCGCTTGACAGCAGATTGACGAAACTGCTCCCAGTATTCATCAGGAAAATCACGGTCGGGTTCTGGAGCGCGTTCACCAAGCACAGAGGCGCTGCAGCTTGAACATCTGACGATCCAGATCAATCTGTGATCTTCAAGCGTTGCTGCGTTACCACAGAACGGACATGGCTTGAGTAGATGCTGTTCGGCTGATTCAAGTCGATCAGCCCTGCTGTAAGTCATTTTGCTTCAACGCGAAGATCAAGAAAAAGTGCATCCATGATTGTTACCTTTGGACCTGTTGTCAAACGATTGAAAGCATCGGCCTCAAGCTTTGCTGAGATAAATGTGAACAGAAGGACGACCAAGAGAAATCCGACTGGGACAATAATAAAGCTGTAAGGCAATACTCCATCCCATATTTCGCTCAGCTCCGGCACTAGCTTGCTTTTGTGTTTTGTCATGAGCTGATTTCCGGGTTTCGTGGAGTAACGGCTAATTGACTATTTCTGCTCCATTCTTTTGACGATGGCTGTATCCATTCGATTTCATCACCATCCCCGTCCGTCATGTATCCACCTAAGGGATCAGGTGATTCGACTTCCATTAAAAATGGACTGCCGCAGCATCCGCAGCCACCAATAGCAAGTCCATGCTTAAGCGTAAGTTCACGTAGCTCAAGCAGGAACTGTCGGTGCGCTGGGTTTAGATTCTTTGGCTCTGTCATGCGTTGGTTGCAGGTGTCCACCGGTCTCCCGGCACCAGAATTGTAGCACCTCTTGTACGCACAGGTGTCCGCACAGAACCGAGGCCCCTCACCCCCGGCGCGGCTGGGACAACAGCCCAAGCCCTTGACAAGGAAAGAGAGTTTGACTTGCCACCTGGCTACAAAATGAAGTAGCCTAGGCTTGATCACTTAATCCCTAAGCGTGTCAACAAACAAGCACGGGCAGGCAATGGCTGGTAATTGGAGTGGTTGTCGCTGGTGCGAGGTATGTGGTCGTCCTCATGGCTGCATGTATGTGTGTCCACACTACCCAAATGATGTAAAAGCCGAAATTGAACAGTTGTCTGAGGCTACGCAAAGATCATTAGCTGACCAAGTTTGGTGCGCAGAACAGGCAAGAAAAAAATTACCGCAGATTGGTGCTCATGTCTTCCGCTTCCTTGCCAGATTTGTAGCAAATTAGCCAGCGGGACCTTCTCTTGGGGATGGAAAAAAAATCCAGCTGATCAACTTGCTTAAATGCTGATTTACAGGCTTTTATGGGCAGTGGCTTGCAGGAAACTACCGGGAGTGGTGTTGAGAGCTTCTTGTTGGTAGTAGGTGGGAAAAATGTAGTGGGGAGGCTAATCTACGATAAGGTGCTACTTTGCTGGTAGGTTCACCAATTGAGGCAAAGCCGAAAGTGGTGGGCGACGAATGTAATGAGGAAGCAGGGAAAAAAGTCGTAGACGTTCGCGATTTATAGCAAAGTGCTACCTTGTGGGTGGGGAAGGGAAAAAAGCCAGTGGGGGTGGGCTATTTACATTAAAGTGCTACCTTGTAGGTGGGATGAGGAAAAAAGTTGTAGGGGTTCGGGGTGCCAGTAATACACCCCCAACATACCCACCCCACCTAACTTAGCCGGCCACGTTATAACTTAGTGGCCGGCTGCTAAGCTACATTTAACGCCTCTCAGTCTGCGACTCTGGCAACACTGCTAGCCCTGTCAGAATATAAAAAGGAGACGCGAACAGGAAGAATGCGAAACAAAAAACAGCCAGACTAGAAAGGCTTTTCATTGTGGGAGAATGTGAGAGTAGGAGGATGCCCGGTAAGATACTACCGGGCAGGATCGCCAGTCAAAGATAGCTAAAAGCCTCGATCAGTCCCTCAATTAAGGTCATGGGCTCACGGTAGCCTCTCGGCCGATAGGTCAGGCTATCCCCTAGCCTGCTAATCTCAGCCGAGATATACTGGTCGGTGCACTGAACCACGATAGAATCGTACCGCTTAGTGGCAGTTACAGTCGCGGAACCTAGCAGGCTAGCGCTCCAGCCCTTGACGGTCAGGGCGTGAATTACAGAATCAAGATAAGGCGACATAGCTAGCAGGATAGGAAGGACAGGAAGGGCGCCATAGATTAGGCGCCCTGGTGAACGTTGCAGATCAGTCTGCGGCAGAATTGTCAGACTCTGGCGGAGTAACCGACAGACTCAGGTTACCTTCCCTGTCAATAAGACAGTAACGGCCGCTAGCCTGCGCGATGCGCACAAGTAGTTTAGAGAGAGTCTGCCATGCTTCAACATCGCGGTAAGTTTCCAGATTAAATCCCATGATCTCTAGCAGCCAGAGTAACGGCATCGTTTCACCGTTGGCCATCGAGCGAGACAGAATCACGCCGTTGTAGGATCCGTTGATAAAGTCGACAATGATCTGAGCGGACAGAATTTGCCGTGTTTCTGAGGGGATAGGTTCGATGATTCCCCTGGCCAGCTTCTCAATATGTTTTTTATTGGGCTTACCATGGGGTAGCTTACCGTTAGCAGTGGATTTACCGTAATTTAGTGCGAACTTAGGTTCCAGTGATCTGGCAGACTCGCGTAGATCCTCTGGCCACTGCCAGTCGGGGCCACTGCTGCGACCCGTGGATCCTTTGGTGGCACCCTTGGTCTTCTCGCGCAGTGTAGCCGGTCCTAGGGCAGTCTGAGCAGCCAGCGGGTCTGCCATGGCTGCTAGGAGTGCGGTAGCAGCCATGCGAACAGCAGCATTCTGTTGCACTGGCTTCAAGGGTTGTTCAGGTTGGATGACCTTGATGGGTCCGTTGCGGCGGTTCGTTGCCATAACTTGAAGCTCCCTGACGTTGTGGGTTGTGGTTCGGCGGTCCGTTGCGGATCCTCCGATCCACAGAATCATACAGCATCAAACGGCAATCCGTAAGGTCCGGACCCGCCGAAACCTTACACAAGGTCAGTCCGCCAATCGGCACAAGCTACCCATAGGCCTCAGATTCTGCGATGCGTCAACGTATCAGCTCAACCTAGTCAGCAGATAGAATCGCTGAGAATCGCGAGATTCTGGCAGGTTAGTTACCTTATAAGGTAGCCGAACCTACCGGGATCGTAGATTCTGGCAGCATGGCAGGCCTGTCAGTGTCCGCACCATGCAAACGGAATCGCGAGAATCTTAGGGATCCGCCAGGTAAGCTAACCTAAACCGTCGCGCAATCTGTCAGCGCTACAGATACGCTTGCCTGTCAGTCTCGCCAGGATTCCGAACCGTAACGTAGGCGCAGTCTCCAGAGCATACAGTTATGCTCGGCGCCATACTCTCCAGACTCGCGCAGTCTCCAGACTCTCCAGACTGTCAGCACGCTACAGATACAGTAGGCTCGCAGTCTGGCAGGTTAGCTTGTGCCGCTGGCAGGTTAGCTTGTAGTCTTAATTAGTTAGCATGTTGCTCGAATTAGTTAACCCGGCGCGGGATAGTGAACATAACTAATAGTTAGTTAAATGCCGCAGATTAGTTAATCTTGCAAGTTACCTAACATTTAAGATACTGGGCTAATCGTTGCATGTTAGTTAATCTGACAGATTAGCTAGCTATTAAGATTCCCAGGGAATCGCTGTTAGTTAGTTAATCGAGCAACTTAGCTAGTGTTCCTGGGCTGGTTAGTTAGCTGCTAGCTTAGTTAGCTAACGGTGCTAGTTAGTTAGCGTGAATGTTAGTTAGTCAATGATGAATGTTAGTTAATGATGAATACAGCTTAGTCAGTAGATGAATGGCTTTAGTCAGTGAATGAATGCAGCTAGTCATGAATGCGAATTAGTCAGCATGAATGGCCTTGTAAGTGAATGGCCTTTGCGGTTAGCCATGAATGGCAGTTAGCAAGGGTGAATGGCTTTGCAAGTGAATGGCGCTAGACAGTTACGCTGAATGGCAAATTAGCATGAATGGCCTCAGCGTACTTTTTAATCAGGTAGCCACGTCGTTTGCCAGTTCCGTAAATTAGCAAGCGTGGGTTGAACAAGTGGATCTTCTGCTTAGTTTTCTGCTCCTTAACAGGAACGATGATGAATGCCTTCTTTAGTCGCATCATCGACTTACTTACTTGAGTTAGATCCCAGGTAAGTGCATCAGCGATACCTTGGTTAGTTGCCCTGCACTTACCGTCACGCCAGTCTGTCATAGACATCATTGCAAAGATAGTAAGTATGTCACGGCTCTCGATAACCCTTTGCTTGGCAAGCTTAGTCAAGTTAAGGGCTTCCTGAATGTTCAGCCTTGCAAAGTTACTGTTTTTAAGCAGTTCCTCTTCTACGGCTTCATCAGTCAGCTGAATGGGCTGCTCAGGCAGGGCCTCGGGTCGGTCAGCGACCAGTCTCAAATGAGTCGCATGGTTGGATTGTGTCATACCAAGGGTTCTCAGGGGAGAGGTGTCAATAGTCTATGCACTGGTCAGTCAGAGAACCCAGTCGCTCACTCAACTTTTTGGCGAACCCTTCTTTATTCTACATACACCTAGCAGATAAATGGCCAGGGGGCCTCGTCAGCGGTGGTCGGGCTGAACTTTCTCAATTTGACTCATGTAGTCAGTAGGCCAGATCAGTTACCGAGTGCCTGGCCACTTAATCAGTAGATCCAGTTGCTTAGTCAACTTCACTTTCTTCGATAGCCGCCAGCAGTTGATCTACACCTAACGCTCCGCCTTGTAAGTTCTTGCCGACCTCAGCCAGCTTTGCGGCAGAATTAAGTAGTGATGGGAGATCCCTGGTGTCTAGGTCCTGGTCACTATCCAGCATGTTAGTTAGCTTACGGTTTGCTAAGTAGGCAATACGTGCAGCACTTAGGCTAAGCTGCTGACCGATCTGCTCCTGTTGCTCACGATACTCCTCTAGTTTCCTAAGATGCAGCTTATGACGCTCACCTTCCACCTCAGCCATCTTCTTGCTAAGCTGATACCTGTCGAAGTCAGCCGCCCTTTGTACCCAGTTGTTACGACTTGCTACTTTCTTTAGCTTCTCGATACCGAAGTTTGTAATCTGTGATACATATTGAATTGAACGCCCCCCACCGAGTCTAACGAAGCAGGTGAACAGCTCAAACTCTTTATCAGTTTCAGTTGGTGAGAGGACAGAATTTTTTAGCCAAGTAGCATTGAGGTTGGTAGACCTGTCGGTCTGATTAGATAGGTTTTGAGGTTCCGAGAGGGAGTTGCTTTGGTTAGCGGGTTCCTCTACTTCGTTAGAAGTATCAGTTAGTGAGTGGGTGGGTTCCTGGGGGTCAGTGGATGTTTCTGTAGGCTCCACTTCTACATAGTCAGTGGAGTCCTCCAGGTCAGCATCCTCATCGTCTTCATACTCACCGAACTCATTTACCTTTCTGAGTCTTCCATCAACGAACTTAGCTGCGTCCTTTTCAATACGTTCGGCGGAACTTAGCAAGTCCTCAAAGTCGAAGTCATTAGTGGACACAGTTAGCAGGCAGTGGCTTAGCTAGCTTAGCACAAAGTGAGCCTGCGAGCTTTGTGGCTGAGGAGCGTGACAGATGCGAACGCAGTGAACAGATGGCCTGTAGTGACGATGAGCATGTTGGACACAAAAATGCCCGGCGCGGTTTGTGGACCGGCCGGGCTTACTCACCTTAATAGATGACCTTAGTTGGTTTACGCTTGTGCAGATGCTTAGTCTTCCGCACTACCTTGTAACACAGTCCTCTACCTGGGATGTCAGCTACAACGATCTTACGATCTCTGCTTAGTCGGCTCTCAATGGAGTCAAGTTCATTGAGATTCTTGATAGGGCGCCAGTTAGTCATTGACCATCTCCCACAGTGAAAAACACCTTGGCATTTAGCGTAACACCATCACGCCAAGTCAATAAACAACACCAGTCATTAAGCAAGCACTTAATAAAGTATTGACCGATGTTATCTTTGATGACTTGGTAGGCCAACGTATCAGCATACACAGTCTTTCCTTCGTCAACAGCTTGGCGAATAGCGCTAGCTTCGCTTGGCAAGTAAATGTAGTCGTTCATCAGTTGAACTCCCTCAGTTCGCTTTTGATGTCAGATACCTTGGCTTCCAGCTCACTCAGCTCAGTCATCTTCTGAACCACCTCGTCTAACGTGTAGTCAGTGCAGAAGTTGGCCAGGTCAGGCAGCCCAGTCAGTGACGTGCCATCGCAGTTACCATCCAGCCTACACACAGCAAACTCCTGCTTCACGTACTCAACTGGGCAGCCAGGTGAGTCAGTCACCTGATAGCTGGTGTCAATAGCTGCGTAAACAGTGTAGTCATAGAAGTTCCAGCTCAGTCGGAAACTTCCATTCCGCGGACCAGCAAACTCAGCCACTGAAGTCAGCTCACACAGCAGCGCACTTACCTGCTTCGTCCACTGCCTGTAAGGCGCTACCTTAATCACCTTCTTGCCCACGAAGGGCTGAAGCAGCTTAGCGAACTCAGCCTGAAGTTCGTTAGCCTTGGTATTTACTTTGTTGCGCGTGTCAACTTTGCGTTGCAACAACTCAGTGTTGATGTTCATAGTAGTTACCTTGTTGGTTGGGTTGGTTGGTCAAGCAGGTTGGTTGACGGCTTCGTGCAGCAAGTTACGG
>Ga0192647_101761_pt1 | contig 13884 bp, 17 predicted proteins | sample LauGreFa1BDMLBSN_2_FD_133046 | JGI IMG/M metagenome (GOLD analysis project Ga0192647, IMG submission 133046) | Freshwater lake microbial communities from Lake Michigan, USA - Fa13.BD.MLB.SN - reassembly | ecosystem: Environmental > Aquatic > Freshwater > Lake | place: Lake Michigan, USA...
GGCGACTGACATTGAATGCACCAACGGCGTGATCCATGTGATTGATGCATTTTTGATTCCTGCCTGATCCAGAATCCATAAGTCGAGCTGCTGAGTAAAGGGCTCTTTAAATGGCATCAGCTTCGGCTGATGCTTTTTTTTGTAGTTGATAAATACCATGGAATTGCATAATTCCACACGGGCTTCAAGGGTACTTGGCATGTGCGTCAATGGGTGATTGCCCATGAGCACTGTGAGTAATACCTTCAAAAACATTCTTCAACATGGCTCAATCCCTAAGTATTCAAGGAGACGCTGAATTGGATAGATTGTTAAAACACGTTTTTTGCACCGTGGTTGTTTGGTGCAGTGCGGTATTCACAGTGTCTGCGGCAGATTGCGAACCCGTACAAGCTGAAGAAGTATTGCAGGCTGAGCAATGGCGGTTGTCTTCCCAAATGCAAAACAACTTGGACCGCATGTCGGAATTGCTGGATGAACGACTGGTCTATGTGCGCAACAGTGGCGTGGTGGACAGCAAATCGTCTTACCTGGATTCCATGCGCAAAGGCCACACGATTTATGAGCTGATCGAGCACACCAACGATTCAGTGCGAATCAATGGTTGCGTAGCCATATTGACCGGGCTGGGCAAATACGATGTGCGAATTGCACAAAAGCCTCTCAATTTGCTGCTTCGCTATCACAGCATTTGGCACAAAAGCCAGGGCAAGGTGAAGTTGATTTCTTGGCAAGCAACCAAAGTTCCTTAGTGGTTGATTGATGTCGAAATATACGATCAACAATCACCAGCAAGAAAACATACCGTCATCGGATGAACTGAATCAGCGAATCAGTTGTTTGAATAACCGTTCAAAGCCATCAATTTTCCGCAAACGTTGGCAGCAATTTGTTTGTCATGCTCAATCACAGGCGCGTAAAAGTTGAGTACTCGGCCAGCGCCGATGGACTCTTTGGGAAACAAGCTGCCTTGTGCAGTATGGATTTGGAATCCGGACATGGCCATGGTTTGGTTGCCGCAATTGACAACGTAATCGATTTGCTGGACACCACTCGCACCCATGTCGTGGAACTCGCGCGCTTTTTTCACCTGTTGTGCGCGATCTGATACGGCATACAGCTTGGTTTGTGCGTCACTCGCTATCAAAACGGATGAGCCAGTGGAGGGGAAGGTGACGGCTGAAGCTAGCCCTGAAGCGGTAACTGTTGATACCAAAATGCACACTGCGAGAGTAAGTTTGCGCGTCATGGGAAGCTCCTGTTTGTTGAAATTCAATGAAGCAATGTTAACAGAGTTTTAGATTTTGACAAGCTTTAAATTAGACAAAACATGAATTAATTTAAATAAAATTAAAATATCTTGAAATACCTATTCAATACATGGACAAAACCAGATAATCTGTACAAAGTGGTCAAGCCGCAGTTTGGTCTCGTGCGCTAGACTGGCTTTCAGACATCACAGGGGAGCGTTTTGACTTTGCACATGCCCAACACCACCACATGGCTTCTACCTGTTTTATTCAGCGGTCTGGCCCATGCCTCACCCCTTTACCACGAGTTTCGAGAATGTCCTCGCCCACTGGGTACCAGCGAAGTTGCCGCTTGCCGCAGCGAATGTTCGCCCTTTGGCGCAAGTCCCAGTTCCTTTGAGGTGGATGCCAACCAACAGGTGGTTTCCGAGAAAACCTGGCGTGGTGCCGACATGCTGACGCAACGTCAATGGTCGGGCTGTACCGTCAAAGACGCGCAAAACTGGCGCTGCCAAACCGAAGCTGAAATGATGGGGGGCGTGGTACGTCGGGATTTGTACGCCAACCTGGGACAAGTATTTTTGGAAGTCAGCGGCTCTGGCGGCGAACAGTTTTATTGCAGCATACCCCGAAGCAGTGTGGACTGACATGCTGGCACTGGATTTCATTCAGACACTGGCGGTAGGCGCCGTGGCTTTGTTCATCGGTATTCACATGCTGGAGCGGCTGCCCGTGCTCAAGCGTTACAACATTCCAGCCGCGGTATTTGGCGGACTCTTGGTGGCATTGCTGATTTCCATGCTTCGCGAATTCCATGTGGTCACGGTGAAGTTTGACACCACGCTGCAGGCGCCATTGATGACGGCTTTTTTCACCTCCATTGGACTGAGCGCAAGTCTGAAAATGCTGCAAACAGGCAGCCGCCAGGCGCTGGTATTTCTCGCCTTGGCCACCTTTATCGCGGTGATCCAAAGCGTGATTGGCATGGGGGTTGCACTGCTTTTTGACCAGCCTTTGCTACTCGGTGTTTTGATGGGGCCAGCTGCTTTGACAGGTGGGCCAGCCACTGCCTTGGCATTCGCGCCGCAGTTTGCAGCTGCTGGCGTTGCCGCTGCAGAGTCTGTGGCCATCGCGGCGGCCATGTCTGGCATTGTTTTGGGTGGCTTGGTCGGCGGGCCTGTTGTCACAAAATTGCTAGAGCGCCACCAGCTGCGCTCAACCAATGTGTCCGCGTCGCGCAAACCAGATCAATCCCCATCCTCTGAGGTATTCAATGACGATGAGGCCAGCATGCTGGCCGTGCTCACAGGGATTGGCGTGTTGCTCATCGCCATGGGTATCGGAGCTTGGTTGGGCGGTGTGATGAAGTCTGCCGACTTGACGCTTCCTGGCTATGTGGGCGCCATGCTCGTCGGCTCGATCATTCGCAACATAGACGACAAAACAGGTTGGTTCAAGATTCCCCATGGTGTGACCGAACGGGTCGGCGTGGTCTGCTTGACCCTTTTCCTGGCAGTGGCGTTGATGAATTTACGGCTGTGGGAGTTGTCCTCTATCGCCTTACCCTTGCTGGTGAATTTGGCAATACAGGTGATCGTGGTTTGTGTTTTTTGCTGGTTCGTGGTGTTCAAAGTCATGGGCAGTGATTACGATGCAGCTGTCATGAGTGGCGGATTCACCGGCTTCATGCTTGGAACCACGGCCAACGCCATGGCTGTGATGCACTCTGTGGTTCAGCGTTACGGACCATCGCCACGTGCGTTTTTGGTGGCGCCGATCGTGGGTGCATTTTTCATCGATTTCACCAACGCATTGCTGATCACAGGCCTGCTGAACTGGCTGACTTAGACACCCCGGGTTCGTCACTGGCCAGGCGCGTGGGTGGGCGCGGTGATTCCTCCAAACAAGATTCCAACGGGCGGCCAACACAGGCCAGGGGTCAAAATACATAAATTCGCCAAAAACAACATAAACTTCGTTAATGAAGTTTTATTTGTGTTTTATTTCGCTGTTGGCAAATTTTGCATTTTTTGATGCCAGTGCGAATACGATTTTGGAGGGGAAAGTGGTGTCTGTGGCGGATGGAGATACCCTCACCGTACTGGATAACCGCCAAACGCCATACAAGGTCAGGCTGCTGGGCATAGATGCCCCGGAAAAAAAGCAGGCCTTTGGCGAAAAATCCAAGCAATCGCTGGTTGAATTGGCACATGGCAAAAACGTACGAATTGTTTTCAACAAAAAAGACAAATACGGACGTATCGTTGGACAAGTGTTTGTGGGGGCGCTGGATATTTGTCATCAACAAATCAAATCAGGCTTGGCTTGGCATTACAAAAAATACCAAAACGAGCAGTCGATCAGGGACCGGGAAGCCTACAGTGCCAGCGAAATATCTGCGCAAAACCAGCAATTGGGCCTGTGGTCGGATCCTCGACCGGTGGCGCCTTGGGATTACCGAAACAGGTAGCCTTGGTCGCCCGCCTATGGGATCGTTGCATGGAATTTTTGCGCAGCCAGCCCGGCATGGGTTTGTTGGCGAAACCCTAGAGCGCCAAGCGAAAAACCATTGAGTGATGTTCGGCATGAAGAAAACCATCGCGCTTTTCATACACCATCCCACCTGTTCGACCGATTCGGTGAATGGTGTGATGGCAGCGTTGTCGCCACTGGCTGGCATCAAGTTGTTTACCCGACACAAAGTGGCTGAGGGTTTTTTCGATGATGTTGACCTCGTGGTGTTTCCTGGCGGAGACGGCGAAGCCATGCTATTTCGCGGCCTGCTCAAACAAAACATATCTGATGTGCGATCTTTTATGCAGCGCGGTGGAAAGTACTTGGGTATTTGTATGGGCGCGTATTGGGCAGATGCCTACTATTTCAACTTTCTCAAAACAACAAGGTGCGTGCAATACATCAAGCGTCCTCGAGCTGACATACGCTCGTCGTATGGGACCACCGCCCCTGTTCAATGGCGGGGGCAAGCGCATCGCATGTATTTTTATGACGGCCCGACTTTCGTCAACGGCGAATTTGAAACGGTGGCCACTTATGCCAATGGCGACCCTATGGCTATGGTGCAAGGTGCGGTGGGCTTGGTGGGCTGTCATTTAGAAAGCCAAGCGCATTGGTACACCAAGAAATACATGCAACCCCAGTGGCATGACAACCAGCACCATGTGTTGTTGGCGCAATTTGTCGCTGACTATTTGCTGCGCTCGCGGCAAATCCCGTTGTTTTAGGATGCGACGCCAGTATTGGGATGCGACGCTTAAAGTAAATTCTGCGCTTGCATCCAAAGCAAATGACTGCAGCCTTTTTCAAAAGCGAATGTTTTAGACAAATAAATCAATCATGGGTGAAAACTGTATCAATTGGCAATTGCATCGCTGAGGCCAGCTGATTGGTTTTTCCTGCCAAAGCGATCACGCGCAGCAAATCGGCATACTGAGCCGGGGACATTCCTTTGCTTTTGGCCGCTGCCGTATGCGAATGAACACAGTAACTGCAAGCATTGGTGATGGATACCGCGATATAAATCATTTCTTTGGTCAGTGGATCAAGAGCAGAGGGAGTTACCATGACCGCTTTGACTTCACGCCATGTGCTCTCGAGCAAGTCAGGGTCAAATGCAAGATAGCGCCACATATTGTTGACAAAATCGGTTTGACGGGTTTGTCTGATGTCGTCAAACACAGCCTTGACGCGCGGATGGTTTTCTATATTTTCAGAAACAGAAAGTGTGCTCATCGTGATCCTTTTGAAAAATACAAACGGTGGTTTGTGATGTTAGCCAATGAATATCTGCAGTTCGGTCAACACTGGGATACGGATCGCATGGATGGCAATTGGTGAGTATGGTGTTTGATTTTTTTGGAAGCGCAGAAGAAATGGACAACTCTGATCGATTATCCAAGCCGCTGAATGCCGATCTTCACATGCTTAATGGCACCGCTGGTGCGGTTGCTGTTTACGCTGGTGGGTCTGGGCCTCCTGTGGTGTTGGTGCACAGCATCAATGCGCTGGCATCTGCCGCTGAAGTTCGTCCTTTGTTTGACGCATTGCGACAAGGCAACAGCGTCTATGCCATTGACCTGCCAGGCTATGGCTTGTCTGAACGTTTGCCTCGTGCTTACTCGGTGGCAGACATGTGTAACGCCGTCCGGTTGGTGGCAAACTGGGTGGCGCACAGGCACACAAGCCAACCGCTTCAAGCCATAGGTGTGTCGCTGTCATGCGAATTTTTAGCCCGTGTGGCGATGCAGACACCGGGCTTGTTCCATTCCTCTGCGGTGGTTTGTTCAGCGCTGATATCCACAACGTATACGAAAGCCTCAATTTGCCTGTATGGGTAGTGCATGGCACACGGGGCGATTTCACCGATTACCGCGCTTTAGCGTTGGTTCGTGATCGACCCCATTGGCATGTCACGGTGATGCAGACCGGGGCCATGCCTTATTTTGAAGACAACGACACTTTCATGGCGGCCTACAGGAGCTTCCCGTCCCGGGCTGCAACCCGACCATAGGCACAGCGAGAAGGGTGTTGTTGCGTTTTGTTTCGAAAAGCAACACCCTTGCAGTCAGCCAAAGGTGAGATCTATTAAGCCCTGGGTCACTGTTTAGAACCTTCTGAGAGTCTGCGACCAATGCCAACGGCATAAGGCGCGGCGCGGGCAGCGAGCATCGGGTCACTAGAGGGTTCAACCCCTTTGGGCAAGACCGTGGGTACAAATGTGATGTCGCGACAGGCTCCACCTGAATCTTCCGACACAGCGGTGACTTTCAAACTGCCAAGCGTGACTTTGCGTCGGCTCTCGGGCAGGGGTACGGTGGCACTGTCAAGCCGATCACCGGGTTCTGCCAATTGCAGATTGAAATTGAAAGAGACTTGGCTCTCTTTGACGCGCTGGCGCAGGTCGTCGAACAGAAAACTGGGTCCCTTGGCCTTGGCTTCCTCATCGCTCAGACCCATCACGCCACCTGCAGGCTCAAAAATCCATTTGCCAAACTGCTTGTCACCCTTGGCATTGACAAAAGCAAAGGCATGCACGCCCCAGTAGTTGACGGTTGCAAAGCTGGCTGGCACGGGTTGGCTGGCAAAGTACTTGCCTTGCAAAAGTACTTCCGGGTTGGCTTCTGCAAACGCTTTGACCTTGTCAGGATTGGGCGCTTTGGTGGATGGGTCAGGCGCAAGTGACTCTAAGCGACCCAGTAATTGGGTTGGTGTGGAGGAACCAAAAACAGGCGCAGAAATATTGCCCATTTGCCACGTTTCACCGCCAGGAATGTTGAATTGCAACGCCATATTGCGTTGACTCTTGGCGTTATCAACCGCTTTGGGGTTACCGCCGCCAACGGAGAAGCGAACGATGACAGGTATTTTTTGTCCATTGAAAACAGAAGCAGAGGACAAGTTGCGACCATCAGCGCTACCGACGAATTCACCCGTGGCACATATGCCTTTGGCACCCGAGCGGCGAAAGCCTTCAAATTTTCCACCGGCCGCTTCAAATGCATTCACCATGGTTACGGGGTCCACGGTTTGCGCATTGACAGCAGATAGCATCAGAAGTTGGCTGACAGCGAACAATGTGAGGGCTGTGCGGTTTGTGTATGAATTGATTAACATGTCGGTTCCAACTTGATGAAGATAAGTCTCATACTAAGTTAAATGAAACCAACCGATCAGAACCAATGAAATTCCCCCAGCATCCTAGATGCCTATAGGCCCGAATCACAAAGTATTCATTGAAAACGAAAATATGTTTCCATGTTGAAACTCATCAGCGCAACACCCAGCCCCTTTGCCTGAAAGGTGAGGATTGCGCTGGCTGAAAAAAATATTGCATTTGAACTGATCACTGAAGTTCCATGGAACCAAGGTGCTTTGACCGAGCAGCACAACCCACTGGCCAAGCTTGCAGTCTTGTTGCTAGAAGACCGTAGCAGCATCTTTGACTCTCGTTATATTTTGGATTACTTGGAGTGGGTTTACCCTCAGTCACCACTTTTGCCCAGCGCATAAAGTGGTTTGACGCTGGAAATCCCGTCACTGAAATGGCATTGGGTTTGAGTGATGCGGCGAGTCAAACATCGAAAAGGTCTGCCACAATAGATATTTGTTCAGGGATACAAATAATCGATCTGTCCGCACAACATGAAATTTCTACCCATTTATTTTTTGGTCACCTTGCTGAGCGTTGCGCATGCACAAGTCAGCTTGGAAGAGGCTCGCGCATTGGTTGGCAATGACAAAGTGACTGTTTTAGATATTCGTGAGCCAGAGGAGCATGCAACGGGTGTTGCCAAAGGTATGAAGTTGATTCCCATGAGCACCTTAGAGTCTCGACTTCATGAAATACCCAGAAATCCTGACTCTCGCGTGCTTTTGATTTGCAACACACAAAATCGTTCAAGCGCTGTTGCAAAAGAACTGCGCTCGCGCGGATTTACCAACGTGGAGTATGTTCGTGGCGGAATGAGCGAATGGGCGAAAAGAGGTTGGACTTTGGTGTCACCCCCAAAGCCTTAGCCGTTGAACCGGGCTCAACCCATGTTTGCAACGACAACGTGTTCAGTTGACCTGGCCACGGGCAAGGACTTCTATCAAGCCATTGGATTGGGCTTTGATAACCACAAACTCACCCATGGCTAGGTTCTTATCGGTGAGCGCAGAGATCACAACCTGATGAGTCACCCAAACTTCAAAACCTGAACTGATCCCTGAAGCGGTCTCACGTGCTTCATTCAACTGAGCCAAACGGTCTCCTTGTCCTTGAAAAAACGAATTCAGAGCTGACCAAGGTGTCACTTTTATTCGTTGACCAAAAGCAGCATGGGCAGTGTCAATACATCGGCACCATTGGCTAGAGCGCACTCGTTGTGGATGAAGTTGGTGTTGTTCAAGCCAGCGACCCAACCTGCGGGCTTGTGCAATGCCTTGTTGTGATAAGTTGCGTTGAGTCTTGCAGTCATCCATTTGAAAGCCTGGGGGATCGCCAAAACCTGGATACGTCTGCGCATGGCGCATCAAGATGATCACGCCGGGTTGATTTATCGCCCGCAGCCAATTTTCATCCGCATGGGCTAAGGTTGGTAGGAACCAAACCCCTAAAAAAAACCTGAGAACGGTAATCGACATATGCATCTTGTTGCCAAGCTTACACCCACAGCTTGAAGAATTTGTTTCCAGCTCAATGGTGTGGATTGTTCAACTTTATCTAGAACCAAAGACGTAATCATTAAATATATGGGACCATTGAAAAACGCAGGGTGATGCTTGTTTTTTGATATGCGAAAAACGGGGTTCAGCTTTGCTGAGCAAGTTGCCAAATAAGAATAGTCAGATCTTGCGTGAGAGAACTTGTTTTATCAGGAGCAGAAATGTTTTGGTTAGCAGATCTTGTTCTAGCGATTCACTTTGCATTGGCTGCTTTTGTGACGTTGGGATTGCTATTGATTCCAGTGGGGGCTATTTGCAGTTGGCAATGGGTACGCAACAGGATTTTTCGCACTGTGCATGCAGGGCTAATGGTTTTTGTAGCGGCCGAGGCAGTGATTGGTATGACCTGTCCACTCACAACCATTGAGGCTTATCTGCGAGGTACTGCGGCCCAAGAGTCTTTTGTGGCTCATCATCTCAGCCGTTTGTTGTACTGGGACTTACCAATCAATTTCTTTTTGTGGCTATATGTGGCTTGCTCTGTCTGGGTGATGTTTTTATGGTGGTATTGCCCCCCATTTCTGAGCAAGAACATTGACCATATTTCAGATGGGCTTTCATAAAGTTCAATTTCAAACGTCTTTGCTGCGAGCGCGCTGGTAGGTACAGATGCCATCGCGCATGCGCACATCAGGTAAAAAACCATCGATTTCTGGCATAGGGCTGCATCTGTTTAAAGTTTGAAGCCCAGTGGTAAAAGTGAAGATTCCACATGAGCGCTTAGGAATTTTTTCGGTTCATTTCTATTTGATCTAAGGTTGGCATTGGTTCCCCAAGGGGAAGGTTTCGATTGGCAATTCGTTTGCCTAGTTCATTGCTTTGGGTGTGATACAAATGAAGGTATGTTGCTCACAGTGAGATTTGGCCATTCTTGAATCAAATATAGACCACTTGGTGGTTGCGGCCCGCAGCCTTGAACAGGGCGTCGCTTGGTGCGAAGCCACTTTGGGCATCACACCCCATGCGGGCGGTGCACATGAACAATTCGGTACACACAATCGTTTGTTCAAAATTGCAACGCCGCGTTTTGCCTCGGCTTATTTTGAAATCATCGCAATCAATCCCTTTGCCTCCACCTCCCAAAGCAGTACGCACAAGCGTTGGTTCGACCTGGATGACGATGCTTTACAAGCATCGATTGCTCAACAGCCTACTTTGATACATTTTGTCGTGAGCACCACAGATATTCATGCCGCAAGCAATACTTGGAAAGCGCAGGGTTTGGACATCGGGCCGGTCGTACTTGCCCAGCGTCAAACCGATAAAGGACTGCTTGATTGGCAAATCACCGTGCGTAATGACGGTCAAAGACAATTCAATGGCGCACTGCCGACTTTGATCCAATGGGGTAAGCCGAATGCCATTGAGCCCATGCGGATGCACCCGTGCAACAACTTGCCTCTTTCTGGCGTGGGTTTGCAAAAAATCACGGTCTCGCATCCTGCTGCTGAAAAATTGCGAACTGCTTATGAAGCGATTCATTTCAAGGATGCAGAAATAGCCCATGGCAATGCGAATATTTCTGTCCATTTAGACACACCCAAAGGACTGGTGGTCATTCAGAGTCTCGGACGATGAATGCATGCGAACAGATCATGCTGGTGCTGAGAGCCTATTCACTCATATATTCACACACTGATAGGCAAAAGCCAAAATCTGCGATTTTTTGTCTTTAAATTTGGATCAACGAATCTTCACCAATGAACTCCATATAAGCATCATCCAAGCTGACAGGTTGAACGCTCAGTGATGTCAGTTTGGCGCCGTCCAGCGCCTCCATGATGTCACGCAGGTCCAAGTTTTGCGGCAGAAAGAGCTTGATATGCCCCGCTTGCTTTCTAACAGTCCATCCCCGCAGCATCGCACGCTGGGTGATGGTTTCGGGGTCTTCGGACTGAACCATGGCCACCGCCTGACCTGGCATGCGAACAAGCAAGTCGGCCACGCTACCAGTGGCCACCACTTTGCCGTTGCGCATCAGGGCCACTTTGTTGCAAAGCCTCTCAGCTTCTGCAAGATGATGGCTGGTCAACAAAATTGTCATCCCATGATCACGCAAATTCTCTATCAGTCGCCAAAGCCCCGAGCGTGCTTCAACGTCAACAGCTGCTGTGGGTTCATCTAGCACCAACAGGGCAGGTTGGTGAATCAAAGCCGCAGCCAAGTGCAACCTTTGTTGCCAACCACCCGAAAGCTGTCCAACGCGTGTCCTTGCGAAGGTATTCAGTGAAAAAGTGTGCATCAGCTCAGCAACACGTTGCTGACACTCGTGGGCCGAAAGACCGTGAATCCGTCCAAAAAAATGCAGATTCTCAGCGGGAAATAAATCGGGATAAAGCGCGCAACGTTGAGTACAAAATCCAACCAGCGAACGATCTTTGTTATTCATTCGATTGAGCGGTTGGCCCATCAGACTGATCTGTCCAACGTCTGGCAACAGCAATCGGCAAATGATGTTCAAAACAGTTGATTTGCCACAGCCATTGGGGCCAAGCAGTCCTAAAATTTCACCGCGCTCTAACCGAAGACTAAACCCGTCAAGGACCTTGTGTTTGCCAAACGCCTTGTGGATCTCGTTAATTTCCAGTGCGGTTGTCATCGGTTTTTGTCCGAGTCAAGCAGTTGCTGATATGAACCTAAGCCTAAAGTCAGGCACAGACCACAAAACCCCAAAAGAAATATCAATTCAAAGAGAATATCGACAAAGTTTTTACCATAGGCTGCAACACCTTTGAAGGCCTGATTCATGTGCAGTATTGGGTTGATTTGAGCAAGGTTTTGCATGGCTTGCGGCATGATTTCAAGCGGAAAGAAAGTACCGCCGAGCACCAAGATAGGAACACCAATGGCAGACAAGGCAACCACCACTTCTTCGCTTCGTCTGGCAAATCGCACACCCAGAAAAAATCCCATACCCACATAGGAAAACACGCAAAGTAGCAAGACCAAGCCACCCAACAACAGACTACCGTGGTATCGGACGCCCATCAAAAAAGCAATGCTATAGAGCATGACCACTTGCATCAACGCCAGCAGCAGTTGAGACAGCACTACCCCGAAGAAATATGCGACGGGGCGCAGAGGTGTGGTTTGCAAGCGAGAGAGGGTGCCTCGTTCACGCTCTGCTGCAATGATGGCAACCGTACCGCCCAAGCAACTGAAAAACAGGGCTGCGCCTACCAATATCCCTGCAGCAGCTGCATCTAAGCCAGCTCGCATGCTGATGTTGTTGGCATAAACCCAACCAAAAAGCAGCATCATGGTCGCCGGGAACAGAGCCCAGAAAACCAGCCCTCTCTTTTGCCGCCATTGCTCAAGCAAAAGTCGCTGCGTAACAGCCCAAGTCTGATTCAATACCAAAAGGGTGCTCGTCATGGAGTGGATGGTTTAAAGCGGACTGCATCGGGAATGACAGTTTCCAGGGCTTTGGCGGACATCAAGACCCCCGGTATACCAGCACCTGGATGGGTACTGGCACCCACCATGAACAAATTTTCAATGTCTTCACTGCGGTTATGGGGTCGAAACCAAGCACTTTGCAACAGCAGCGGTTCAAGACCAAATGCAGCGCCCTTGTATGAAAGGAGCTCATCTTGAAAATCTTGCGGAGTCGTCATGAATGAGACGGTCAGATGGTCCTGCAAATGTGGAAGAACTGTTTCTTCTAAAGCTTTGGCTATAGCGGCGCGGTAAGGCTCTGCTTGAACTTCCCAATCAGTGCCACTGTCCAGGTGAGGTACAGGAGCGAGTACATAAAAACTATCGCACCCAGCAGGAGCCATGCTTGAATCGGAGGCCGTGGGACGGTGCAAGTAGAGACAGAAATCTTCAGCCAGAAGGTGGTTGTTGAAAATATCTTCCATCAAACCTTTGTATCTGGGGCCAAGCAGCATCATGTGATGGGGCACGTCGTCAAAATGCTTGTTGGTTCCAAAATACCAAACAAACAAACTCATGGAATATCTGCCGCGTTCTATCTTGGCGTTGTTCCATACTTTTCGGTGCTGAGGATCAATAAGGTATTTGTAGGTCCATGCGGTGTCGGCATTGGATACAACCACATCGGCATAAATTGTTTCACCCGATAAAAGGGTCACCCCACATGCCTTTCCATTTTTGATGTCGATACGTTGAACTTGTGCGTTGGTTTTGACACTGCCGCCCATCTCCTCAATCAGGCTCACCAAGCCGTTCACCAACACACCAGTGCCGCCCATGGCCCAGTGCACACCATAACGTCTTTCAAGTGCATTGATGAGTGAATACACACAGGTGACCGAAAATGGATTGCCGCCAATCAACAGCGACTGCAGGCTCAGAACTTGTTGCAACTTGGGATGCTTGATGTGTTTGGCAACCAACGCATAAAGGGTTCGCCAACCCTTCATTCTGGACATGGAAGGCAAGGCCATCAGCATGTCGCTTATGCTGTCAAATGCATGCGCACCTAAGTTTTCAAAGCCCAATTCAAAGCAGATATCTGCTTCTTTCAAAAAAGCGTCATACCCGCGCCCCGCATCGGGATCCATACGCAGGATTTCATTACGCATTTTCACGGGGTCACCGCTGTAATCGAAATGATCGCCGTCCGCAAATCGAACTCTGTAGAAGGGATCGAGTTGCCGCAGCTCAATATCGTCCGCCATGCGGCGGCCTGCCAAAGCCCACAGTTCCTCGAGTAAGAAGGGTACGGTGATGATTGTCGGGCCCGCGTCAAAGGTGTAGCCATCTTTTCGAAAAACGCGGGCTCGGCCGCCGGGCGTATTCATTTTTTCAAGTACTTGAACACGCCAGCCTTTGGCGCTGAGGCGAATGGCTGCCGCTAAGCCACCAAAACCACTGCCAATGACCAATGCGACGGGAGCTTTAGCATCAGTATGACGTGGACTATTTCCCACCGCGCTTGCATTCATTTGCAAAGTCATGTTGATACAGCGTTTGGCATGAAGGCTTTATACAGCTTAGCCAGTCGGTAGGCAGCACAGACATACGTGTATACAAATTGAAACAGCTTGTTTGTCGACGCAGAAATTGTGACGACACCATCAGGACATTTTTTCAGAAATGAATCTGCAGAGAAAGTCACTTGGTCAGGCGGATTGATTGCCAAGTTGAAAGGAAAAAGAACCGCATTTAACTCGGTTTTTTTCGTAGGTTCTCGAAAAGCGCTTGAAATCATTTGTGAACAGGCATGAGCTCTTCTTGTTCGAAGAGAAAAAACCATTTTTTATTTGCGCCAGAAGTGTGAGCTGAACAAAACCAACACTGACAGCAACTCCAGCCGGCCTAGCAACATGGCAAAACTCAGAATACTCAGCTGAAAGGGGCTCAGTCCGCCGTAATTACCCGAGGGTCCTACCTCACCTAACCCTGGGCCGATGTTATTGATGGTGGCAATAACGGCTGAAAA
>Ga0192647_101771_pt1 | contig 13849 bp, 15 predicted proteins | sample LauGreFa1BDMLBSN_2_FD_133046 | JGI IMG/M metagenome (GOLD analysis project Ga0192647, IMG submission 133046) | Freshwater lake microbial communities from Lake Michigan, USA - Fa13.BD.MLB.SN - reassembly | ecosystem: Environmental > Aquatic > Freshwater > Lake | place: Lake Michigan, USA...
TAACACCATTCCAATGCTGTGGGTAAACCCACCAAGCGTGGCAAAAACCAGCTCGAACAGGCTTCGGGGGTGATGCCGATTTTGTTAAAGACAAACCCCACACGGGTTTTGTCGCAGGCAAACCGGATATCCATGGCGCATGTCATGGTGGCACCGATGCCTACCGCTGCCCCATTGATCGCGCCAATGATGGGCTTTTTGCATTCATACATGGCCAGCACCACTTTGCCACCAGAATCGCGCACGCCGTTGACCATGTCTTCATCGTCAAGCTTTTCTTGCATATCTTGCAGCGTGGGGCGCATTTGCGTGTTCAAACCAAACACATTGCCGCCCACGCCCAAATCCATGCCGGCACAAAAGGCCTTGCCCGCGCCCGTGACCACAATAACACCTACGTCATCGTCCTCGCTGGCCTTTTGAAAAGCGTGAATCAACTCCTGCGACATCTCGACCGTGAACGCATTCAAATGCTCGGGACGGTTGAGGGTCAAGGTCAGTATTCTGTCTTTGATGTCGTAAAGAAGCGTGCTGTATGTGTTCATGAAAACCCGCTGAAATTCCCATTATCGGGTCATCCCAGCGGCTGCGCGACGACGCGTTCTTTTATAGACGGTTTTGATTCGCCATCCCAGTTTGACCACCACATATCCGAGCAACGACAATGCGACCGCGAATGTGGCCATGCCTAACAAAATAGGCCATGCGTATGAGGCAATCCACTGGGATGGCAAAGCCGAAAAAGTCACCTCTGATTGCACCACTTCCCCCAGCATCACAGCACCCAATTGGTAGGCCAGCCACAGCCAAAATCCAATCGTCAAAGGATTGGTGACCATGGTCATCAACGCAGCAGCGGGTATGTTGGCACGCCACCAGACGCAATGTGCGGCAGCCACAAAAATTTGACCAGCTGGCACAGCAAATGCCCAAAACAATCCCACGGCCACACCACGCGCCAAGGTCTCGTGTTGTGCCCGCCATAACTGACTGTCAAGCACGCGATGGGCTATCGGTCTCAGCCATGGGTGTTTGGACAAAAATTCTTTACCGGGCACCCAATGACGCGCCTTTCCCATCCATTCATCTGGTTCATTTTTCATGACGTATCACAATGTGTGTCCATTTGCATTTGTCGATCATGTGCAAATTCTCTGGTGTTGACCAAGCAGGAATTAGCGACTCAATATTCAGTTTTTTTAAGAATATCACATTCAATTAATCAGTAATTACATGATGTAATTCATCGCTTTGCCAAAACCTCATGGGTGCGCTGTGTCGATGCATGCCCACGGGCCTTGGCGAATTTCTTTGTTAACGTCTGATGGATAAGGTGTATATGGAAACTGTTGCTCCCCTGTGGTTGTGGATCACGTTTGGTGTGATCGTATTGACCTCATTGTTCATCGATTTTGTGGTGTTGAAAAAACAAGGCGCACATGACATTGGTGTTAAAGAGGCGCTGAATTGGTCCATCATTTGGATCGCACTGAGTTTCGTGTTCAACGGATTGTTTTGGTGGGCGGTCAAAGACAGCACGGGCTCGACGGAATTGGCCAACACCAAATCGCTCGAATTTCTCACGGGCTACTTGATTGAAAAATCTTTGGCCGTGGACAATATTTTCGTGTTCTTGATGATCTTCACTTACTTTGCCGTGCCTTCGTCTTTCCAAAAACGGGTGTTGATGATTGGCATCGTGGGCGCCATTGTGTTGCGTACCGTGATGATTTTGGCTGGCGGGTGGCTGATGTCAGAGTTCCACTGGGTGCTGTATGTGTTCGGGGCATTTTTGATCCTGACAGGTATCAAGATGTGGTGGGCAGCCGGCAAAGAACCCGACTTGAGCAACAACCCTGCGTTGAAGCTTTTGCGCAAATACATGCCTGTCAGCAAACACTATGACGGTGAAAATTTTTGGACCATGGAAAATGGCAAAAAAATTGCCACACCCCTTTTCATGGTGATCTGTTTGATTGCATTGACCGATGTGATTTTTGCGGTCGATTCCATACCCGCTATTTTTGCCATCACCAGCGACCCGTTCATTGTGTTGACCAGCAACGTTTTAGCCATACTGGGACTTCGTGCCATGTATTTTTTACTGGCGGCGGTGGCCAATAAATTCCATTTGCTGAACTATGGCTTGGCCGTGATTTTGGTATTCATAGGTGTCAAGATGTGTTTGATCGACATCTACAAAATCCCGGTGACTGTGTCGCTGGCGGTGGTCATTGGCATACTCGCATTGACCATGGTGCTGAGCGTGTGTACCGCCAAACCTCAATCGCAAACATGAGCCTTTCTCATGATGATGCTTTGAGCAATCGCTGAACCAGTGGGTGCTGAACTTTCTTTTCAGTACCCACTGCGAAAAAATGCTCGGTGACGCCTTCGCAGGGGCCCATGCGTTTGACCGCGTAATGCGCGATCAATTCTTCGTGCACCCATTCCGCCACGGGAAACACGCCCATACCGCTGGCACCGAAAGTTTTTAACAAAGCACTGTCTTCAAACTCACCCACAATGCGCGGACGAATACCGCGTTGCTCCAGCCAAGTGTCTATTCGGTCGCGGCTGGCCGTGTGGCTGGTTGGCAGCAACATGGGTAATTCATTGAGGCAATCGGGAAATCTCCGCTTGGTTGATTTCATCAACGCTGACGTGCCGTACCAGGCCATGTGGGATGATCCCAAGCCATGGCTGTAGAGCTTCATATTGGGGTTTAATGGCGCAGGTCGATCGGAAATCACAGCATCCAATTTGTGCAAAGCCAAGTCACCCAGCAAGTCATTGAAGTTGCCTTCATGGCAAAGCAAATGCAATTGCGGTTCTGTTGCAATGGATGACAACAAGCGGTGCACCACCAATTTAGGCAGCCCATCGCTGATGCCGAGCCGCAAGCGAATGACAGGCGCGCTCATGGCATCTCTGACGCGCGAGGGAAGTTCTTCGCCCAACTGAAAAATAGCATCGGCCTGCTGCATGGCGGCCATGCCTGCATCGGTCAATGTCAACCCCCGTCCAGCAGGCTTGAGCAGTTCACAGCCCAAGGAGCGCTCAAGTTCACGCACCTGGGCACTGACCGTTTGCACGGCCATGTCGAGTTTGTCAGCGGCACGCGATATGCCGCCCTCCTTGGCCACCACCCAAAAATAGTAGAGATGTTTGTAGTTGAAGGATGCACTCATTGTCAGTATTAAAGGGAATATCGATGCGAAATTATCTGCTTTTTTAGAAGCTGTTGACACCCTATCTTCTGCCCATCTCATTCAAAGGGAGTTCATCACCATGCGATTCAATTCTCAAACACTGGCTGATCGCACACGCAACGGTCAGTATTCCATGCCAACGGCATTGCTCGCTAAAAGCAGTCACAAAGTATTGCGCAACACGTACGCACTGCTTGCCATGACGTTGCTGTTCAGCGCCGCAGTGGCAACCGCATCGGTCAGCTATCAGTGGCCAGCCCCCGGCATCTTGCTGACATTGGTGGGTTATTTTGGCCTGCTGTTCGCTGTGTATAAATTTCAAAACAGCGCGTGGGCGTTGCCTGCAGTTTTCTCGCTCACCGGCTTCATGGGTTACACACTCGGCCCGTTGTTGACCCATTCATTGAGCTTGCCAGGCGGCGGACAAACCGTTTCATTGGCGTTGGCTGCTACTGGCGCGACTTTTCTGGCCTTGTCCGCATACGTTCTGGTTACTCGACGCGATTTCAGTTTCATGGGTGGATTTTTGTTCTGCGGCATGGTGATTGCCATGGTTGCGGGACTGGCCGCCATCTTTTTTCAAATGACGGCTTTGAGTTTGGCCGTGTCTGCCATGGTTGCCATGTTGTCTGCTGGCATGATCTTGTTCGAAACCAGTCGGATAGTGCATGGCGGCGAGAACAACTACGTTTTGGCCACCGTCAGCTTGTTCGTTTCGATCTTCAATCTCTTCACCAGCTTGCTCAGCTTGTTTGGGTTGGGCAATTCAAGCGAGTAATGTTGAAAGATCAGCAAACACACCCTCACAGATTGGAAAACCCATGAAATGCCCACAATGCAAAGACACCGCACTTGTCATGTCTGAAAGACAAGGTATCGAAATCGACTACTGTCCGGATTGCCGTGGTATTTGGCTGGACAGGGGTGAGTTGGACAAGTTGATCGAAAAAGCATCGATCGGACAAAACCCATCGCCGCCGCCCTCAACAGTAGCCTCGCCACAGTCGCACGCTGTCCACGAAAGGGTTGTGTACCGGGACGATTCTCGCCATCGCCATTACAAACAAAAGTCTTGGCTCAGCGAAATATTCGACTGACACCCACAGTACCCCCAGCTTGCTGGGGGTTTCTCATGGCAACTACCCATTTTTATAATGAAAACAAATACAAGGAGTTGCAACTGTGAAAAAGTATTTCATCGCTTTGTGCGCCGTCGCCAGTTTTGCTGCTTCTGCAGAATGGGTTTTTGTATCAAAAAATGAATTTGGTACGTCCTTGTATGTTGATCCCAACATCAAAATCAAAGGCAATGTGCGTATGTTTTGGCACATGCAAGATTTAGCCAACGCAGACTCACAAGGGGACATGTCCTACCGAGGCATTTGGCAATACGACTGCACTGAAAAATTACAACGCAACATGCAAGTGGCCGCTTTTAAAAACCCCATGGCTGCGGGTCAAAAATCCGAAGAAGCCTACCAACCCTCAGACTGGGTCATGATTGGCAAGGACACCAGCAGCCAAGCTTTGCTCAACTACGTTTGCTCGCTCTGATACAACCATTTTATTGAAGCGTCCTTCAGCGCTGCCCATTGGTAGGAAACGCCACGGGCTTATGGTCTGGATGCCAAACTTTGTATTTGTGCATCGCTTGCACGTAGTCGCTTGACTGTTCAAATTGCCCCAACCAATGTTGCAAGGCCGGCCACGGCTGCGCGTCAAACCATGCTTTATCTACCTTGGCAAACTGCCTGACAAAAGGAGCGATGGCTGCGTCTGCCAAGCCCCAATGCTGGCCACTCAAAAAACCGGATGGGATCAATAAGGCATTCAACGCATGAAGCAACAAAGCGGCTTCGTCGCGGTGAGTTATCCCGTCTGTCAAGGCATAACGGCTGGGGTATTTGTAGCGATCCAAGTGGTGCTTGAACACATCGTCAAACCGCTGCACCAGCGCCAATTGGGTTTTCAAGCCATCCGCCTCTTCGGGCAACCAAGAACACGGGTCACTTTGTTGCAAAGCCCACAGCATGATGTCCAGACTTTGTTCAATCACGCGGTCAGGCAGCACCAACACAGGCACCGTGCCCTTGGGTGACGCATTGAGCAGGCTCTGCGGTTTTTGTGCCAAAGCCACTTCGCGCAATTCGCAACGTATGCCAGCGGATAACAAGGCCAATCGGGCACGCATGGCATAAGGACACCGACGGAATGAATACAACACCGGCGCATTGGCGGGTAACAACTGTTTGATCAAACTGTTTTTTTGCGGTTCGCCCAGATGCATTTGACCGCGTGCTTTGGCCAATTGGAATTGGCGCTGCCTCTCTCGCGCACGTTGTTTGTGCTCGTCACTGGTGGTGTGGTAGCAGCGAGGACAACTCACGCCCAACTCAAACAGCGGCGAATCGGTCATGTCCTCGGCGAGCGGGTCGCGGCAACTGCGGCAAATACCCAGTTTTCCAGGCACCAAACCGTGACCCACAGAGGTTCTTTCATCGAACACAAAACACTGGCCTTGCCACAGACTTTCTTCGGGCGAAATTTGCTCTAAGTATTTCAAGATGCCGCCTTGCAAATGGAACACTTCATCAAAGCCGTTGGCGCGTAACAAAGCCGTCGATTTTTCGCAGCGAATGCCGCCGGTGCAAAACATCGCCACCCGTGGTTTACGTCCGTTGCGCTCTTGTAATTCATTGGCCTTTTGCGCCCATTGAGGTAATTGCGAAAACGTTTGTATATCGGGATTGATGGCGCCTTTGAATGTTCCAATTTCCACTTCGTAATCGTTGCGTGTGTCAATGACCACCACATCAGGAGAAGAGATCAACGTGTTCCAATCTTTGGGTTGTACATAGGTGCCAGCCATGTGGGTAGGACTGATACCGGGCACACCCATGGTGACGATTTCTTTTTTCAAGCGCACTTTCATGCGGTAGAAAGGCGGCTTGTCTGCAAAAGACTCTTTGTGCTCCAAGTCTGCCAGGCGAGGGTCTGACCTCAAATAAGTCAACACCGCATGAACATCTTCCGCCGCACCAGCGATGGTGCTGTTGATGCCCTCTCGGGCCAACAACACCATGCCTTTCACATGGTGTGCTTCGCAAAAAGCCAGTAGCGGTGGCTTGAGTTCGGCGTAATCCGGCAGGTCCACAAATTTGTAAAAAGCTGCCGTGAGGTAAACAGGGGAATTCACGTCTGATGTCATGCGTGTATTTTGCCTTGTCACTGCAAGCTTGCAGCTGCATCAACGCATACCAAAAGACGACCTGCAGTCGGATTGTTCTTGCGCGGAAATGAAATGGAAAAAATCGCGGACCGCTTGCAACCGAGCCGGATCGTTCACAGCGGCCAAGCCCACACCTGCACTGAAAACAGTGGTGTGGGCAACCTCATCTGGCAAGTCTCCCACCAGCGCAATGCCAGGCTGGTGCATCAGTTCGCTTCGCTGCTGAAAACCGACATCTACTTCGCCCTGAGCCAACAAACTGGCCACCGGTACACCGGGTGGCGGCACGACGATTCGCTGCTTCAGTGCATCTGCTATGCCCCACTGAGAAAACAATTGCGACAAATAGTGGCCACTGGGGCCGGTGGAATAACTCAGCTTGTTCGCCGCCAATACCAGTTGCTTGAGTTCTGCAGCTGTGTGGATGGGGGGTATCGCATGGCCTGCAGGGACGGCGACGGCCACGTTGGAATACGCCCAATCGCAATCACTGTTTGCTTGTACATGGCCCGCTTCCATCAAACGCTGTAGGGCATCTGATGACAACAACACCATGTCAAACGCTTCACCGCTTTGAACACGCTTGGCGGCATCCACGCCACCGACCGATTCGATCTGCACCGTCAGGCCTGTTGTAGCCAAGAACCGGGTCGTGAGTTCTGCCAGCAAGGCTTTGGTGGCCATGGATGAAATGCCACGCAACACAGCTTGGTTATCAGACACCAAAGTTGTCATCACACCCCTGGACCGTGCTTAGGCAGCGGTGATTTTTTTCTGTGTTTTGGGCAATGCCAAGGTGATGACCGCACCCAACAAGGCCACGGCGGCCAGCGCCCAAAATGCAGCTTCGTTGGCACCGCCAGACAAGGTTCGCACCCGTCCGATCAAGTCAGGCCCAAAGTGACCACCTAAATTGCCCACCGAGTTGACAAACGCAATGCCCACAGCGGCAGCCGTGCCCGACAAGAATGCTGTGGGCAATGACCAAAAGGTGGCCACAAATGACAAAGTGCCAGAAGCAACCAAGGTCAACACAATCAAAGAGGGAATAGGTGCATGGCCGACCATGGTCAAACCAATCAAACCCACCACCGTCAACAGCAGCGACCCCGCCACATGCCAGCGGCGCTCACCGGTTTTGTCCGAATGCGCTCCCCACAGCACCATGACAACAGCTGAAATACCCCAAGGAATCATGCTCAGCAGTCCAACTTTGAAAAAGTCTTTTTTATCGATACCCAGCTCTTGGATGATGGTGGGCATCCAAAAATTGATGGCATAAAAACACACCACGCCAGAGAAATAGACCAGCGCAAGTGCCCAGACGCGAAAGTCGGTGAATGCGTCCGAGAAGCGGTGACCTTTGCCTAACTCTTCTTTGCCTGCATCATCCAAAGCAACTTGGTTGACGATGAACGCTTTTTCCTGCTCGTTGAGCCACTCTGCTTCGCGCGGTCCGTTGGGTAAAAAGACAAACACCAAAAAACCCACCGCCACCGAGGGCAGTCCTTCGAGCAAAAACAACCATTCCCAGCCGCGTAAACCACCAATACCTTGCATGTACTGCATGATGGCGCCAGAGACGGGCGCGCCAATCACGTTCGAAATGGCAATCGCGGTCATGAACAAGGCAATCACTTTGGTTCTGCGCGAACCTGGAAACCAGTAGGTCAAATACAAAATGATGCCTGGGAAAAAGCCTGCTTCACAAGCACCCAACAAGAAGCGCAACACGTAAAAGGTGAACTCGGCATCGGTGCAATTGAACATGGTGGCCAAAGAGCCCCAATAGATGTCATCGGTGAACATGAACGCCGACGACACCAAGCCCCATGTGATCATGATGCGGGCGATCCAACGCCTGGCTCCGACTTTCTCCAAAATAATATTGCTAGGCACTTCAAAAATGAAATAGCCAATAAAGAAAATGCCAGCGCCAAAGCCGTAGATGGCATCGGAAAAATTCAAGTCACCGGCCATTTGCAATTTGGCAAAGCCAACATTCACACGGTCTAGAAACGCAACGATATAGCAGACGAACAGAAACGGAATCAGCTTGGCGGCCACTTTGTCGAACGTGGCTTTTTCGAACGATGCGTTGTCTGCCGCGAGTGGTGTGGATGGGTTCATGCTGGGTATCCTGCTGTGTGTTTACCAAGCAAAGACCTTAGCACACGAAATCGTGAAAGCGAGAGTTGACACCCGACCCAACACGTCACCCAAGGGTAACTACCGACTCCAGTGATAAGAATCAGTTTTTCTTGATACCGACCAACTCGACCTCGAACAGCAATGTGGATTTGGGTGGAATCACCCCCCGCACGCCCTCTGCGCCATAAGCGGTTTCTGGCGGACAGGTGAGTCTGGCTTTGCCCCCGATTTTGATTTTTTGCATGCCGTCGGTCCAACAGGGAATCACGCGGGACAGGGGAAACGCGATCGGTTCGCCACGCTTGTAGCTGCTGTCAAATTCTTTGCCGTCGGTCAATGTGCCCCGATAGTGGGCCACCACTGTGTCCGCCGCTGTGGGGCTGGCACCCGTGCCAAGCTTGAGGTGTTCCACCTTGACCCCAGAGGGCAAAGTTTCAATGGCGTTGTTGGCCCAGACCGAACTTGTCAAGGCGCATACCAACAACAGACTGAGAGAGATGTTTGTTTTCATGGTGGTTGTCAAAATGGTGAAAACAACCATTATCAAGCCCTCGCTGTCGTTTGGCGGTGTCTGCCTCAGACAGGGGTTTGCGCGCCACATGGTGGCGATGGCAACATATGCTTGGGGTCAAAACCCGTTGGCAATGCGGCAGCGCTGGATATCGCACGCGGTTGGCAACAGGGCGCGGTATTCGAAGGTTTGCGGCATCACCCCTTTACCCCTTATGGTGCATTTCTCACCGGCGTCGTTCGAGTAATACGACAACACATCTACGCAACGCCTGGAGTGGGCAATCAGCCCTTGGAAATGTCCCACCTCGTGGGATACCACCATCTGTAAAGTTTCCAGCCAATTGCGGTTGGCATTGGTTTTTCTCAAGTTGGCGAATGCATTCGGGCTGAGGGTCAGTGTTTTTTGGGTGATGTTGGCCAGGCCAATCGTGCCTAACTTTTCTTTGTCATTCCATTGCACTGCAATTTTGGCGCTGACATTGTCTTCAAATAGGTCACGCTTGAGCATCACCGAGTTTTGTCCACCGCACTGGTCCCAGGCCGAAGCCGCTTGTTGCAGCACAGAAAACACCGCGTCCTCGCTGACGTAAGAAGGTGCGCCTTGGTGGTCGTACACATAAAGCATGTTGGGGCTGAGCATCTTGCTGTCTTTGTCGCCATCGTTCCAAGTTACCAATTCATCGGGCAAACATTGCGCGATTTCGCTTTCACGCAGGGCAAATTCTTTGCTGGCTGCGATTTTTTCGTCCACTTTGTTGGGCAATTTTTTGACCTTTTTCGGCGCGGTGGCAATGGTTTCTGCGGCGTTTTTGGCATCGGGCTTGGGGGCGGTTTTCAGGCTGCCAGCAGGTTCTATCGCAGGTGCCGTGTTGGTATTTTTACCAACCTGTAATGTCGAGCCCGCGGGTTTTTTACCAAGGTAAAGTTCTTTGACCGTTTGGTGTACTTTCTCTGTGTTTGCGGTGCCCAGCCACACGGCGACATTGTTGCGAATGGCTTCAATTTCAGGGAATGGGCAATCCTTGCCATAGCGTGATAACCATTCCAGCGCACGCTTTTCGCGGGCTTGTGTGTCGTTGATGGAATAGGCAATGGCACGAAAATCAAGGGCTTTGCAAACCGAGGCGGTTGGGGCGTCTTGCGCCCACGCACCATGCATGGGTAACCACCATCCCGCACACAGCCAAACAAGTGCGCAGCGCAACATGCAACCCGTGTGTTTGTAATCATTGAACATCTTGAACCACTTTATGACAACCCATGGACATTATCCATTGGTGGCTATGCACCGCGCTGTGGGACGGCATTGACCATGGCTGTCAGCCTTGCACGGAGTAACCCCCATCCACGGGTATGGCAGCGCCTGTGATGAAGTCTGACGCGGAACTGGCCAAAAAAACAGCGATGCCCGCGAAATCGTTTGGCACACCCCAGCGCTTGGCTGGGGTTCGCTCGAGCACACGATCATGCAGGCCTTGCACATCGACTCGCGCTTGGCGGGTCAAGTCGGTGTCGATCCAGCCTGGCAAGATCGCATTAACTTGGATATTTTGGGCGGCCCATGCACAGGCCAGGGCTTTGGTCATTTGCACCATGCCCCCTTTGGATGCCGCGTAAGGTGTGGCAAACGAGGCGCCAAACAACGACATCATCGAACCGATGTTGATGATCTTGCCCGCTCGGTTTTTTTCAAACGCGCCATAGACCGCTTGCGAACACACAAACGCACTGGTCAGGTTGGTTTGCATGACTTCATTCCATTCGGCCAATGCGTAGCTCTGGGGTGGCTTGCGAATATTCATGCCAGCGTTGTTGACCAAAATATCCACGCGCCCATGGGCTTGCAAGGTACTTTGCACCATCTGCTCGCACGACGCTTGTTGCATCACATCCACCGCAACGGCATGGGCTTGACCGCCTTGGCTTTGCACGGCTGCCACTGCCTCGCTGTTTTTGTGGTGGTTGCGACCAGCAATCACCACGGTCGCACCGGCAACGGCCAGCCCTTGGGCCATACCCAAGCCAATGCCTCCATTGCCACCGGTGACGATGGCCACCTTACCGCTCAAGTCAAACAATGGGTTCACGCGTGCCACCGGTTAAAACTTGTGCGAAGGTGGCAAGCCATTTTGGGTGGCCACGAAGTCAGCCAACATGGGCACGTATTTTTGGGCGTAGCCTTGCGCTTCCATGCTGGCGAACGAATTTTTCACCATAGACTGAATCGGGTGCAGTGCGCCGATGTCATTGGCCAAACTGCTGAGGTAACGCATGTCTTTATGGGCATTGGTGATGGTGAACTTGTGTGCGTTTTCATCGCCGTTCATGGTCCACTTCATGAAGGTGTCGTAGAACGGACTGCGCATGCGCCCCGAACCAATCACGGCATGGAATTGGTCTTGGCTCAAACCGGCTTTGCGCGCAATCGACAGCGCCTCTGAAAACAACGCGGCATAACCCATGGCGATGAAGTTGTTGATCAGCTTCATGGTGTGCCCCAAGCCGACAGGTCCCAAGTGGACAATATTGCCTGCCCAACATTCCAAGACTGGCTTGACGGTTTGAAACACCACATCGGAAGCACCGACCATGGTGTCCAACGTGCCCGCCTCTGCTTCAACCGGTGTTCGCCCCAGCGGTGCATCGATAAATTCCATGCCATGGCTTTTCGCTAAGGCAACCATTTGGTGGGTAGACACTGGATTGGAGGTCGAGCAATCGATGATGACCAAACCTTTTTTCCCACTGGCCATCAAGCCCTCAGGCCCATGCATCAATGCCTCCACTTGCGGCGAACCTGTCACGCACAAATGCACGATATCGCATTGGGCGGCGAGCTCACGCGCTGAATGCGCTTCGACGGCGCCCAAGGCTTTGAGTCGTTCAACCGGTTCGCGGTTTTTGTGCCCCATGATGACCAAAGGATAGCCTTTGGTCACGATATTTTTGGCCATGCCCGCGCCCATCAAACCCACTCCAATAAACCCTATAACCGGTTTTCCCATGACGTTCACTCCTTGTCAAACATTCAATCAATGTGGACGCACACCCGTGCGCCATCGAACAATTCAAAACACAACGCTTGTCCCGCTTCGGGAAAATATGAAGCCAACCAACTGCCGGTGGTCACCCACTGCCCGGCTTTGAATGCATGGCCACGGCTGGCCATGTGGTTGGCGACCCAAGCCATGGCCTGCAGCGGATGGCCCATCACATCGCGACTGTGGCCATGGCCAATCGACTGCCCATTCACATAAGCCGTGCCGGTGGTCTGCCACAACAGATCGAACTGCGATTTGTCGATACGGTCGCCCAACACCACGCCGTGGTTCCAGGCGTTTTCAGCCACCAAGCTGAAAAAATGTTTTTTCAAATCGGCATACACCGCATAACGGTCATCGGCAATTTCTAAACAAGGGTAAGCGCATGCTATGCATTCCAAAATGCTGTCCGCTGTCCACGCTGTGGTTGTTGACGGTAAGTCATGGGCAAATTGCAATGCCAATTCAAATTCGATGATCAAGTGCTGGCGTTCATGGGCTTGTATCCGGTGGCCATTTTGAAACACGCGATCGGCCAGCACACAGCCGGAAATGGCATCGTCAAAGCCAACAAACTCGCGCATCACCGGTGTGGTGATGGCAATTTTGTAGCCGCTGATATGGGTGTGGTGTTGGGCGGCTTGCAGGCCGACCAATGCATCTTGGGCGGCATAGGCTTGCATCAATGCCGCAGGGGCCACGGCTGAGGGCAAGCCCGCGAACGCCAATCCATGTTGTTGTTGCCTCAGCAATTCATGCGCAGCCGCAAGCGCACCGGACCATACCGGTTTTTGCAAGCCAGACATCCAGCTTCAGGGAATCCGTGTGGACTGCCAAGACACGTATTGCAGGGCACCATCGGACTTTTTCCAAACGCTGTGAAACCGCAACGGCACGGTCAGGTCTTTGCCATTCACACGCACATCGTATTTACCGTTGCCAGTCAGTATGGCGATACAACCAAAGGTGCGCACCTCCACGTTGGTCTGGGTCATGACCTTGTACACCACCGCCCCGGAGCGCATCGAATCGATATAAGACTGCTTGGTGTCCACCACAGAGCTGGAATGCACATACACCAAATCAGGGGAGAAAATTTTCTCCATGGTGTCAAAGTCGTTAGAGGTTTGTGCTGCGTGGCGCATTTGCTCGGCACTCAGGGCTTCGTCTGCGCTGACAGGTTCGCAGGAACCGGCGAAAGCGAATGGACTGACCCACAGGCCTGCCAGCGCGGCCAACAACACGATCAAACGGTTCATGCTTTTCTCCTCAGAAATGATTGGTCATGATACGCACAGCACAGGGCCAATCTATTGCCACATACCCGAATAGACGGCGTCCATCGACCACCGAACCTGCTCTGCACATGGTGTGGACAGTGGAATGCTAGGGTTTCTATGGAGGGAAACCCGCTTGGCAGGGTTGTATGTTCTTGCACGGTATGTTTCATCACACGAAAGTTTCCATATGCATCTCGCTTCTTTGTGGCGCCATCTGTTGGTCATGTCGCTCTTGTGCACTGCCTGCCTGCCAGCGCTAGCCCAACAAAAATTGAAATGGGCGCATGTGTACGAAGCCTCAGAGCCCTACCACACCGAGTCGGTATGGGCTGCCGAAGAAATCAAAAAACGTTCCAAAGGCAAGTTTGATATCCAAGTGTTTCCTGCGTCGAGTTTGGGCAAAGAAACCGATTTGAACCAAGG
>Ga0192647_101773_pt1 | contig 13829 bp, 8 predicted proteins | sample LauGreFa1BDMLBSN_2_FD_133046 | JGI IMG/M metagenome (GOLD analysis project Ga0192647, IMG submission 133046) | Freshwater lake microbial communities from Lake Michigan, USA - Fa13.BD.MLB.SN - reassembly | ecosystem: Environmental > Aquatic > Freshwater > Lake | place: Lake Michigan, USA...
GGGCAAGGGGGTTTTAAGTTTGGGCGAATTGGTCTTGTTTGCCATGTTAACCGAGCGTTTGTTGTGGCCAGTGACCCGTTTGGGTGCCACCTTTGATGAACTGGAACGAAGCAATGCTTCCGCCACGCGTATTGACCGGGTGCTGGTCCCATCGGCCGTGACGGAAGTGACCACTCCCCATCGGCCATCTCAGGTGATGGGCCACTTGGTGTTTCAGGGTGTATCTTTTTCGTATCCCACCGCCATCGGTATTCCGGTGTTGCAGGGGTTTTCGTTGGATATTAAGCCGGGTTCAGTGGTGGGGATTGCCGGGGCAACGGGTTGTGGGAAATCAACGTTGGTTAAATTGTTGTTGCGGTTTTATGATCCCCAACAGGGCACCATTTTGTTGGATGGGGTACCGATTGATCAGTGGGCCATTCGATCGCTGCGGCACTCGATTGCGTTGGTTAGCCAAGAGGTGTATTTGTTTCATGGCACCATATACGACAACATTGCCTATGGGTTTCCACACGCCACACCGGAACAAGTCGAATCGGCGGCACGCTGTGCGGCGTTTCATGATGTGGTGACCCAGTTTGAACAGGGGTATCACACCATTGTAGGTGAGCGGGGTATTCGGTTGTCTGGGGGGCAACGCCAGCGACTGAGTATTGCAAGGGCCGTCTTAAAAAATGCCCCTGTTTTGGTTTTTGATGAGGCTACCAGTAGCGTTGATACCGAAACCGAAGAAGCCATTCAACGGCAATTTGCTACGGTGACCCAGGGTAAAACGGCCATTGTGATTGCCCATCGCTTGTCCACCATTCGACACGCAGATCGGATTGTGGTGTTGAACCAAGGCATGGTGGCAGAAGATGGATCGCACGCTGCGTTATTGCGTCAAGGCGGACTTTATGCCCGGTTATGGGCAACCCAAGTGGGGCATCACGCATGATGTGGGTGATGGTAGCCGGCGTGGGGTTTTTGGTGATGCATGCGGTTTTTTTTGCTTTGGTGTATTGGCGATTGGGAAAGTTGGCCAAAGACCTTCAAAACAAATCGAAATAATGGGTTGATGATGGCCCTTGGTACACGGTTTGATGGGGATGGGCGGTTACCTCCCCCCCCTCTTGTTTTTTGGCTGGCTTTGATGGAATATAATGTTATCCCACCTTTTTTTGGAGCTATATGACCGGCCTGCCTGTGAATCGCCATGATTGGTGTCCCCTTGATTATATTATCCCCACTACGGAATGGGTGGTGGAACTGGATCCTATTAAGACCCGTGTGACGGCCACGATGACGGTGATGCCCAATCCGGATGGACGATCCGGTCATCCCTTGGTGTTGCAAGGCCAGGGTTTGGAATGGGTATCCTGTCGTGTGGATGGCCGTGAAGTGGTCCCTACGTTAACGGATACTACCTTGACCCTTCCGCCGATGAAGCGACCCACAGAGATTCAGTTGGTGACCCATTGTCATCCCAAGGGTAATACCGCCTTGGAGGGGCTCTACTGGGTCGATGGTGTATTTTGTACGCAAAATGAGCCCGAAGGATTGCGGCGTATCACCTATTTTACGGACCGACCGGATCAGTTAACCCGTTACACGATCACGTTGGTTGCCCCCCATTCTATTCCGACTTTATTGGCCAATGGTCATTTGGTGGCCAAAGGAGAATGGGACCCAGGTCGGCATTTTGCGACATGGGAAGATCCGTTTCCCAAACCATCGTATTTGGTGGCCATGGTCGCCGGTTCGTTTGATCGCATTGAGGATGTGTTTCATACCCAATCCGGACGATCGATTCAACTTGAAATTTATTCCGATCCTGGAACGGCCAATCGCTGTTGGCATGCCATGAACTCACTCAAACGTGCCATGAAATGGGACGAAACCGTATACCAACGCGAGTACGACTTGGATCGCTTTATGATCGTGGCAACCCACACCTTTAATATGGGGGCGATGGAAAACACCGGTCTTAATATTTTTAATGCCGCCTATGTTCATTATGACACGGCGACCGCCACCGACGGGGATTACCTCAATGTGGAACGGGTGGTGGCCCATGAATATTTTCATCATTGGACGGGGAATCGGATTACCTGTCGGGATTGGTTTCAGTTGACCCTAAAAGAAGGCTTAACGGTATACCGGGATCAGTGTTTTTCGGGCGATATGAACTCCCCGGCTGTGCAACGGGTCTTGGATGTCGTGCAATTGATGGACCGTCAATTTGAAGAAGATGCGGGCCCCATGGCCCATCCCATACAGCCTGAGACCTATCTTGAGATCAATAATTTTTATACCGCTACGGTGTATGAAAAAGGGGCGGAAGTCATTCGGATGATGGCCTTATTGGCCAATCATGCCGAATCGATGGGGTCGGGTGATGGGTTTTTATCGGCGATTCAAACCTATTTTACACGACACCAGGGTCAAGCCGTGACCACTGATCATTTTATCCGGGCAATTGAAGATGGGGGTAAGATCAACTTATCGGCTTTTCGTACCTGGTATCACCAAGCGGGGACACCCCATGTGGATATCACCCTATTGGATCGACAGGGAGATGAGTGGGTGTTTGAGTTTCGTCAGTCCTGTCGCAACACCCCTGAATCTTCACTCAAATTACCTTTTGTTATTCCCATTCAGATGGCCATGTTAGGCCCAGATGGGGTCCCGGTAAGGGTGTATGTACCGGGTGAGCCGGCCACCGCATCCCCATTGGTGGTGTTATCTGATCAGTCATGCACGCTTCGATGTCATGCCCCTGGGGGTCATTGTCCGTCTTTTTTTCGGGGCTTGTCGGCCCCTGTGACATGGGACTACCCGTATACCTATGACGATAGGGTGTGGATGATGCAACATGAACCTGACCCCGTCAGTCGGTATTGGCATACCCAGTTTGTTACCCAGCATCATATGCTCAATGGGGATTCAACCTGGCCCCTGTCCGTGATGATGGCCTACCGGGGGTGGTTAGAGGCCATGGAGGATCCGGCCTTCATCTCACTTTTATTGACCCCCCCGCCACTGAGTCGGTTGATGCGCTCGGCCAATGGGTTTCCATTGCATGAGGTGGCGGCGTCTCGATTGGCTTTGGTGCGTTCGATGGGTACTCATTTGACGCCATTGCTTGAATCGGTGTACGCAGACTGTATGTCCCAATCGGTTCCCTCCTTGGGGATGCGACAGTTGCAAAACAGGGTGTTGGAATGGTTGGTGGCCACGGATCCCCGTTACACCGAATGGGCGATGACCCAGCTGACCCAATCCAATCGAATGGCCTTGCAGTTGGGTGCCTTGTCGGCCTTGTCTGGGGCGGATACCCATCCGGCTTTTGATCAGGGTCTGGCGTGGTTTTATGCTCAGTGGCAACATGAGCCACTGCTCATCAATAAATGGTGTGCCATTCAGTCATCCGCCCCCACTACGGGCTTGCACCGTGCCAAAGAATTGGTCACACACCCTTTATTTGATCGTTTAAATCCCAATCGATGCCGCTCGGTTGTGGGTGCGTTGGCGGGCAATTGGATGGCCTTTCATTGTCAAGACGGGTATGAGTGGGTGGCCCAGCAGTTGATGTTGTTGGATCCCCATAATCCCTTGTTGGCGGCTCGGTTGGCGACGGCGTATCAGTCGTTTTCTTTACTAGATAACCGCCGAAAAGAGTGGATGGGGGCCGTGTTGATGTCATTATTAGAGGCCAAGACCATCTCCCCGAATCTTTTTGAAGTTGTCAGTAAGATTAAATCTGTTTAAAATCGGTCATTATCGTTGGATCCGATTCCTCATTTGATCAGTGGGGCGTTGTTATATTGTCAGAGGACATCATATAACCCATCGGTCTTATTTTTACCGTTTTGAACGTAGTGGTTGGAAGGACACATGATGAATAAAACATACAATACCGAGAGTTTGCATCGGGAGCGTTGGCACGTGACAGAAGTTGATCATGCCGCCATTCAGGAGTATGCCGAAAAATTTGGGCTGGACCCTCTGTTGGCACGCTTGTTATTGGTACGCAACATTGGCGATGGTCAAGACGAAGAGGTGTGGGATTTTATCAATCCCCCTGATTATTTATTGACCCATTTTTCGGATATTACGTCTGATTTGGACTTATCCAATGCGGTTAGTCGCATCGTAACGGCCTTAAAAGACAAGCAAAAAATCATGGTCAATGGGGATCCCGATGCCGATGGCATATCCGGTGCCACCATTTTAGTCTCCGCCATTCGGGAGATGGGCGGGGAGGCCTTTTATGAGTTTCCAACCCGATCCAAAGAAGGACATGGTCTTCAACCTCGTATTGTGGATGACAGTGTTCGGTTGGGTTGTCGCCTGATTATCACCTCGGATTGTGGATCAAAAGACGTGGAATCCGTCGATTATGCCAATTCCCAAGGGTTGGACGTCATTATCTGTGACCACCACGTATTGGGCAAAAACCTGCCCAACTGTCATGCACTGGTTAATCCCCATCGTCGACCGGAGGTGACCTTTGCCAAGGGGTTATCGGGTGCGGGGGTATCGTTTAAGTTGGTATTGGCAGTATATCAAGCATTGGGCCGTGAGATTCCAGCTGATTTTATGGATTATTTATTGGCATTGGTGGCCTTGGGTACCATTTCGGATCGCATGTCCTTTTTAAATCCCATGAATCGTATTTTGGTTCGTGAAGGGGTTCGGGCATTAAATCAAACCGAAATGGAAGGAATAAAAGCCCTCAAAGAGGTATCCAGAAGCAATTATACCGAACTTAAAAGCCGTGAAATTGGTCGCACGATCGTCCCGCGTTTGAATGCGCCGGGACGCATTGGGGATCGCGATGAAGGTATTCCCGATTCTCGGATTGTGTTGGATTTACTGTTATTGGGGACGGGGCGGCACAACGCTGAAAAAGCACAAAAGGTCATGGAGCAGTTTGTTGCAGTGCTTGAGATGGATAAAAAAGGTCGATCTGGGTCGACGGTGGATGCCCTGGGTGAAGCGGCGGTGGTAGATGAAGTCAACGAAAAACGCAAGTTTATCACCAGTAAAATCGAAGATGAAATTGATGACCTGATCCAAACCCAAGTGGATCCCTCGGTGGATCGCATTATTATTATTCACGGTCGAAATTGGAATCCGGGTGTTATTGGTATTGACACCGACCGATTAAAGGATCGTTTTTTGCGTCCGGCGATGATTCTGACCGAGTATGATGGGTCGGATTATATTCGTGGCTCGGTTCGTAGTATTCCTACCATTAACATGTATGCCATTATTGATCGGGTAGGAGAGCAGTTTGAGCAATCCCATGGGGTGCAGTTGTTTCAAACCGAGGTGGATACCCAGTTTGGTAAGCGTATTATCAATGCCTTTGGGGGGCATGCTCAGGCATGCGGGTTTACATTGCACCGCAAAAACGTCCCCCTCTTTTTGTCCTTGGTTCGGGCTGAAATGGCCCAGTTACCGATGGAGCAATTTGAGTATTCATACGAAATTTTGGATACGATTCAGTTTAATCAAATCAATTTTGAGATTGTAAAAAAGATTGATACCTTGGTTCCGTATGGTCAAGCCTTTGAATACCCCATTTTTTACTTGAAAGGGTGTTCATTAAGTCGGGGTCGTGCGTTTGGAAACAAGTACCAAGAGGCTCGGACGCCTCATGTGGAATTTACAGTCTCCGAAGGATTAAATCGCAAATCGGGGCAAAGTCGTCGATTGGATTCGGTGGGGTTTGGTCTGTGGGAAAAGTATTCCACGTTGGTCAATACCAATCCATTTGCACCGTTTGATATTATCTTTTTTATTGAATTGGTGAAAAAGGGTCGTGGGCGTCATGCCAAAGACATGTTGCGCTTAAATGTATTGGATATACGGCGTTCAGAAGATACCCATGGCATTGGATCGAGAAAACGGAAGCGTCGTCGCAAAAAGAAAAAAAGTGATGGGGGGTCTGTTCAGGCCAGTCACCCTGGGGCACCGGCATAAGATTATTGACGGTTTATCGTTCGTATAAAAAGGGGTTTTTATTCGTTACGCATTGGTTTTTTTGATTCTGGTTGTGGCATTGGTAACGGGGGGGTGTGCCAAGCTGTCGGTGACCGAATCGACCCAGTCGGTCACCGTTCTTCCTTCAACGGCACCGGTTCCCTTTGTGGGATTGTCTGATGATGAAATCGACGCTTTTCGTTTGTTGGTGGGGTACCAGGCGATTCCTGATCCGGTCTACTCTGCCAGCACCTCTTTGTTTATGGTTTCTCCCGTTACCGTGCGTTCTGCCAGTGTGTTGGGTACCTCTTTTGTGGTATCGGCCAATCGTCGGGACTTGGGTAAGGTGGCCTTTGGGGGGGTATCCAATGTGGATGCCCGTCGCTGGTTGGATGTGATCAACAATACCGAGTGGGTCGAAAATACCACGGGCGTTTATCAGCTTCGCCGTGTCATGATGATGCAGGGCAATGCGGATCAATTTGTTTATACCATCGGATGGTCGTATCTATTGCCCCCCCTGATGTCGGTTTCAGGGGTCATTACGGAAGACCATGTGATGATCAATCAGGTGACGGATATCGTCACCCGTCATGGGATTCAAACCATTCAAGTCATAAAGGGTGATGGTATCAAAGGGGTGACCATGACCATGACGGTAGCCGGTGGGGAGCTATCATATTCGGATGCATCGACCTGTCCCAATCGCTTGTTTTCAGGGGTGTTACCGTATCAATTGACACTCGAAACCCCCAGTGGGTCGCGTACATTGGCGGGTACCCTGGCACTGGAAGGGTGTGGGATGACCTCTACACTATCCGATTCAAAAGGTCGAACATTGGCCAAGCTGATGCTATCGCCGTCCTTGCAGTATACGGCACAAGTGTATCAAGTGAGCACCAACCAATTAATCGACTTGTAAGGGGGGGACATGTTTTCTACCCTTCATATCGTGTGTGATGGGTGAAATCAATTCCTCCTTTTTTTAGGCTCCCTGATCATGAGAAAGGGTTTTTTTCGGGTGATGAGGGCGTGTTTTTAGTAGGCAGGAAACCGTATCGGTTCATTCTGTCTTATTCAGGGGTTTATTTCTATCATCGTTGGTGTGGGTGAAGGTGTCCTGCTGTATGGTGATGGTATCAATGGTGACGGGAACATGACGCAGTGGGTAAATGAATGGCTTTTTTTGTTGTCTTATGTGGTTTTTTAGGAGGGGGTTATTTTTTATGTCTTTTTTAGTGATGCTACCGTGCGATATTGGTTGTGTTTCATGGTATATTAACGGGTATTGCCTCTGTACGTCAGGGCACCACAGAGGTCCCCTTGGGTTTGTCCCACCGGAATTGGGTGCGTTTTAATAGTATAAGTGTACTGATGTTTTGATTGTTATACGTGACAGGACGTTATATGTTGCCATCTCATGCGTTGCAAGTTGCTTCCCCCTCCGCTGTTTCTTCCATTCCTTCGCCAGTACCCTGTATCGCCACGATGGTGGAGGCTGCCATTGATTTACTACATCCGTTATCGTATCAACAGTTTTATGCCAGGTTTAGCCCAGTGCAGTCGCTGATGGGTATTCAACGGTTGCATTCGCAGTATGTGACACATTGTCAGTTGCTGAGGCAGTACCCATCGGTTGTGATACCGGATGTTTCTGGGACTACCCCCGCTTCCATGATTCGACATATGGTTCAACTGCATCTCTTGCTGTCCGAGTATGATGCAAACGTGGCATGTCTTGATTTTAGTGACTTGGATTTTTCCCTTATGGATTTATCCGGCCTTCAGCTTGATCATGTGAACTTAACCAATGTCAAACTGACGTTTACCAACTTGAATCGGGCGTCATTACGCCGTCAGTTTTTAATGTCAGTTGACTTAAGTCATGCGGATTTAAGTCGGGCCGATTTAACGGAGACTCAATTACCGAATGCCAAGCTGGTGGAAGCTTGTTTGGTTAAGGGCATATTGATGGGTGCCCATTTATATGGTGCCAATTTGAGACGGGCTAATTTAACGGACGCAGATTTAAGCGATGTTCAGTTAGGACAGGCCAACTTGCAAGACGCTATTTTAAGTGGTGCCACGATGTGTCATGCCAATTTGAGTGAGGTCAATGCGACGGGTGCCCGGTTGCCATATGCTCATTTGATAAAGGTTAATTTGACGAGGGCTAATCTGACCCACGCATATATGGATGGGGCCGATTTGAGAAGGGCCATTTTGAACGAAACCCGTATCTCAATGGCTCATTTAAATGAGGCGGACTTGCGTGGGGCGGATTTAACGGGGGCGGACTTGCGTGGGGCGGATTTAACGGGGGCGGACTTGCGTGGGGCGATTTTAACAGGGGCGGACTTGCGTGGGGCTATTTTAACGGGGGCGGACTTACGTGGGGCTATTTTAACGGGAGCCAACTTGACTGGTATTCGTTGGGATGGACCGGTCGCGGGTCTATCTCTTGATTCTCACTGAGTCATAACCATGACCGTATTCTACTATGCTAACCCACATTCTTGTGTTTGGTGCAGTCGCCGCCCACCTTTTATAAACGGCCATAGAATCTGAAATAGAAACGGAGAATCGACCCTTTGTTAACATGATGGCGTGCCCGTATGGGGTTGGATGCCCAGGATCCAGCCATTGGGTAAGAGTATGCCAGCATGGGGGTGATGCATAGGCTAGAGATGAGGGTGGGAATTGGGCCTTATTCATCCATCGGCTGAATTGCTCATGACCATCGGCCATGCGGGGCATGGCAGGAGGGTATTGTTAGGCCGCATTGGGTTACCCTCGGTTACATACAAGGGACGATGTGGGCAAGGGATGATGTGGGGCATAAGCCATTTACCGCCATGACAATGCCAGCTTGATGGGCGATGCGATGGAAGAGGCCGTGTTGAACGGATTGTGGGCATGACCTAAGCCCCTTCGTGTGACACCTTTTGGATGGCGATCAGCGGTCACATGGGCCATGTGTGTGGTTGGGGTGGGCTCTACAAGCTGATCACACGCCATTGGGTTGCAGGTGTGACAGGCGATGTGTCATCGACTGGATTGCGATGATGGGTGAGGAGGCCATGGGGTAGTCGTGAGGGGTGGATCCGATGGGATGAAGGGGATGAGGGTAGGGGGGTTTAGAAGTATCACAAGCTGGGCATATTTCCCCCATCAATCGTAACGAATAAAAGGGGGCGTGTTCATGCGACCATGGGGGGGAGTTTGGAATCATCAGATTGTATGTGCCATCCTCATGGTGTTGTCCTATCAGTCGCTTGATGCCACCACTGTGTTAGAAAGTGCCAGTCTCAAGGTGGCGTCAATGGGTGGAAGTGCTGTGGTGATGCCGATGGATGGGGATGCGTTGGCCATGAATCCAGCGGGTATGGTGCTGGATGCCCCGTCCAGTATGGTATTGGGATTTGGCTCTTTTTATAGCCAAATGATGCAAACGGCGTTGATAGGGGTAGGGGTTCCCCTTTCGTCCAACCTGGGCTTCATGGCGGCCGCCGCCACCCGTGTGATGGGGGATATTCCCGATACCATCATGGGGCCGTTTGGCACCGGGTTGCAAGTCGGACAGTTTTCCGATACCGAGTCGGAGTTTAGAGCGGGAGTATGTTGGGAGGTGTGGCCCCAATTACAACTGGGATCCAGCGTGGGCTATACCCACCATACCATTTTAGATGCCATTTCACAGCAGGTGTCCATTGACGTGGGCGGACAGGTGAAACTGGATCGGTTTCAATTGGGTGGGGTGATTAAAAACGTGTTTCAGACCCCGATCAAATGGCACGATGACACCGTCGAACGGGTGCCCATGACCATGGGATTGGGGATGGGGGTCTCACTGTTCCCCTCCTTAAGTGTGTACTCAGGGGTGTTGGTTTCAGACCGTGCCACAGTCTCATTGAGTGTGGTCAATCAATGGTGGGAAGGGGTGTCTGTGACACTCTCCTTTCCCCAACTGAATGAGTCGATGCAACCCAACGCAGGGGTCAGTTGTCGGTTTCAAGATATGACCTTCCAATATGCCTTTTCTCAGCATGAGGCCTTGGGATCAACCCATCATATTGGGGTGCTGATCGATTGGTAACTTGTCAAATGGACGGGGATCAGACACTATACAGGCTATGCATATAGTCAACGCAACGGGTGGTTGTCGCCTCACAATGGGGTATCGTGTTTTCAATGGATAAACCCATCACCCGTCCCATCAGTTGGGCTGAGAGGTTAGACCGTGTCTCGGTGTTAATCCCCGTGATGAATGAGACGCTGTCATTACAGCAAACCATCACCACCACAGAGTCATTGTCTGCGGATGATATTCTGGAATATATTTTGTTGGTTTGTGACCGAACCACGGCGGACAGTATGGCCATTTGTCAGGCGTATTGTCAGCAACAGCCCACCCGCTTCACGTTATTACACCAAACCCGACCCTTTGTGGGGGGGGCTTTTCAGGATGCGTTTGAGGTGATTCAAGGTACCCATGTGATCATGATGGCCAGTGACCTTGAAACCGATCCTCGTGATGTGCCCCATATGATTGCCATGGCCCGGTCGTATCCCAATGCCATCATTACGGCGTCAAGGTGGATCAAAAAAGGCTCGTTTCAGGGGTATCAGCCCGTGAAATGGGTTTGCAATTACTTGTTCCAATCTTTTTTTAGGTGGCTCTATCGTACCCATTTGACGGATATGACATTTGGGTATCGGCTGTTCCCTCGTGCCTTGGTGCAAGCCATTGAGTGGAAAGAATGGCGACACCCCTTTTTCTTGGAAACCATTGTCAAGCCGTTGCGTTTGGGGGTTTCCGTGAGAGAAGTGGCCTCCCAGTGGGTCCCTCGAATTGAAGGGGTTTCTCAGAATCCTTTTTTTAGGAATTTTTTATATTTTAAAGTGGGAATCTTGACTCGCTTTTCTTCACCCGGCCAGATTTTAAAACAGTCCCACCATCATTTGCTTGTTTCAACTTTCACACAGAGGGGAAAATAGACGGGTCTACCAAGGAGTCACACCATGAAAAAAGTAATTGTTACCACCACTATTAATCCCCCCACGGAAGCCGTGATCAAGTTTGATCGGTTAGCTGATTGGGAGCTGATTGTGATTGGGGATTTAAAAACACCGGCTGATTATCGATTGGATCGAGGGACTTATGTGAGCCCTGCTGAGCAAGAAGCCTATAGTCCGAAGTTGTCGGACGCGTTGGGTTGGAACTGTATTCAGCGCCGCAATGTGGGGTTTTTAATGGCTTTGGATCGTGGAGCAGATGTGGTGGCGGTGGTCGATGATGACAATATCCCCATGGACGGTTGGGGATCCTCTCTGATGCTGGGAACACCCACCATGGCCCATTTTTATCACACTGAGTTACCGGCGTTTGATCCGGTGTCGGTTACCAATTATCCTCATTTATGGCATCGGGGCTACCCGCTTCAGCTGTTATCACAACGCCATCATGCGGTGGTGTCAACCCAACTGGTGTCGGCTGATATTCAGGCAGATTTTTGGAATGGCGATCCGGACATTGACGCCATTTGTCGCATGGAGCATTCACCCGATGCCGTATTCGATCCGGCTTGTTTTCCGATTGCCAGTAATAAGCCGGGGCCTTTTAATTCCCAAAATACCTTTATTAAGGCGTCGTGGCTACCCAACTATTTTTTATTCCCCGGTATCGGACGCATGGATGATATTTGGGCCTCTTATTATGTGCAGGCGTTGGGGGCCTCGGTGATTTATGGGCCTGCCTCGGTTTATCAACAACGCAATGTGCATGACCTTACCCGTGACATGATCCAAGAATTTATTGGGTATGAACACAATCTATCCTTGTTGCGAGCGTTGTCAGAAGACCCCTCTCGGATTCGATCGTATGTACCGGAGCAGGCATGGCATGCCTTTGAGTGTTATCAGCAACATATCAAATCGCCGCCCACCACAACCCACCAGGTGTCATTTCAGTCTTAGTCTCACAACTGGATTTAGTCTTCTTGGGCGGAGACATACATCCCCCCGTTTTAACTGGGTAGGGGCCATCAAAACTGGCCCCTTTTTTGTGCCAATAAGGCTCAAGTCCCTGCCTTGATTGGTGTGTCATCGGGACTATATAAGAGGCCGTTCGTGATGATCCAACCAGTGTATTTTTGTAGCATCAGGGTGCTGGGATGACAACATGGGGGATCCGGTGGTGGCATCCAATAGGCCAGGTGGAGGGATCGCTGTGAGGGATGGGATAGACGTTAGCAGGGTATTTGGGTGGTTTGTTGAATTTAATTCGGTTACGGGTGACCGGTGTCTGACGAGTGGATGGGATCGTTGGTGCGGGTAATCGGTGCGTGATGCGTTTCCCCTATCCTGATTGCGTCTGATGCTAATGGGCTTGACCCTGACCGATCATGACCCCGTTCTGATGCAGGGACGATACAACGTGGCAAAGTCGGGGGCCTACGGTCGGGTTGGGTTAATCGCCGACCCGCTGCTGATTGGTTCGTGCGGTTCCCCCATGCCTGATTTGTAACGTGCCCCCTGGCTGTCAGTTGACGGGTATGACGCCTATGATTCGTGGCCCCAGGTTGGATTCATTGATCGCTGGATCAGCCATCGGTCCATTAGTACCATGGCGGCCATTGCTTCAATGACCGGTACCGCCCGTGGACAAATACAGGGATCGTGTCGACCATGCACCTCAATTTGAGCGGGTTGGCCGGTAGTGGTGACCGTTTGTTGGGGTTTGGCGATAGAAGAGGCTGGTTTAATGGCCACCCGAAACACGATGGGTTCACCCGACGAAATACCACCCAGAATACCCCCAGCGTGGTTGCTACGGGTTTTGATGCGTCCCCCCTCATCAACCTGCCAAGCATCGTTGTGGTCTGATCCCCGGTGTTGGGTGGCGTGAAAGCCATCCCCAAATTCAATGCCTTTGGTGGTCCCAATCGATAACATGGCATGGGCCAAACACGCGTCTAGTTTGTCAAATACCGGATCGCCTAATCCGGCTGGGCAACCTGTAATAATGGTTTCAATGACCCCGCCAATGCTGTCTCCTTCATCCCGTAAGCGTTCAATCAGGGCCACCATTTCTTGGGCTTTGACGGGATCAGGGCAACGGACGGGGTTTTGCTCAATTGTATCCAATTGAAAGGTATCGGCTTCGATGGGACCGACCGAGCGGGTGTAGGCCTGTATGTGAATGCCATGGCGGAGGAGCCATTGTTTGGCAATCGCACCGGCCGCCACCCGTGCGGCTGTTTCACGGCCGGATGATCGGCCCCCGCCCCGATGATCGCGAATGCCATACTTTTGTTGAAATGTGTAATCGGCATGACCTGGACGATAAATCGACTGAAGATGGGCATAGTCTCGGGATTGTTGGTTGGTGTTTTCAATCACCAAGGCAATGGGGGCACCGGTGGTGACCCCTTCAAAGACCCCCGATAAGATACGGACGCGGTCCGCTTCTTGGCGTGGCGTGGTCACACTACTTTGCCCCGGTCGACGCCGGTCTAATTCGGTTTGAATATCTTGTTCGCTGAGTGGCAGGTGGGGTGGGGTGCCGTCTATCACGACACCCAGGGCCGGGCCATGGCTTTCACCAAATGTCATGAGTTTAAATAGGGTGCCAAATGTACTGCCTGACATACTGTCTCCTTTATCGTCGCCCGAATACCCCCACGGATGGGGTCGCCTCAGTGTAGCGGGAATCGCCATAAAAGTCTTCTTTCCACATCATGGGCTGAAAACAAGGCACGGGTCAATACAAGATGGAATGGGCTGTATCGGGCCATCAGCGGGGTGTGGGCTAAAAAAGGGTCGATTAGGATGGTGTCACTGGGTTGTATCACTGGGTA
>Ga0192647_101775_pt1 | contig 13812 bp, 9 predicted proteins | sample LauGreFa1BDMLBSN_2_FD_133046 | JGI IMG/M metagenome (GOLD analysis project Ga0192647, IMG submission 133046) | Freshwater lake microbial communities from Lake Michigan, USA - Fa13.BD.MLB.SN - reassembly | ecosystem: Environmental > Aquatic > Freshwater > Lake | place: Lake Michigan, USA...
AAAAGGAATTGGAAAGGACGTCACAAAATTCAACATTGGACAGACAGTTGGAGTCGGAGTAATGGTGGACAGCTGTCGCGTATGTTCCAACTGTAAGAACAACTATGAGCAGTATTGCAAAGAAGGAATGACAGGTACTTACAATGCGCTTGAGAGAAATGGTTCAGGAAAAAGAACCATGGGTGGATATGCTGCTGAGATCGTAACAGATGAAAACTATGTGTTGAATATCAAGGAACAGGATCATCTCGCAGGTGTTGCCCCATTGCTCTGTGCTGGTATCACCACTTACTCTCCACTGAAATTTGCAGATGTAAAAAAAGGAACGAAAATTGCGGTAGTAGGTTTAGGCGGACTCGGACACATGGCTGTAAAATTTGCAGTGGCATTTGGAGCAGAAGTCACCGTAATATCAACTTCAGCGTCTAAAGTTGCAGAGGCGCACAAATTGGGTGCACATCATTTTGTGCTGGCCAAAGATGCAGATGCATTGAAACCATGCGATTCCAGTTTTGATGTTGTACTGGATGCTATTTCAGCAGATCATGATTATACGCAGTATTTGAATTTGTTAACGCTGCACGGAAAATTACTGGTTGTAGGATTGCCTGAACACCAACCCAAGGTTTTACCATTCGCATTGATCAAAAACCGAAGAAGCATCATTGGTTCAATGATTGGCAGCATCAAAGAAACACAGGAGATGCTTGACTTTTGCTTCGAGCACAAGATTTATGCGGAAATTGAAAAAATACCAATGGCATCCATCAATGAGGCATATGAGAGAATGATCAAAGGTGATATCAAATATCGATTTGTTATTGACATGTCAACAATCTGATATGAGCAATGTTAACAGAAGAAATTTCCTAATGGCCCTTCCATTGTTATCAATGACAAGGGCTTTTTCATTGCATCATATACATCCATCAAAACAAAGATTCAAGCTAAGTCTGAATGCTTATTCATTCAATGATTGGCTGATGCAGAAAAAAATCAGTCCGCTGGAATTATTGGATTTCTGTCAGCGCACTGGCTTCGACGCGATTGATTTTACGGGATATTATTTTTCAACTTATCCGGGAACGCCTTCCGACGAAGAAATTTATGGATTTAAAAGAAAGGCGCATTCACTCGGGCTTGAAATCAGTGGGACAGGTATCAGAAACGAATTTTCATTTGACAAAGGTGAACAGCTTGGCAAAGAAATTGACTTGGTGAATAGATGGATTGAAGTTGCATCCAAATTGGGTGCCCCAGTTTTAAGAATTTACACAGCAAAAAAATATTATACAGGCGAGGAAAGAAAAAAAATCCTAGAAAACATTCAATGGGCTTTGAACAAGTGCTTGCCAACAGCAGCAGAACATGGTATCATCTTGGGAATTCAAAATCATAATGATTTTCTAAGAACCTCCAAAGAATGTCAAGAATTGATCAATTCTATGAACAGCCCTTGGCTAGGGCTTGTATTGGATACTGGTAATTTCATTGCAAATGATCCATACGAAGAAATCAAGCAGGCTGTTCCCTTGGCAGTCAATTGGCAATTGAAAGAAAAGTTATTGATCAATGGTGTGCAAACTCCAATGAATCTTGAGAAGCTGTGTGAAATCATCAAAACATCAGATTACCATGGAACAATCCCAATAGAAACACTTGGCATGAAAGATCCCATCAATGAAGTACCGGTATTTTTTAAGAAAGTAAGTAAGCTGCTTCTATCATAGATAAATGTAATTTTCCTTCAACACAGCCAAACCTGTCAAACTTTAACCAATATGACTTATGTCGCAGATTAAACTTATGTACTACATTTGTGCATCAACATGAATAGGGGTTCTTTTCTTTTATTTTTATTGGTAGCAACGATCTTCTCTGCAAAATCACAGCAGATACCCTACACTTCTATCAAGGATCAACTGGACACCAGTTACCACGCTAAAAAGGCCATCGACCCTGTAAAAATAGACGGAATCATTTCGGAACAAACCTGGAAAGATGCCCAAAAAACAATCTATTTTATACAAAACTTTCCGACCGATACACTTACCAGCAAGGCCAACCAGGAAATCATGGTAGCATACGACGAAAAATTTTTATACGTCGCTGCAAAAATTTTTAAGTCTATCAAAAACCAACCCTATACAACACCTTCGTTGAAAAGAGATTTTCGTGGGGAAGCCTTTGACGCATTTGTAGTAAGCATTGATCCGTTTATGGACCGCATGAATGCATTTTCATTTGGCATCAATCCCTATGGCGTACAAAGAGAGGGGCTGGTGGTAAATGGAGGTGTGGTGGGAGAAGACCTCAGTTTATCGTGGGACAACAAATGGTACAGTGAGGCAAAAATTGAAGATGATTACTGGACTGCCGAAATGGCCATTCCTTTAAACACGATCCGCTACCGGAATGGGACAAACAAATGGCTGATCAATTTTTACAAACTAGATAGCTACAATGCAGAAAGGTCAAGCTGGTCGAGAGTGCCGAATCAATTCACGCCTATATCACTTGCTTACTCAAAACCTATCCTATTCGAGACGCCGATTGAAAAAAAGGGCATGAACATGTCCCTTATTCCATATGTATCCACAGGCACATTCAGAAAACCACTTGCAGGTTCAAATAAGTTTACCAATTCTTCCAATCTAACTTTCGGTGGTGATGCAAAAATTGGAATTGGCTCCTCCCTCAATCTTGATCTTACTGTCAATCCGGATTTTTCACAAGTGGAGGTTGACAATCAGGTAACCAACCTTGACCGATTCGAAATTCTGTTTCCTGAGAAAAGACAGTTCTTTTTGGAAAATGCCGATCTCTTTGCAAATTTTGGAATGGATGGATTGAGACCCTTCTTTTCAAGAAGAATTGGCGTGACAAGGGATCAAAGCACCGGACAAAATATTCAAAACAAGATTGATGCCGGTTTTAGGTTGAGCGGGAAAATCAATGACAACCTGAGAATAGGTTTGCTCGATATGAAATCCGCTGCCATTCCTGAAATCAATGAACCTGCCTATAACTATTCTGTACTCAGCCTTCAACAAAGAGTATTTGGCAGATCCAATTTAAGTTTCATACTCACCAACAAAGACGGAATAGGTGTAAAAGACTTCAACAGAGTTGCGGGATTGGATTATAACCTTGCATCTAAAAGCAATGTTTGGAATGGGAAGTTCTTCTTTATGAAATCTTTCGATCCAATCAAGAAAGTTGACAATGCTGTTGTTGGATCTACCATGTTCTACAACAAGCGTTTTTTTGAAGCGAAGCAGACTGTTTATTATATAGGAGAAAATTTTAATCCCGAAGTTGGTTATCTCAGAAGAGCAGGCTTCTACAGATTTGCAGGATACATCCAACCGAAATTTTATCCCAAAAGGGGACGTATCAACAGATGGGGGCCCATGTTTGATTATGACCTGACAGTATTCCCAACGATTGGAGTCACTGATTACGATGTTAATATTTTCTACAACGTTCAGTACAAAAATTATGTCACTCTTTTAATGAGGGTGAGAAAAGATTATACCAAACTCACAAGTGATTTCGACCCAACCAATTCGGGCGGTGAAAAATTAAAAGCAAATACTGACTACAATTATGTATCCTTTATCTGCAGTCTTGTAACAGACCAAAGGAAAAAAATTGCTGCAAGGTTGAATTCCAGATCAGGGCAATACTTCAATGGAACAAGAGTGAACCTGGATGCTGAAGTGAATTACAGAATTCAACCGCGTGGCAGCATATCATCTGTATTTTCATTCAACCGATTGAGATTTCCACAGCCATATGCAAGCAGGGATTTGATATTATTCGGACCAAAAATTGATCTCACGTTTACCAGGTCATTATTTTTATCTACACTCGTACAATACAACAATCAGATCAACAACATCAATATGAATGTTCGCTTTCAATGGAGGTTCGCGCCAGCTTCTGATTTATTTATTGTGTATACGGATAACTACTATGCAGATGACTACAGATCAAAAGGAAGTGCAGTGGTTTTGAAAGCTACTTACTGGTTCAATCTATAATTTTTTTATTGGAGATCCTTTTAAATACAATCTCCGTGTACTGATTGCGTTCATATAAAATACCCGTGATTTTATTATTTACAATCACCAAATCACTGTACGCTGACCAGTCGCCCTTGAATGCAGCAGGCGCTGTTGTAACCACAAGTGAAAGTTTCCACGTATGTCCATCATCCTTGCTCACATGTATGCTAAGACTATCTCTTGCATTCAATGCAGTTGCATTGGAAAACAATAAGTAACCTTTCTTTTTGTTTACAACTCCAATCATAGAACCCTGACATACAGGGTCTTTCAATGAACTGGAATAGTACGCAGTATCCCATCTCATCCCGCCATCTGAACTGTAGGCTAGAATTCTGCTCCTCGGCGATCCAAATTGATTTCTGATATTCATCAATACACCACCATTTGAAATTTCGGCAGCAATGGATTCGTTGGATCCTGGAAGATCAACGTTTGCAGAAAGTTGAAATGACTTGCCATGATCGTCTGAATAGAATGCATGTGCACGGTAGTCCTGAAATGAATGCAAAGGTTCTCCAAAAGAATGATTGGCAGGGACCAATAATCTGCCGGCATATTTTCCGGATTTTACCTGAAGCGCATGCCCGGGTGCATTGGCATAACTTCTCCAATCTTCTTTAAAAATGTATTGTGGATTGACATCGGGAAAATGAGGACGATGAACCTGCAAGGTAATATTGGATGGATCGGACCATGTTCTTCCATGATCGGTTGATTTGATCAACCAAACTTCGCGAACACCTTTTCCCTTGCGCACTTCATGCTCATGATTGTTGCCAGTATTATAAAAAAGATAGAGTATGCCTTTTGGAAACAAAGGATCCATGAGATCCATGACTGGAGATGGATTCCCAGCTTGCAGCGTTTTGTTATCAATCAGCACCTGCAAGTTCGACCAACTGATTCCACCGTCTTTACTGGTTTTATAAACAATATCAATATTACCAAAGTCTCCAGATCCATTGACCCTCCCCTCTGCAAAGGCCATCAGGTGATTCTTGGCTATTTGCACAATAGCAGGAATGCGAAAAAAATCATAGCCTGCTTCCTTTGATTGAAATACAATTTTCTCTTGTGAAAAAGATGCATTGAAAAAAAGCACCAAAAAAATAAAAGCGGATCTCATGAAACTGCCTTTGGGGGTTTCAAGAATGTCAGCTGAACAACTATGATCAACAAAACAACTGAGGATAGATATGCGAGGTCTCTTCCAAGGTGTCCAGCATCTGTTGACTTACCCAGAAAATCAGTGATGATGGCACCAGCAAATATTCCCCCCATGTTCAAAAATCCATATCCCGTTGCACGTTGATTTTTGCCAACAAATTGACAAAGTATCGGCATGTTATTGGTATCAAACATCCCAAAACCGAGTCCAAAAAATACAGCTGCTGTGATGATATGCAGAAAACTTGAACCAAATCCAAGCAGTATCAATGAGGGGATGGTAAGTGCAAGTCCGATGGCACTGGTATATATTCTTCCTTTGGGATTGCTCTGATACCATTTGTCAGCCATGCTGCCACCGATGAGCACCCCGAAGAATGATGAAAGAGAAATAGAGATGGTGGTCAGAGGACCCGCAAGCGCCATATCCATGTGCAAGCTGCTGGCGATCAGTGTTGGGGCCCAATTTTTAATGGCCCACCCAGGCAATGAAGGAATGGTAAAATACAAAAGTATAATCCAAAAAGGAAGAGAGGTGAAAAGGGATTTTAAATGAGTCCGCAATTCAAAACTTGTTTCAGATGTTTCACGTTCTTTTTCATGCACAAAAAATATCAACACAACAGCATATAGCATTCCGATGATGCCAAACAACAAAAATGTATTTTGCCAGGAGTAGGCTTTTGAAATGGTGGCACCAAATCCGCCAAATACTTGCCCAAGGTAGATTCCAGTGGCATGCATCCCAACTGCCCTTGATCTTGTTCGATGATCATGATAATCTGCAATCAGAGAAAGTGCTGCAGGAAAATACAAAGCTTCGCTGAATCCCATCAAAGCACGCAATACATACAACTGTTCAAAAGATGTGGCAAATGCATTGAATAAAGTGAGTGTAGACCAGATGAATAAACTTGCAACAATCAACCATTTTCTATTGAGCCGGTCGGCTATGATGCCAGAGAAAGCACTGATGCTGCCATAGACCCAGAGAAATACCGCCATCAATCGGCCAAAATTTGCAGCCAATACCAGTTCATGAATATCTGCCTGCATCGCAGGACGCATGGTTGAGATCATTTGGCGATCAATGTAATTCAGCATGGCAACAAATGCAAGCATGATCGTAACGACCCATGGATAGTGACGACTGTTTCTCATTTCATGCAAAAATTTGAAAACCCAATATCCTTTAACTCCTTTTGCAATGAAAGTTTATCTGCATCTGAAAGATTTTGCAATGGATTTCTACTGGGTCCGCAGTCTATGCCAAGTAAATTCATGAAATACTTACCGGTTGACAAACCGGTGTATTTATTCAAGAGATTCACCACTTGGATAGATTTTAATTGAAGCGATTTGGCAGAGACCAGATCATTTGATTGAAAGGCCTGAATTAACTGCATGTAGAGAGGTGACATATAATTATATGTACTGCCAATTCCAGCAATGGCACCAATGGATAGTGCACTCAGCAAGGTTTCATCCTTCCCCCAGAATACGTTGTAAGCTCCCCCATTGTATTCAAGACATTTCAGAAAATCAACATGGTCTTCATCAGAATACTTGATCCCTGCAAAATTCCTGATGGATAGACTTGCTTGTTCCATGAAATCAACCATGGGGAATTTCACATGTGTCAGCACTGGAATATGGTAATAATAAAATGGAATATCGGGAACTGAATCAGCTACTTTTTTGCAACATGCTACAAGCTCAGCAACAGAAGTTGGTTTGTAATAATAAGGAGAGATGTATGAAATACCATAACAACCATTTTGATGGGCATGTTGTGCCAACGCTATCGCTTCATGTATTCTGTTAGAGCCAACCACAACAATGACTTTAAACTGTTGATTGTTTTTTGATACGGACAACCATTTTTCTGTAAGCAATTTTCTTTCTTGAACAGTCAACAACTCTCCTTCACCTGTAGTTCCGCAAATGAAAATTATTTGGATATGATTACGAATCAAAAGAGCATAGTAATCATCAACCAGGTCAATATTTAATTGGCCATCGGAGCGCATGGGTGTATAGGTAGCCGGAATGGGGCCGATTAATTTTTCAATTTTCATCTGGAAAGCATATTTAATTAAAGTTAACGCAACTATTTTTCTGTTGAGCCTAAATTATTTTTAGATTCGTATACGGTATGGCTAGAAGTCTTCATCAGGAATTTACATCACTTGGAGAGGTCAACCAAAGTGTTGACACCGGCAAGAGAAAAGGAATTAAAAGAATATTGGCATTCTTTGGTCCCGCATATCTTGTAAGTGTAGGCTATATGGATCCAGGGAACTGGGCTACTGATTTGGCGGGAGGAAGCAAATTCGGATATACACTTATTTGGGTTTTGCTGATGAGCAATCTGATGGCTTTGCTGTTGCAAAGTTTATCTGCCCGTCTAGGTATTGTCAGAGGAAGAGACCTTGCACAAGCAAACAGAGAAACCTACCCGCGTTATATCAATTTCGTATTCTATGTATTGGCAGAGATTGCCATTGCAGCAACCGATCTTGCAGAAATTTTAGGGATGGCCATTGGAATTCAGTTGCTGACTGGATTATCACTGGTATGGGGAATCTTAATAACTGTGGCTGATACATTTTTATTTCTCTTGCTCCAAAGGTTGGGCATCAGAAAAATGGAAGCCTTTATCATTTGTCTGGTTGCCATCATTGGATTCAGCTTTCTCTCTGAAATGTTCATTGCAAAACCTCAACTGAATGAAATTGCAAAAGGCTTTATCCCAAGTCTTCCTAATGAAGAGGCGCTCTACATAGCCATTGGCATCATCGGTGCAACCGTCATGCCTCATAACCTTTATCTTCACTCTGCATTGGTCCAAACCAGAAAAATCAAAAGGAACAATGAGGGAATTAAAAAGGCATTGAAATTAAATTTCATTGACAGTGCCATTGCATTGAATGCTGCATTTTTTGTGAATGCTTTCATTTTAATTTTAGCAGCAACTGCATTTTACAAGACCGGAAGAAACGATGTGGTTGAAATCAAACAGGCACATGAAATGCTTGCGCCGATTCTTGGCACCAACCTGGCACCCATGTTGTTTGCCATTGCATTGATTGCATCAGGACAGAGTTCCACCATTACCGGGACACTCGCAGGACAAATCGTGATGGAGGGATACCTTCATTTAAGAATCACTCCCTGGGTAAGAAGATTGATCACGCGACTGGTTGCTGTTGTACCTGCCCTGCTCGTTATTTTGATCAAAGGGGAAGACAATGTAGATGCGTTGCTGATTTTCAGTCAGGTCCTCTTAAGTCTTCAGCTCGGATTTGCCATCATTCCATTGATACATTTTACAAGTGATAAAACAAAAATGGGCGAGTTTGCCATCAAACCATATATCATCGCATTGGCTTCATTGATAACTGCTGTACTGGTCTACCTGAACATCAGAATGGTAGTTGAGCAGGCCATGCAATACTTTGTTGAATCGAACGATGCATTAATGAAACTGCTGATTATAGCAGGTGGATTGATGTATGTTGCACTGCTTATCACAGCCATCGTGTACCCACTGATGAATAAACAGAAAGATGAAAAAATCAAATTGCACCCTGAAGCGGATGGAACCATTCCATTTGAAGTACCTGTTTATAAAAATATAGGTGTTGCGCTTGATTTCAGCAGGGATGATAAAAAACTGATTGCGCATGCACTTGGTCAGGGCAATGCCTCATCCAGTTATTTCTTGATTCACGTTGTTGAAAGTGCTGCAACCAGAATCATGGGAGATACTGTAGATGATATGGAAACGAGGAATGACCAGGAGCGACTCGAGCATTATACCTCAGAGCTTTCCTCAAAAAATATTTCATCCAGCGCCTGTCTTGGCTACAATGATCGTGTAAGTGAAATCGTCAGAATAGTGGAAGAAAACAAGATTGATCTCCTGGTCATAGGCTCACATGGACACAAAGGATTGAAAGATATTGTATACGGACAAACCGTAAGCAGTGTAAGGCATAACTTAAAAATACCGGTTCTGGTAATCAACATGTAATATGAAATACTTCACTTTTTTAATTGGATTGTTTGTAAGTGCTCAATGTTTTTCACAGGTCAACAGAGCTGAAATTCCTGGGCATTTGAGAAAAGGAATCATTGCCGATGAATTTATTTATGAAACAGCCCCCTTCCCTCAATGCCATGCTTCAACCATTGAAGAAACACCCAATGGTATTGTTACCGCCTGGTTTGGTGGCACAAGAGAAGGAAACAACGATGTCAATATATATGTAAGCAGGTGGGTAAACAATCAATGGACTGCGCCTGCCATAGCAGCTGAAGGAAAAATAAATGAAAAAACCAGGTATGCTTGCTACAACCCGGTATTGTATCAGGTCCCAGGAGGTGAGCTCATTCTTTTTTATAAAATTGGACCCAGGGTGATTGACTGGACAGGCTGGCTTGTTAGGAGCTATGACCATGGTGCCACATGGAGCAAACCAGAGCAACTTCCCGATGGCATATTGGGTCCTATTAAAAACAAACCACTGCTCATTGGCAATACACTTGTTTGCCCGACCAGCACCGAAAGGGATGGATGGAAGGTTCATTTTGAATATACCAAAGACAATGGCAAGACCTGGGAAAAAGGTCCCGACCTCAATGACGCAAAACCCTTAACTGGTATTCAGCCATCTATTTTAAGACATGATGCATCAACCTTGCAGTCACTTTGCAGAAGTACAAATGGTACAGTAAACCAAACCTGGAGCAAAGACAATGGCAAAACATGGTCCATGTTGGGTCAAACATCCATTCCGAATCCAAATTCAGGAATCGATGCCATTACGTTGAAAGACGGTCGACACTTGCTGGTATACAACCATGTGGTTCCGAGAAAAAATGAAGAAGATGGATGGAGCGACCGATCACCGTTGAATGTTGCGATCTCTGATGACGGTGTCAATTGGAAACAAGTCCTGGTATTGGAAAATGAACCAAAGGGAGAATTTTCCTACCCAACAGTGATGCAAACCTCCGATGGCAGCATTCACATCACCTATACGTGGAAAAGAAAGAAAATCAAGCACGTAGTTATCAAATCTATCTAAGCAATCCGGCAGCCCATTGGTTGGCAATGATGCTTCTGAAAAATTTTGTTTTGAGTGCAATCAGTTTTTGTTCGCTCTCGATTAATTTGATTTCACGGGCGTTTACAAGAAACATACTGCTTTCACCCATGGAGAACTTTATATTCTCTGCATCAAGCAATTGTTTATTGTTGAGATAATTTTGTTCAGAGACATTGATTTGTTGGATCAGTGAAGAAGATTCTGCAAAAACACCTTTTACCTTGTTCTGAATTTCTAGTTCAGTAAGTTTTCTGCTGAAGTCAATTTCCGAAATTTTATTTTTGGTCTTGGATAATTCGCCTCTGGCTTGGCGTTGCAGCAAAGGCAGACCAAATGTTACGCCATACTTATAATTATTTTGGAATAAACTTTGTTTGAACAGATCCGGCACGTTGTATCCTTTGTCCAGAAAATTATAATTGATTTTGAAACTGGGCAAGAGATCAAGTGTCTTGACTTTGCGATCTATTTCAAGTATATCTTTTTTACTATTGATTGCATTTAATTTTGGATGCTCAACCATAGCAGTTTCAATTAATTTCTCCAGAACAGGCAATTGAATACGCGATGGATTGAATTGTGCACCTGTGGTATCTGGAACCACCTCTCCTCCAAACATATAAGGCTGATTCTGTTCTGTCCAAAAATAATTGCTCAAGAAAAATCTTGCTTTCTGCAGATCCAATGCAGCCTGCAATTGCAGGGTCTGAACCAGTTGCAACTGCGAAAGCGCTTCAATGGTATCAATGGAAGCCCTGTCCCCCTGTTGAAAAGCTTTCTTTACAAATTCAAATCTAAACTGATTGGTTTTGAGCGCTTCGAGAAAAACACGATTCACCAAAAAAGCATTGACCCACTCCCAATATGCCTCGGTTGTTTCAAACAAAAGATCATTGACAACAAGCTGCTGCTCTTGTCGGGTTAGTCTTACCATTGCATTTGCCTGCTGAACGGCCGCTCTGCGCTTATCATATATCAATCCACGAAGCGGATCAACTGAAACACCCAGGTAAGCACTTCGATTGGAGGTCAGCGAGGGGTCAACCCTGTCGCCAATATTGTTTTCAACTCCTGCTTTAAAGTCTATCCCATACCAGGTCGGAATTCTCAATTCCGGATTATAATAATTAAAGTACTGCTTGTTGTCAAAGGTTTTTCGATCATTGTTGACCAACAAGGTTGGATCAAAGACACCTCTCGAAGCCTGCAATGAATTAGAAGCTTGATCGATGATCAGGTTGGACTGATTGATCACCGGATGATATTTGCGTACAATATCCAATGCATTGTCGAGAGACAAAGTCATGGATTGAGATCTCAAATCAAAAAATGAAATCATCAAACCTATGCTTAACAGTATGACTTTCCCAGGCATTCTCATTTTTTCATGGTGTCGCTATCCGCTTTGTTGTAATTGGGCTTGTAATAATCTGGCGGAAAGCCATTGATTTGTCGCCAGAGCTCATACCAGATCTGAACATTTTTCAATAACGCAAACCCCCTTGCACCTGCTCCCATTTTCAGTTCAGTGGGCCAGGGCTTTTCGTTCACATCCGGTACTGCAAGGATTCTAAATTTTCCATTTTCATTCCGATTTGTTTCAATGGCCACAACCCTTCCTACAAATGTTCCGTAGCTGTTTCGTGGCCAACCTGAAAAAATAATAGCAGGAAACCCATCAAATATAATGCGAACTGGCTGGCCTATATTGATGAGTATCAAATCCATCGGATCCACATAGAGTTCAACAGCATGGTTCACTTTTGTTGGAACCACTTCTACAATCATCTCCCCTTCTTTTACAATTTCATTGATGCCAGATTTTTTTGCATTGATGATTTGTCCGCTTTGGGGAGCAATCAGCCAACGCTGTTTTCCACGTGTGATGTAATTGGAGAGTTGGTTCTGGTTTTTAGCGACGTCTCCATCGGTGGTAGCAATTTCGCTCTTAGAAATCGCAATTTCACTTTTGGATTTGAATATTTTATCAGCTGCCTCCTGCTGCGCTTCATTCATTTCAAGTTTGGTAATAATCAGGTCCTGCTTTGTATTGAGAAATTTTTGCTGTTTTTCTGTCAATACAGCCATGGTCTTGTTGTGCTGTGCTGTACGCTTTTCTAGTTCAGTCAAAGGAATGACACCCTGTGCGTACATCTGTTTACCCCTGATCAATTGCTGATTGGCTATGTTGTTCTCCATCTCAGCAGCAACTACTTCAGCGCTGTCACTGATCAATTTTCTTTTGAACTGCTCAAGTTTGTTTTCAAGAGACTTTAACTTCAAATCTCTTCCATTCTCAATCGCCTGAATTTGATTGACAATGGCATTTATTTTCTCATTGTAAAAAACAATTTTCTGTTCTTTCGCTTCCAATTGCGCTTCAGTTCTTTTGATCAAATTGGTATCCAGATAATCATCCTTAACATCTGCCAATTCCAATATGGTATCTCCTTTGTTTACAAAATCTCCTTCCTTGACCCACCATTTCACTATTCGTCCTGGAATGATAGAATTCAATTCCTGTGGACGCTGATCTTGATACAAAGTGGTAACACTTCCGATGGAGGAAATATTCTGTGTCCATGGAAGCATTAAAAAGAATATGATAAAAATAAAGAATCCCCAAAACCATTTTTTTACATTGCTGTTTTTATCAGCTCTGTAAATTTTTGCGGGTGATTGAGGCTGAAAACCAGTTTGATTTAATATGGATTCATTCAATTTTTTCATGCGATATTCAATTTTTTGAATACATCATCTGGTGTACCCATATGAAGTATTTTTCCATGATCCATCCATATTAACATATCAGCTTTTTTTGCAAAAGGAATATATCCAGTAATGACAACTGTTGTTATATTTTTCAATGTCAGCAAATAGTCAGAGATGTTCTTACTTGATTCGGCACCAGCCAATTCAAAAGGCTCATCCAATAAAAGCAAAGATGGCTGATTGACAATGGTTCTCAAAAGCAAAACCTTCTTGGCAATGATCGTACTCAATCCCTTTCCTGTTGGCTCAAGAACTGTATTGAGTCCATTGGGTAACTCATTGATGTATTCCTTCAGTCCAATCACTTCAGCCAAATGCATGATTTTAGCTGCGGATACATCCCCATTGCCCATGCATATGTTTTCAAGAAGACTTGCCTGAAAGATATCCTGCTCATGATAAAAGACACCGATATGCCTGCGATATGAATCAATATCCAGGTTGTTGATGGGGATATTGTTGACAAGCAAGTTTCCTTCAAATGTTTTGAGATAACCGGTGAGCAGTTCCATCAAGGTTGATTTTCCCGATGCAGCATCGCCCATGATGCATATTTTCTGACCGGGTGAAATCTTAAAATCAATGTTCTTCAACACCCTGTTTCCTTCATCGTATGAAAAATCTATGCCATGTGCAGCAAGATCAACCCCATTGACAGATGGCAGAAACTTGATATTGCCTTCTGG
>Ga0192647_101778_pt1 | contig 13801 bp, 12 predicted proteins | sample LauGreFa1BDMLBSN_2_FD_133046 | JGI IMG/M metagenome (GOLD analysis project Ga0192647, IMG submission 133046) | Freshwater lake microbial communities from Lake Michigan, USA - Fa13.BD.MLB.SN - reassembly | ecosystem: Environmental > Aquatic > Freshwater > Lake | place: Lake Michigan, USA...
ATCTAAAAGCAATAATACTGTCTGGCATAAATCATCTATCACAAGAGCTGATAGGGAAAAACTTCATAAACATAAGAGTGTGGTTTTATGGTTTACCGGATTATCTGGATCTGGTAAATCTACTTTAGCACATGCTATAGAAGAACAGCTATATAAAAACGGTATTTCAACTTATGTGCTGGATGGTGATAATGTACGTCATGGGTTGTGTTCAGATTTGAGTTTTACTGATAGTGATCGTGTTGAAAATATTAGACGAATTGGTGAGCTTGCGAAATTGTTAACGGATGCTGGTGTTATAACACTAACGGCCTTCATCTCACCCTTCAAGGTTGATCGTGAGGAAGCTAGAAAACGTTTGCCCCATGGCGATTTTTTTGAAATTTATTGTCTATGTCCAATCGAAACTTGTGAGCAAAGAGATGTAAAAGGTTTGTACAAAAAAGCTAGGGCAGGCGAGATTCCTTTTTTCACTGGTATTGATTCGCCTTACGAGGCGCCTGATCGCGCTGAATTAGTTATTAACACCAGTGAGTTAAGTTTGGATGCATGTGTTCAGATGGTATTGCATCTCCTAATTGAGCGAGGCGTTATAAATGGGTAATGAAAATATGTAAGGCGTTAGTTATCTACAAATAATATAATTGAGTGAAATTTGTACATTAACTATTTAAGGGAAATAACAATATGATTCCAGTTGTCTTATCGGGTGGTTCAGGAACACGTTTATGGCCACTTTCACGAAGACATTACCCAAAACAATTTTTGCCATTGGTCTCTTCTTTCACTATGGTGCAAGAGACAATTCTCAGGTTAGCAGGCATCGATGGAATGAAAGCACCGATTGCTGTTTGTAATGAAGATCATCGATTTATGATGGCAGAGCAACTGTTAGAGATTGATATAAAGCCTGCAGCTATTATTCTAGAACCAATGGGGAAAAATACAGCTCCTGCAGTTGCCATGGCGGCATTAGCAGCTAAATCAGAAGATGATATTTTATTAATATTACCTGCTGATCATGTTATAGAAAATTTGTCAGCTTTTCATAAAGCAGTAGCAGAAGCTAAAATTTTAGCTGAACAAGGATTCATGGTTACTTTTGGTATTGTTCCTACTGAGCCTCAAACTGGCTATGGTTATATAAAGCGTGATACTGTTGAGCATGGCAATGCTTATGGAGTTGCTTCATTTGTTGAAAAACCCGATTTGGATACAGCAAAGAGTTACTTTCAAAGTGGTGAATATTATTGGAATAGTGGTATGTTTGCTTTTAAGGCAGGAAGCTTTTTAAGGGAGTTGAAAAAGTATAATCCAACTATGCTGGAAAGTTGCGAATTGGCACTGAATAATGCCAAAGTGGATATGGATTTTATTCGCTTGGATAAGGATATTTTTTCTAGTTGTCCTTCTGATTCTATTGATTATGCTGTAATGGAAAAAACAGATAAAGCCGTTGTTATTCCATTGGATGCTGGTTGGAATGATGTTGGATCTTGGTCTGCGTTATGGGATGTTAAAAATAAAGATGCTTCTGGAAACTCTATTAGTGGCGATGTATTTACTGTTGATACCACCAATTCATTTATACATGCTCAAAGCAAACTGGTTGCTGTTATAGGCTTACAAGACTTGATTGTTGTAGAAACCGATGATGCATTGATGATCTCATCGAAAGATCGCGTTCAAGAGGTTAAGGAAATTGTTACTCAATTAAAAGAAAAAGGTCGTTGCGAAGCGGATATACACAGAAAAGTTTACCGGCCATGGGGACAATATGATTTAGTTGATAGTGGTCAAAGACATCAAACCAAACGAATAATTGTTAATCCTGGTGCTAAATTATCACTGCAAAAACATCATCATAGAGCAGAGCATTGGGTTGTCGTTAAAGGTACCGCGTTAATTACCAAAGGGGATGAAAAGCTGTTAATTTCAGAAAATGAATCGACATATATTCCGTTGGGTATTGTACATTGTCTTGAAAACCCTGGCGTTATACCTTTAGAAATTGTTGAAGTACAATCTGGCAGTTATTTAGGCGAAGATGACATTGTGCGTTTTGATGATCAATACGGGCGCGTATAATTTGATATGAATGGGGTTAAGTTGGTTAAATTTCGCCTCAATCACTTATTATTTTAATAAATTAAGGTTACACAATGAGTCAAAAAATCACCAAAGCAGTTTTCCCGGTTGCTGGTTTAGGCACCCGATTTTTACCCGCTACTAAGGCAATTCCTAAGGAAATGTTACCGGTAGTAGATAAACCATTAATCCAATATGCAGTAGAAGAAGCTGTTGCTGCAGGTATTGATACGATGATTTTTGTTAGTTCGCGCAGTAAAAATGCCATTACTGATCATTTTGATAAAGCCTACGAATTAGAAAAAGAACTGGAAGCAAAAAATAAAGCAGAACTTTTGAAATTACTTAAAGATATTGTTCCACCTAATGTATCGTTTGTTTTTATTAGGCAAGCAGAGGCATTAGGGCTTGGTCATGCTGTGTTTTGTGCAAAGCCAGTGATTGGCGATGAACCCTTTGCGGTTATTTTAGCTGACGATATGGTTGAAGATGGGGCACGTGGCTGTATGGCTCAGATGGTAGATTTATATAAACATAAGAAAACCTCTATTTTGGGAGTTGAGCGAATTAATCCAGCAGATACTGCTAGCTATGGAATTGTTAAAACACCAGACACTACTGATAAATATTCATCTATTGAATTGATTATTGAAAAGCCTAAGCCTGAAGTTGCACCTTCAAATTTGGCAGTTGTAGGAAGATATATTTTGACACCTGCAATTTTTGAAAAGCTAAAAAATACAGGTAGAGGGGCGGGTGGTGAAATTCAATTGACAGATGCTATTGCAGACTTATTGGATGATGAGATTGTTTTGGCTTATGAATTTGAAGGTACACGTTACGATTGTGGTTCTAAATTGGGTTTTTTAATAGCCAATGTCGAATTAGCTTTGCTTCATAACGAACTCAAAAGTGATTTTTCGAATTATCTTAAGAACTTGATGCAAAGTGACAAGCTTTAAAATTAACAAAGTAGAATTAGAGCATGAAAATTAAATTTTTTTCGTGCTCTATGGTATTGCAATAAAATTTTAATTGAAATGGTCGGTTAACGAGTATAGCAACGGTTTATTTAGCTTCAATCTCTGAAATGACTGGTAACTTAGCTCGTTTTTGAAGCCAAATAACACCGCAAATATCGGTGATTCCAGCCCAAAGGCGATCTAAAGTGCCGTAATTAGATACGCCATTAACTCTTGATCTGTGGCTTACAGGTTCTGAAATAACCTGCCCTCCAGCTCTTATGATTAAGGCCGGTAAAAAACGATGCATATGATTAAAATACGGTAGGTTGAGAAAACATTCTCTAGAAAATACCTTTAGTCCACAACCAGTATCTGGTGTATGATCGCCTAGTAATTTAGAGCGTATAGCATTGGCAACTTTAGATGAAAAAAGACGCCATTCAGAATCATAGCGTTTGTTTCTCCAGCCAGCCACCATTGATAAGTTACTGATTGTTTCCTTTTGCTTGATTAAAACTTGATAAAGGTTAGGTATATCCGTTGGGTCATTTTGCCCATCTCCATCCAAAGTGGCAATCCAAGGATATCTTGCTGCTTTTACGCCTGAATGTACGGCAGTGCTTTGGCCACAACTTGTTTGATGATGGATAACTCTAAGATTTTTGAAGTCGTGAAGTGCTTGTTTTAATACTTCAGGTGTTTGATCTTTGCTCCCATCATCGACATAAATAATTTCATAGGCTTCAGCCTGACTCATGGCATTAACTATTTCTTGAATTAACGAGACGATATTCTCAGCTTCATTATGAACAGGGACAACAATAGAAATTCTCACAGACCATCCTAATTTTATATTTTTTACATAGTGTGCGAACAATCAATAAATGACTTTATTAATTACTCGTTAACAACCAATTACTTTTTAATCTATATGATATAAAAAAAGGCTCGATTTTCCTAAAACTAAATTCTTGAATATTGACTAATAATGTTGGCCATACTTGCAATCAAGGAGATTATCCTTTAACTTAGTCATACATCCGTAAAGGCTAGGGGTGCTTTTTGTTACTACGCGAAAGGCGTACATAAAAGGCTGAGATAAACCCTTTGAACCTGACCCTGGTTAATACCGGCGTAGGAAAGCCCCAAACTTCCCTGCGTCTTGTTTTATTGATATTGGAGATAAGCATGAACGCTGTTCTAAAAGACGATACTGCAGTCAGTAGCGTTAAAATCGATTCATACCCGGCATCTGAAAAGATTTATGTGCAAGGAAGTCGGCATGATATTCAGGTACCTATGCGTAAGATTACTTTGTCTGATACCCCTGTGCATTTTGGTACGGTAGAGAAAAATGGTCCTTTATATGTCTATGATACCTCTGGTGTTTATACCGATCCCAATGTTGAGATTGATTTAAAGAAAGGTTTAAGTGCAATACGTTCTGCTTGGATTGCGGAAAGAAATGATACAGAAGAATTATCAGGCCCTAGTTCTGACTTTGGACGTCAACGTCTAGATGATCCGGCAACAGCCAATCTACGTTTTGAGCATATTCGTAAACCCCGTCGCGCAAAGGCTGGGGCTAATGTTTCACAAATGCATTACGCACGGCAGGGTATTATTACGCCGGAAATGGAATTTATCGCTATTCGTGAAAATCAAAAGATGGAAGAAATGCGCGAATTATGGAAAGGACAACACCCTGGGGATTCTTTTGGAGCCTCTATACCTGAAGTCATTACAGCAGAGTTTGTTCGTGATGAAGTAGCGAGAGGCCGAGCCATAATTCCAGCTAATATCAATCATCCAGAATTGGAACCTATGATTATAGGCCGAAATTTTTTGGTGAAAATAAATGGTAATTTGGGTAATTCGGCCGTTACTTCTTCTATTGATGAAGAAGTAGAGAAAATGCTCTGGGGTATCCGTTGGGGTGGTGATACCATTATGGATTTGTCTACCGGTAAAAACATTCATGAAACGCGTGAATGGATTTTGCGAAATTCACCAGTGCCTATTGGTACTGTGCCCATATATCAAGCCTTGGAAAAAGTTAACGGCAAAGCAGAGGATTTAACATGGGAAATTTTCCGTGATACTTTAATTGAGCAAGCCGAGCAGGGCGTTGATTATTTTACAATTCATGCGGGTGTTCGTTTACATCATGTGCCACTAACAGCGAAACGGATGACAGGTATTGTTTCACGTGGCGGTTCTATTATGGCCAAATGGTGTTTGGCTCATCATACTGAAAGTTTCTTATATACCCATTTTGAAGAAATCTGTGAAATCATGAAAGCCTATGATGTTTCCTTTTCGTTAGGTGATGGTTTGAGACCCGGTTCTATTTATGATGCTAATGATGAGGCGCAGTTCGGTGAATTAGAAACCTTGGGTGAGCTTACTAAAATTGCCTGGAAACATGATATACAAACCATGATTGAGGGACCAGGACATGTGCCATTGCACATGATCAAAATTAATATGGAAAAGCAACTGGAAGAATGTGGTGAAGCACCTTTCTATACATTAGGTCCTCTGACAACTGATATAGCTCCTGGTTATGATCATATTACATCTGCTATAGGTGCAGCTAATATTGGATGGTATGGTTGTGCTATGTTATGTTACGTGACACAAAAAGAACATTTAGGATTGCCTAATAAACAGGACGTTCGTGAAGGGATTGTAACTTATAAGATTGCAGCCCATGCTGCTGATTTAGCAAAAGGTCATCCTGGTGCGCAAGCTAGAGATAATGCAATGTCAAAAGCCCGCTTTGAATTCAGATGGGAAGATCAGTTCAATATTGGACTTGATCCTGAAAAAGCACGTGAATTTCATGATGAAACCTTACCCAAAGAATCAGCTAAAGTAGCTCATTTTTGCTCTATGTGTGGGCCGCACTTCTGTTCAATGAAAATTAGTCAAGATGTTCGCGACTACGCCGCAGCAAAAGGGATTAATGATGAGCAAGAAGCCTTGGCTAGAGGTATGGACGAAAAATCTAAACAATTCCTTGAAGAAGGAGCTGATATATACCACAAGGTGTAACTAGAAAAATTTGTGTACTTTAATGGTATAAATTAGGTTTTGAAATAGCAAAAATTGCTATTGTATTAGCCAATCTACGGCTTCATTTTGGTGGCTTTTCAACTCACTTCCTTTCTTATTAGTTATATCTATTAGGTAATTTTATGAGCGAAAAAAAAAATATTGTTATTAAGGTTAAATACTCGGCTGATGAAAAAAAAGTAAACGATAATATTTCCGATCCAAAGCTCATTACAGAATGGAATATTAAACGCATAGCATTAGCCTTGGGTGGGCTGTTATTTTTCATTGTCATCATCTTTTCTATGACAATTAAAAACACTGAAAAGATCGAGCCAACTCTACAGGATATTTTGCCTGATAAAGTGGTGAGTAGACCTGAAAATAATAATACCGATGTTAGTAACAATATTACAAGAGCATTTTTAACGTTCAAAATAGATAACAATGAACCAGCTGGAAAAATCGATATACCTGTTAAGCTCAGTAAATATAAGTCTACTTCCTTGTATTATTTTGTTGAACTAACTGGAATGAAAGGAAGAACGGTGTATCACGAGTGGTTACTTGAAGGTAAGTTAATTACCAGAAAAAAAGTTAATATTTCGAATAATAACTGGCGGACTTCAAGTCGCCAGTTCTTTGCTAATAGCGATAAAACCAATTGGATGGTTAGGTTGGTTGATGAAAATAATAAGGTAATTAATGAGTTAAATTTTAGTGTGATTTATCAATAAATGTTGATTGTGTCTTATTGCCCCATCATTTAATTAAACGCGGCTTCATGGTCTATATTAATCGATGAAGCGTTTATTTAAGTCATTATAAGCATCAATTCTACGATCCCGTAAAAAAGGCCATATTTGCCGTATATGGTCTGTGCGTGTTTTCTCAAGTGTGCAAGTTAATAAGCTTGATTCAGAATCATTAGCTTGTTTGATAATTTCACCTTGAGGGCCAGCAATAAAGCTATTACCCCAAAAATTGATTCCTGCGACTGAGTCAGGTGATTGTTCAAACCCGATTCGATTGCAAGCGATAACGGGAACACCATTAGCAACAGCATGAGAGCGCTGTATGGTAATCCATGCGTCAAGTTGGCGTTGTTGTTCCTGTTTACTATCATTATTATCCCAACCAATGGCGGTGGGGTATATTAATAGCTCTGCACCAGCTAAAGCCATTAGCCTAGCAGCCTCGGGAAACCACTGATCCCAACAGATTAATACGCCCAATTTACCAATTGATGTTTCTATTGGTTTAAAGCCTAAATCACCGGGTGTGAAGTAGTATTTTTCATAAAACCCCGGGTCATCTGGTATATGCATTTTTCTATACTTTCCTGCAATACTTCCATCCTTATCAAAGACAACAGCAGTATTATGAAATAACCCCGGCGCCCTTTTCTCAAAAATTGTTGAAACGATAACAATACTTAGTTTTTTGGCTATATTTGACAGAATGTCAGTTGTTGGCCCTGGAATGGCGTGGGCAAGTTCAAAATGATTAAAGTCCTCGTTTTGACAAAAATAGGGTCCAAGATGTAACTCGGGTAATACTACCAAGTCTGCATGGGCCGCTGCAGCTTCATGAATTTTCGTAATTGAAAAATCAAGGTTTGATTGTTCATCATCATTACAAGGTTGTTGAACTGCACTGACTATTAAAGATGATTTCATAAAAGAATGACTAGATGAGTTTTAATGCCAAAATTATAAACTATAATAAATTAACAGATAACCCTGTCAAATTTTGTAGCAGATTAATATGCGTTTACAAGACAATTTGATAGTTGATGGAAGTAACGTTAATTAAAAACTAGTAATTAGGATAATTTAGTTGCTAGGTTTCTATTTTCAGTACCAGCATAACATTCTTGTTAGAGCTTTATTACCTGTTTTCGCAATATCGTTCAAGTTTACTCTTAAATGATAATTTTAATATATTAAAATGTTATGGTAATTAAATATGAATATCGAAAAGTCGTTATACACCGATAACACGAAAGAAAACCACAGTATTGAAAAAAGACGTCGATTTATTAAAGGTGTTGGAGTCCCTGTTATTTTAACATTTGCTAGTCCTTCAGTATTTGGAGTGCCATGCGCTTCAGAAATAGCATCCGGAAATCAATCTCATACTGGCGATGGTAGTTGCACTTTAGGACTTTCACCCGTTGTGCTTGGGAATCCAGCTAATAAAGACTCATGGCCATCAGGGTATGTATATGGAAGTTTACCACCTGGAAAAAGTAAGAATTCCAATACTATCTCTTATGCTGATTATAAAATTGGAAATCCAACAAAGTTCAAAGATGTATTTGGTGGAAATGATAATACAACCTTATCGTATTATTTGGGATCAGGTGGAGCCAAACCAACTCTAGAAGCTTGTTTAGTAGCGGCAGTGTTAAATGCAGCTTTATCCAAAAGTTACCCATTAACTGTAGATGATGTAAAAAAAATACAAACCGGAATAGTCGGTGTTCCTTCAAATAAAATTGTCGTGCCGGCCTATAAAGACGATATTATTCGTTACTTACAACAGACTTGGTAAAGTGCTCACAAAACTATATTTATGATTGGCGAGATTAGTATTGAATTGCCCATGGATGGGAAGATTAGTTGCCGTTTTTATCTAGATGAATGTGTCATTTATAATCAATTTTCTGCAGAAACACATTTGATTGGAGGCGTAGGTGCAGAGATATTTAATGTGATTTCAAAAAAATCAATTACAAGAAATCAATTACTAAATTATATAAGAAATATTTTTATTGTTGAAATGGATTGTGATTTAGAGACTCATATGGATAACCTGTTACAGGAATACCAAGATTTGGGATTATTAGTTGTGTCAATGAATTATTCTGCATGAAACTTGCGGAACTACCAAAAAACCTAATAATCAGCCACCTCAAACATGGGGGGCTAAAGTTAAAAATAGGTGCTTTTAATGTTTGTATTTATTCGCCAATAGATACTGTTTCGGAACATTTATTAGTATTGTACGGCGATTATGATATTGTCAGTGACAATGATTTTATTGATTTTCATACCGTTGTAAAGTCCCCTTCAATAATCAGACGGTATTTTCGTCCTCAAGTGAATTTTTCATTCGACGGGTATTTCCCCTTTAAACCATTGCCCTACACACAAGCTTCTGCAATGTTTGAATGGGGCTTGAACTGGTGTATAGCAAATCATTCACATCAATATTTAGTTATTCATGCTGCGGTAGTTGAACGCAATGGTAAGGCATTTATATTTCCTGGTAACCCAGGTAGTGGAAAGAGTACACTATGTGCGGCCTTGGTTTGCAATGGTTGGCGGCTACTTTCAGATGAGTTGACGCTCGTTTCAGTAGTTGACGGCTTGGTGTACCCTGCTCCTCGCCCAATAAGTTTGAAGAATAAATCCATAGAGGTTATACGTGCATTGTCACCTGATGCGGTAATTGGCTCAGTGGTTAATAACACTGCAAAAGGTGCGATCGGGCATGTGCGTCCGCCTACTGAAAGTGTTAAATTGGCGAGCGTGCCGGCTATGCCAGCCAAATTGATTTTCCCTAAATTTCTGGATGGATCCAAAACAATTCTTGCCACTTTGAGTAAAAGTCGAGCATTATTAAAATTGGTTGAAAACTGTTTTAATTATAATATTCTCGGCGTTAATGGATTCAATTGCGTAAGTGATTTGGTTAATGATAGTGATTGTTTTAATCTTGAATATAGTAGCCTCAATGAAACATTGTTATTGCTGACGGATTTATCTGATTGAAACCACTTTTGAGCACCATATTTACAAATCCACAGTTGGCTCTTGAATTAGACTCTAACCAGTGGGATTATTTAATTCGGCAGGCCAGAAATGGCAATGTATTGGCAAGGTTAGGTTATATATTAGAAGAAGCTCGACTCTTTGGACAAATTCCAATAAAACCTTTTTTGCATATTAGATCAGCACAAATCTATTTTGAGCGTTTTTATATTTCTTTACAGCGTGAAATAGTAATTATTAATGGGGTTTTGAAATCAATTAATGTGCCGCTTGTTTTATTGAAAGGATCAGCTTACGTAGTTCAAAACGATACGGCTGCAAAAGGACGAATTTTTTCTGATGTTGACATTCTTGTACCTGAGGAAAAATTGTATGAAGTAGAGATTGCTCTCTTAAAGGAGGGTTGGTTTTGCAATACACTTGATCCATATGATAATAAATATTATCGAAAATGGATGCATGAAATCCCTCCGTTAAGACACTTAAAGCGTCAAACATCAATTGATGTTCACCATAATATTCTGCCAAAGATTGCACGATTCTGTCCGGATGCCAAGCAATTAATGGCCAATATTGTCAAAAATAGAGAGCATGATTTATGGGTATTGTCTCGCGAAGATAGGGTTTTACATAGTGCAATACATTTATTTCATGAGGGGGATTTTAAGTATGGTTTCCGTGATCTATCTGATCTAGACTTGTTACTTAAAGAATTTTCTCAGCAAGAAGGTTTCTGGGAGAAATTGCTGCAGCGAGCAAAAGTGCTGAGACAAGGCATGCCACTGTATTATGCACTTAGATATACCCACCTGATTTTAAAAACCCCGATACCAAATAAAATCCTTCAATTATCTGCAAGCCAAGCATGTAACAAATTAAATATAAGATTGATGGATAGTCTATTTTTAAGGGCTTTGTTACCAGACCATAAAAGCTGTAATGATAGATGGACAGGACTAGCCAGATGGGTTTTATTTGTTAGATCACACTGGTTAAAAATGCCTTTATATTTGATGATTCCACATTTATTTCGCAAAACATTCAAGCGTATGTTTAGCAAAGATCAATAGTAAACACCAATTCTTCAATCCACCATAACTAAAAAAATTATATGAAAATTCTTCATATTCTTGACCATTCCATTCCTTTGCACAGTGGCTATACGTTTCGTACCAAAGCTATTTTAGAACAACAACGAAAATTGGGCTGGGAAACTTTTCATGTTACCTCTTCAAAACATAGTGGAGCGATAGCGTCAATAGAAGACATAGATAATTTTACTTTTTATAGGTCAAAACCATCTAATGATTTACTCAATAGATTGCCGCTTCTGAGCCAATGGGCAATTATGCGTTCACTGGTTAATCGACTTAATGAAATTATTCCATTAATAGAGCCAGATATATTGCATGCACACTCCCCCGCATTAAATGGATTTGCAGCACTCATAATCGCCAAGAAATTTAATATACCATTAGTGTATGAGTGTAGGGCTTTTTGGGAAGATGCCGCTGTTGATCATGGCACATCGACTGAGGGTGGGCTGCGTTATTTACTGTCAAAGATGCTTGAAACTTACGTGTTCAAAAATGCCAGCGCAGTCACGACAATCTGCGGAGGATTGCGAAATGATATTGCTTCTCGTGGAATACCAACAAAAAAAATTACTGTAATACCTAACGCAGTCGATATAGATCATTTTACCTATGGTCAAGCGGGTGATTCTAATTTATGCAATAAGCTTGGACTAAAGAATAAAACCGTGCTCGGTTTTATCGGTTCCTTTTATGCCTATGAAGGTTTGCCGTTATTACTCGATGCATTGCCAAAAATAATGTTAAAACATTCTGAAATTCGATTGTTATTGGTAGGTGGTGGACCGCAGGAAGAGCTTATCAAGCAGAAAATAAATAATATGGGTTTAGAGCATGTTGTTATATTTACTGGACGAATAGCGCATGAAATAGTGCAAGATTATTATAATCAAGTTGATATTTTTGTTTATCCACGTTTAGCGATGCGCTTGACCAACTTGGTTACACCTTTAAAGCCACTGGAAGCAATGGCTCAAGGTCGATTAGTTGTAGCTTCAGACGTAGGAGGGCATCAAGAATTGATTAAACCCCTGTATAATGGTTTTCTATTTAAAGCAAATGATGCTGATGAATTGGCAGCGACAATAATTAATATTTTAAATCAGCCTCATAATTGGCAAGACTTAAGAGCAGCAGCGCGAAAATTTGTTGAACAAGAAAGGAATTGGACGAAGAGTGTTAGTTTTTATAAAGATGTATATACGCAATTAATAGATGATTCTTAGACTAAGAGAAAAAATATGAAGGTAACGGTTTTTGGTACTGGTTATGTAGGGCTTGTAACAGGTGTTTGTTTGGCAGAAGTGGGTAATGATGTGCTATGCATTGATGTTGACCAGTACAAGATTAATAATCTACTAAAAGGTATAATTCCAATATATGAACCGGGCTTGGAGGATCTGGTTATTGCTAACCAGCAAGCTGGCCGTCTAAAATTTACCACCGATATTAAAGAAGCTGTTAATCATGGTGTTTTCCAATTTATTGCGGTGGGTACACCTCCCGATGAAGATGGCGCAGCTGATTTACAATATGTTTTAGCAGTTGCCAAATCGATTGCTGAAAACATACATGATTATCGAATTATTGTTGATAAATCGACAGTGCCCGTAGGGACAGCGGATAAAGTGAAAGAAGTTGTTCTGCAGGAGCAGAAAAAGCGTGGCGTAACGATAGATTTTGATGTTGTATCCAATCCAGAGTTTTTAAAGGAAGGTGCGGCGATAAATGATTTCATGAAGCCGGATCGAATAATTGTCGGAACCGATAACCCAAGAACAGCAGAACTATTAAAAGCCCTGTATGCGCCATTTAATCGGAGTCATGAGCGTATTATAACAATGGATGTGCGTTCTGCAGAACTTACAAAATACGCAGCTAATGCTATGTTGGCAACTAAAATTAGTTTCATGAACGAATTATCTAATTTAGCCGAATTGTTGGGTGCTGATATCGAACACGTTAGAAATGGTATAGGCTCTGATTCCCGTATTGGTTATTCTTTCATATATCCTGGCTGTGGTTATGGTGGTTCATGTTTTCCTAAAGATGTTAAGGCCTTAGAAAGAACAGCAACGCAAGTAGGCTACAAAGCAGAGCTTCTTACTGCGGTTGAAAATGTAAATAATCGCCAGAAACAAGTATTATTTACTAAGATTTGCCAACATTATCATAATGATTTGAGAGGAAAAACATTTGCATTATGGGGGCTGGCATTTAAGCCAAAAACTGATGATATGAGAGATGCGCCCAGTCGTATTATACTTGAGTCCTTGATTAAGGCAGGCGCAAATGTAAGAGCTTTTGATCCAGAAGCCATGACCGAAGCTAAACGTATTTATGGTGAAAAATCAGGGTTGATATTGGTTGACTCGGCTGAAGAGGCGTTACAAGGATCAAATGCTTTGATTGTAGTGACAGAGTGGAAAAATTTTTGGAGTCCTGATTTCGATTTACTTAAAACAACTTTAAAGGATGCTGTTATTTTTGATGGTAGAAATTTGTATCAACCGGAATTGATTAAGCAACATGGTATTACTTATTATGGAATTGGTAGGGGAGCAAAAAATATAGTGAGCTAAATTTAACATTTACGTTAAATCTCTATTTATATGCTAATCTATGCGTCATTTTTAGGTGAGGGGAAAAAATGCAAGCTACAGTCAAATGGATCGATGGCGTTATGTTTGTTGGTGAAACAGGTAGTGGTCATGCGGTTGTTATGGATGGCCCGGTTGATCATGGTGGACGTAATATAGGCATGAGGCCAATGGAAATGATTCTGTTAGGTCTTGGCGGTTGTTCATCCTTTGATGTC
>Ga0192647_101784_pt1 | contig 13779 bp, 10 predicted proteins | sample LauGreFa1BDMLBSN_2_FD_133046 | JGI IMG/M metagenome (GOLD analysis project Ga0192647, IMG submission 133046) | Freshwater lake microbial communities from Lake Michigan, USA - Fa13.BD.MLB.SN - reassembly | ecosystem: Environmental > Aquatic > Freshwater > Lake | place: Lake Michigan, USA...
TAGGTATGGCATTAGCTGCTCGTACCAAAGGTGAAAAACGTCATTCAATAGCGGTCATTGGTGATGGTGCGATGACGGCAGGTATGGCGTTTGAGGCGCTTAATAACGTAGGCGTTTATGAAGACATCAAAATGTTGGTGGTGTTAAACGACAATGACATGTCGATCTCACCGCCAGTGGGTGCGCTGAATCGTTATCTTGCGCGGCTGATGTCTGGAAAATTTTATGCAGCGGCCAAGAGCATGGGTAAATCCATGTTGCCACCGTCTATGCGTGAACTCGCTAAGCGTTTTGAAGAGCATGCAAAAGGCATGTTGGTACCTGCCACCTTGTTCGAAGAATTTGGCCTTAACTACATTGGCCCTATCGATGGCCATGATCTGGAATCACTGATACCCACGCTACAAAATCTAAAGAACCTTGAAGGCCCGCAGTTTTTGCATGTAGTGACTAAAAAAGGGCAAGGTTACAAACTCGCTGAAGTCGATCCTATTCTTTATCACGGCCCCGGTAAATTTAATCCTAGCGAAGGTATCAAACCAGCCGCCGCTGGCAAAATGACTTATACGCAAGTGTTTGGTGATTGGTTGTGCGACATGGCGACGCAAGATGACAAATTAGTTGCCATCACACCCGCTATGCGCGAAGGCTCGGGCATGGTGAAGTTTGAGCAAAAATTCCCTGATCGTTACTACGATGTGGGTATCGCGGAACAGCACGCCGTTACTTTTGCAGGCGGTATGGCTTGCGAAGGTTTAAAACCCGTGGTGGCGATTTACTCAACGTTTTTGCAGCGTGGTTACGATCAATTGATTCATGATGTGGCACTCCAAAATCTCGATGTGACCTTTGCACTCGATCGCGCTGGTTTAGTTGGCGCCGACGGTGCGACGCATGCGGGTAACTACGACATGGCGTTTTTACGTTGCATCCCGAATATGGTTGTGATGGCAGCGAGTGATGAAAACGAGTGCCGCAAAATGCTCACGACGGCCTATCAATATCGAGGCCCAGCAGCGGTGCGTTATCCCCGAGGTGCAGGTATAGGTGCGACGGTTGAGACTGAATTAAGTACTATTGAAATGGGTAAGGGTGAGATTCGTCGTCACGGTAAAGGCGTTGCGATACTCGCCTTTGGCACCATGCTCGCGCCTTCACTTCAAGCGGCTGAAACCTTGAATGCCACCGTCGCTAATATGCGTTTTATCAAACCCTTAGATACAGCATTGGTCGCTCAGCTGGCGGCCAGCCATGATTTGATAGTCACGATTGAAGAGGGCAGCATTATGGGTGGCGCGGGCTCGGCAGTCGCTGAAGCATTATCAGCCGCCGGTATAGTTAAACCTCTACTGCAATTAGGCTTGCCCGATAAATTTATTGATCATGGCGATGCCACGCAATTGCTTGCACAGTGTGGTTTGGATGCTGCGGGTATTACTGCGTCAGTGAATCAGCGTTTAAATACACCTGAACTACGATTGGTTGCTAATAGTCGCTGATTAAAAGTAGCGGCGTATCTAGCGCAGAAAAGCCGCTACTTAGTTCTGTCTATTAAATCGTCGACTGACCGCTAGGCTTGGAAATAATTAATTTTTCAAGCGGCAGACGCATAGCCCGAGCAGTTGGTGCAGGCCCAAATCCCAGTCGTCCAACCCACACGACACGATCAGTATCGGTGTCAATAATTTCCCCCAGCGTCTTTTTTGCTGATGCGGCTTCTTGGAGCTGATCGGTAAGCTTTGTGAATGGTACGTTCTTACTTATATAGCGTGCAAATATAGGTATAACCATTTCCGGTTGGTGCCACAAATCTAGCTGTGTCGCTGTCAGCCATACACGCTGAACTGCTTTTCCAATATCGATGAAATCCTCATCAGTTTGTGGTTTTTGATCGCGTAACATAATCATGTGCGCGCCACAGGAAAGGGACGTCCAGCCATCTAATTGTAGCGACGTTGACCATGCCGCGCCAATATAACGATTTAAAAACTGTACACACTCCCAGCTACTGAGTACCGCACGCATAATTTTTAGATTAATGCGTCCCGGTCCGAGTGCGGCATCTGGGATGCGGTCCAGGCTGTATTGTGCATTCCATTCGATAATTGATTTATGAACGGGATAGGCCTCGGGGATTCGTAATCGTATGCGGGTTGTTTGGAGTATGAGTTTAGTCATCTGTATACGCTGTAGCAAAGATTCCATCCACTGAATGGTGTAATTTTTACCAGCAGCTTGCTGCAGAATTTGTTTTTGACTATGCGTCAGTTTGCGCATCGACAGCGGCCTACGTTGTACTGCGCGGCGGGGGATTTCAAAAACTAGGGGATCGACTTGTGTTGTTTGGTCAAGCGAGAAACTGATATCAATAGCGAGTAATTTCCCTTGCGCATGCTGCCTATGTTGAGCATGCATCTGACAGCCTTCCGAGGTAGCTGCTAATTCCATGGTTTGTAGCAAAGCTCCAATAGCTAATAGAGTATTTTGATCATGCAGATCGTATACGACCATTTCTTGAGCATATTGAATATGCACCACAATGCAGTAATCATCGATGATTTCAAATCGCCATGGCTGAGTGTTGTCTCCGCTAGGCGTCCATTTGGCTAGATTAAGGATACGAATTACTGGCGATTCGTTCATAGAAATTTTACAGGTTAGAGTTTAAAAGGCGCCGTAAGGCAGTCATACGAAATTTTTGTAAAGGGTTGGCATTTCCCATAGGTAGCCAGGTACGCTTAAATTTTCCTAAATAGGCGTCAAAGTGAAGGCCATGAGGAGCAGGTGTCAGTTTGCCTCGGCGCAGTAAAATTTTAATGGCCTCAGTTGCTGCAACCCCTGCGCATAGGTAGCAAGCCATCGCTGTCGATGGTCCAGTGCCTTTTTCTAAATTTACTTGGCGAGTATCTGCTAGGTAGCGATGCATTAGCGACGGCGCAAGGCCCACTAAAAATCGCAATGCTTTTTCTGAATCTCGATGGTTATCCCATCGAAAATAGGTTTCGAAATCCATTTCTCCTGGCATGAAACACAGCCAAGCAGCGCCCATGCCCAGTGGGGCGGCTGTGATTGCAGGGACTCTCAACGTCGAGCAAGCCGCAAAGGTTTTTTCGCGTATGTCGAATGCAAAAAAATCTAATCCATCGATATATACATCAGCTCCTTTAAGGAACTCATCCAGTGTGGCGGCACTTAAGCCCTGTCTATAGACTTCAATCTTAGCTGTTGGGTTAACAGCATGAGCCATAGCGGCCATCGTGTCGCATTTGGATAAATTTAATGTGGCCACGGTTGCGCCTGATTGACGATTAAAATTGGCGAGTTCGAAATGATCGAAATCTGCAATTCGAAAATTTCCTACACCCATGCGTGTGAGTGCTAATAGATGATGACCACCTACTCCGCCCATTCCACCGATGGCTACGGTGGCATACCGCAGCCGTAATTGTTCTGCTTCAGTTATCCAGCCTAAGTTACGAGAAAATGCTTTAGCATAATCAAAAGTGTGATGATTCATTTTTATCTGTAGTTGCCTATGAGAGTTGGCGGTTCTTTTTCTTGAGATACAGTCATCCGATGCATGATCCCCTCAACATCTTCCCAAGGCATAAAATGACGGACGAAGCGCCTTATTGCTATGGGCGTTAGGTTGCTATGGTGACTTCCTCTTACTGGGTTTTGCCATTCAATTTTGATTAATTGCCACAAGCGTACCCAGTCACAACCGAGAAGTGCTGAAGCTGTATTGACTCTAACGCACCACGTTGCATCTTTAAGCACCACAAATCCAAGGCTGCTCCAGTAGTCGATATGGCGAGTAGCCACCTCAACGACCAGGAAAGGTCTGTAATCTAGAAAAGAATTCAAACACAGGGCAATGTAGCTAAACAACGCCGCAAGGCTGATGCGATCCGTGCCGTTTGTTATCTCTGATGTTGCTGCTAATTGAACTATTTCGATGAGATATTTGCCTTGTTTGCGCAAGTCGTTAAGGCAATCCGAATGACCAAGATCAGCTCGAAGGTGATGGCCTGGCAGGTCTAACAATAGCGAGCATGTTCCCGAGGCGCGCATGCCTTTCTTTACCAGCAACGTTAGAAGGCGGGTCTCACTTGCTGTGTCTTCTTTGCCTATAAAAGTCGTATCGTAGCCGCGCGCTTTATACTGGCTACGCAGTAGATTTTTGACTTCCTGTTTAAGCTTTTGTGTATCAGCAATTTGAATGGTGACATTCTCATCAAGATCGAGTCGAGCCTTACGAAATTTTTTTCGTCGTTCGGGAAGTTCAAGCGATCTACTAGAAATCGGACTGACGCATGAAATAACGCCCTGCCAACGAAGAAGGGGATTAGGTCTGATGTTTGTGGACTGCAGAGTCGTTAAACCTGGCTTAACGAAATATTGTGCTGGTGTTGGTGTATCAGGCATGCATGCTGAGTAGCCATGGCCTGCATACAGTTCCTAGAGCGATGCACTAACTCAGGTGAGCTAGTGCATAGTGCATTCAGACTTTGTTGCGCCCTTTTTCCCACAGCACGTCTGATCCACCCGCAAAGCGGTTCAGCACGCGCGAAACTACAAACAATAAATCCGATAGACGATTCACGAATTGCCGTGGTTGTGGATTCAATGTTTCTGCTTTGCCGAGTGACACAATCGAGCGCTCGGCACGACGACACACAGTTCGACAGATGTGCGCTTGAGCAGCAGCGCGTGATCCACCCGGTAGAATAAATTCAGATAAAGGTGGGAGTGTCGCGTTGTACTTAGCGAGCAATTCATCCAAACGCAGGACTTGCGCTTCTTGAATCATGGTGAAGCCCGGTATGCAGAGTTCACCACCTAAATCAAACAGATCGTGTTGTATGGTGATGAGCTCTTGTCGCAGATCGTCTGGCAATGGTTCGCAAAGCAGAACCCCGATGTGAGAATTGAGTTCATCCACATCCCCCATCGCTTGAACGCGAAGTGCATCCTTGTCGGTACGGCTACCGTCGCCCAGGCCCGTGGTGCCATCGTCACCCGTTCGTGTAGCAATTTTGGAAAGTCTATGTCCCATGTTCTTAAAATTTGATAACTCAGTCGCGGGAGCATACGTCAAATCCCGCATAAATGCTGAATAAACGCAGATGTTGGGAGTACAGTGACCCTACCTGATTGATGCCTCGAGGGTACAATACTTGACCTATCGGAGAAGTTAAATGAACCATCCTGCCCCACCCACTGCGCTCAGGCGCGTAATGCCGCCCGAGCTGTTGATCTCGCTACGCGAGTGCTTTGGCGATCGACTGTCTACATCGCAAGCGATGCGTGAGCATCACGGTCGTGATGAGTCGTCATATGACCCAATGCTGCCCGATGCGGTGGTGTTCGCTCATTCCACTGTTGAAGTTGCGAAAGCGGTTGCGTTGTGCAATCAGTATAAATTTCCTGTGATCGCCTACGGTACGGGTACTTCACTTGAAGGCCATATTCTGGCGCTGCAAGGTGGTTTATCGATCGATGTGTCGCAGATGAATCAAGTGGTTGCGTTGAATGCCGAAGATCTGACGATCACCGTGCAACCTGGAGTCACACGTAAGCAACTGAATGTGGAGATCAAAGACACCGGATTGTTTTTTCCGATTGATCCCGGGGCGGATGCTTCAATTGGCGGTATGGCTGCAACGCGTGCTTCGGGTACCAATGCGGTGCGCTATGGCACAATGCGCGAGAATGTTCTGGGTCTGACCGTCGTTACCGCACAAGGCAAAATAGTTAAGACCGGCACGCGCGCAAAAAAATCATCAGCCGGTTACGACTTGACGCGCTTGTTTGTCGGTAGCGAAGGAACGCTAGGCATCATTACTGAAATCACGCTCAAGATTTATCCTCAGCCTGAAGCAATTTCCGCTGCAGTGTGTTCGTTCACAAACATTGCAAACGCGGTTGATACCGTGATTCAGGCAATTCAAATTGGCGTACCTTTAGCGCGCGTTGAATTTGTTGATGAGAACGGTGTACGTGCGCTAAATCGTCACGACAAATTAACGTTGCCAGAAAAACCTCTGCTGTTATTTGAATTTCACGGCAGTGAGCAAGGCGTCAAAGAACAAGCGGAATTAGTTCAGCAAATCGCCGATGAACATGGAGCGATAGGTTTTGAATGGGCTACACGTCCGGAAGATCGCTCACGACTTTGGCAAGCGCGTCATAATGCTTATTTCGCTTTACTGCAATTGCGTCCTGGTTCGCGCGCTATTTCGACCGATTGCTGCGTACCAATTTCGCGCTTAACGGAATGTCTGCTTGAAACCAAAGCGGATTGCGATCGCGAGAACCTCATCTATGGGATCATCGGTCATGTGGGTGATGGTAATTTTCATGTGCAGATGCTCGTTGATCCATCAGACCCAGAAGACGTCGCGCGTGCAGAGTCAGTGAACGAGCGTATGGTCCATCGCGCTATTGCCATGGACGGCACCTGCACAGGTGAGCACGGTATCGGATTGCATAAGCTAGATTTTTTGGTGCATGAAGCCGGTGAAGAAGCCGTTGATCTGATGCGTACGATCAAACACGCGCTCGACCCCAATAATATTTTTAATCCGGGCAAAGTCATCCGCTGGTGATGTGCTCGGATCACTGAAGTACTCATTTGTAACTCATCTATGGCAACACGAATTCCTCCAGTTCACGCGCTTTCAGCTTTTGAAGCAGCGGCGCGTCATGGCTCTTTTGCATTGGCTGCTGAAGAGCTGTGCATTACACCGTCTGCGTTATCACATCGAATTCGTCTGCTAGAAGAATTTGTAGGTGAGCGTTTATTTTTGCGCGATGGTCGTAATGTGGGTTTATCGGAATTCGGCAGACGTTATCTGGATGTCGTACGTCTGGCTCTGCGTGCGTTAACTGATTTTCCTATGCCGCGTCGTGCAGCGTCCGCTCAGCCGCGCGTCAAACTGACATTGCCACCTACCTTTGCGCGCTACTTACTTGTACCTCGCTTGGGATCCTTTGTAGAGCAGCATCCTGATATTGCGGTTGAAATTTATTTATCGGTGCCGCTGTACGATTTGGCGCTTGCTGAGAGCGATCTTGAAGTACGTTTTGGGCCGGGTAAATATCCGAATCTGCAATGCGAAAAATTATTTTCAGAGCCAACCTTTGCAGTAGCTAGCCCTGAGTATCTGAAAAAAGTAGATCCCATTACGTCGCCTGACGATTTGCAGAACGTCACCTTACTTCGTTCAGCGCTCGAACCGTGGCAGCCATGGTTTGAGGCAGCCGGACTGGATTGGGCTGAGCCGTCCACTGGTTTGCGGGTTGATGATTTAGGCTTGTTACTTGAGATGGTAAAACACGGTCATGGCGTGGGATTAACGCGCGAACATTTTGCGCGCGAGATGCTTGTGCGCGGTGAAATTGTTCGCTTGTTTGATATGAAAACAGCGACGCCTCCGCATGCTTATTACCTGGTGTATGAAAAACAAGTGACCGAGCGTCCCGAAGTTGTCACCTTTTTGCAATGGATACAAGAAACCTTCCGAAATCCCTGATTTATCGTGAGCGTTAGGGATGATTTCTCGCTGATTCAGGCAATCTCCTCCAAGCGGTAAAAACTTTCATCAGTTCCTCTCAAGCTTTTCAGGGGAAATCCTGTCAAATCCTGAGTTTCGCCAGCGCGCTTTCGTTACACTAGCGAGATAGTTAAACGCGCCATTGCTTGCACGTGCCTTCGTGTGCCCACAGGATGTTTTATGAACGCTCCCACTGAATTCGCTTTTTCTTTATCGCGCCAGCGCGAAGTTGTTTCAGGATTACGTGCGGTGCTGCCTGAGGCATCCGTGCTTTTTAATGAAGAAGATACGCGCCCTTATGAATGCGATGGCCTGTCTGCATATCGTCAACTACCTATGGTGGTTGTGTTGCCAGAGAGTGAAGCGCAAGTCGTTGCGGTGTTGAAGGTGTGTCACCGTTTAAAAGTACAAATCGTGCCGCGCGGTGCGGGTACTGGCTTGTCAGGTGGTGCGACGCCAATTGCTGATGGTGTGGTGTTATCGACGGCTCGACTCAATCGTATCGTAAAGGTTGATGCCTATGCACGTACTGCGGTAGTACAGCCCGGCGTGCGTAATCTTGCGATATCTGAAGCGGCAAGTGTGCACGGCTTGTATTACGCCCCCGATCCTTCGTCACAAATCGCATGCTCTATCGGTGGCAATGTGGCAGAAAATTCTGGTGGCGTGCATTGTTTGAAATATGGACTGACCGTACATAACGTGCTGCGTGTTCGCATGGTAACGATAGAAGGTGATGTCGCTGAACTAGGTAACGAAGCGCTCGACGCGCCTGGCCTTGATTTGCTCGCTGTTTTTATCGGTTCAGAAGGCATGCTCGGTGTGGTCACTGAAGTGACGGTTAAGTTGGTGCCTAAGCCACAGGCAGCCCGAGTCATCATGGCCTCATTCGATGACGTAGTTAAAGGCGGTAATGCTGTAGCTAATGTGATTGCAGCCGGCATTATTCCCGCAGGTTTAGAGATGATGGATAAAACCAGTTCGCGCATGGTTGAGCCGTTTGTTAAAGCCGGTTATGACACCGACGCTGAGGCGATTCTTTTATGCGAGTCCGATGGCACGCCCGAAGAAGTTGAAGAAGAAATCGCGCACATGACCGAGGTTTTAAAATCATCCGGTGCCACCGCGATTGCTGTTTCGCGTGATGAAGCTGAGCGTATGCGGTTTTGGTCGGGTCGTAAAAATGCTTTCCCAGCTGCCGGACGTATCTCGCCAGACTACTACTGCATGGACGGCACCATACCGCGCAAGCATTTAGCCAAAGTATTGTTAGGCATCGCCGACATGGAAAAAGTGTACGGCTTGCGCTGTGCGAATGTGTTTCATGCAGGCGATGGCAATCTGCATCCGTTAATTCTATTTGATGCCAATATGCCGGGCGAATTCGATCGCGCTGAAAAATTCGGCGCAGCGATTCTAGAGCTGTGTGTTGAAGTGGGTGGCACGATTACCGGTGAACACGGTGTCGGCATAGAAAAAATCAATTCTATGTGCGTGCAATTCGCCCCCGAAGAGCGTGAAGCTTTTTTTGGCGTGAAGCGTTCTTTTGATACCGCGTTTTTGCTGAACCCTGACAAAGCGATTCCCACACTGCATCGTTGTGCTGAGTACGGCAAGATGCATGTTCGTTCTGGACAAATGAAGTTTCCCGATTTGCCGCGCTTCTGATTTTCTAAAAAATAAAAATGGATCAGACACTACAGGCATTTAAACAGCAGATTATTTCTGCCAGCGCCGCTAAAACACCTTTGCGTATTCGCGGTAACGGTACCAAGGATTGGTATGGACAATCGTTTGAAGGCGAGTTACTAGACACACGCGCCTACAGCGGGATTGTTTCGTATGATCCAACCGAGTTAGTCATCACCGCACGCGCCGGAACCACCCTGCGTGAAATCGGTAAAGCGCTCTCTGAGCAAAAACAGATGCTCGCATTCGAGCCTATGCGTTTTGATGGCTTAGCGACCTTGGGTGGCATTGTGGCGGCTGGTTTATCGGGGCCACGCAGGCAAGCAGTTGGTTCAGTCAGAGATTTTGTGCTCGGCACCGTGCTGATGGATGGTCGTGGTGATGTGCTGAATTTCGGTGGTCAAGTCATGAAAAATGTCGCGGGCTACGATGTGTCCCGCTTGTTGACCGGATCACTAGGCACGCTAGGTTTGTTGTTAGAGGTTTCTATCAAAGTGTTGCCGCGTCCCACGGCGCAACATACGCTGCAATTTGCTCTGTCAGAAACAGAAGCGCTCAAACAAATGAATGTATGGGGTGGGAAGCCTCTACCGATTTCAGGTTCGTGCTGGCATCAAGGACGATTGACTGTACGTTTGTCGGGCGCTCGCGCCGCTGTCGATGCCGCTATCACCAGCATGGGTGGTGAGACAGTGAGTGAAGCTGAATCGTTTTGGGATGCAGTGCGTGAGCAGACCCATGACTTTTTCAATGACACGTCGCGCGGCTTGTGGCGTTTGTCATTGCCTACCGTAGCACCAGCCTTAATGCTGGCAGGCGAACAGCTCATTGAATGGGGTGGTGCCCAGCGTTGGTTAAAGACGGATGCAGATACCGCAACCATACGTACTGCCGCTGAAAAAGCCGGTGGTCATGCGACCTTGTTTAAAAGCGGTGATAAATCGGTGGGAGTATTTCATCCATTGCAGCCTGCCGTCGCGCGCATACATCACAACTTAAAACATACTTTTGATCCGGCCGGTGTATTTAATCCAGGCCGCATGTATACGGATTTCTGAGCATAAAAAATGCAAACCAATCTCGCTGATTTCATTAAGAACTCGCCCGAAGGCCAAGAGGCTGATGCCATTTTGCGCAGCTGTGTGCATTGCGGCTTTTGTACGGCGACTTGCCCAACCTATCAATTGCTGGGTGATGAGCTGGATGGCCCACGCGGACGCATTTATTTAATTAAACAAATCTTAGAAGGTAAACCAGCTACTGCTAAAACGCAGCTTCATCTGGACCGCTGCCTGACGTGTCGTAATTGCGAGAGTACCTGCCCCTCCGGTGTGAAATATGGGCGATTGGTTGATATCGGCCGGGAGATCGTAGAAAAACAAGTTGAGCGTCCATTCGCCACCCAATTGGTTCGCACCGTATTGAAAGAAACCTTGCCGCGTAAATGGCTGTTTACCCCGGCGATGAAAGCAGGTCAATTTTTTAGACCACTGTTACCTAAGGCATTAAAAAACAAAGTGCCTGTCGCACATCCTGCAGGTCGCTGGCCTACACGCATGCATGCACGCACAATGCTGCTGCTGGATGGTTGTGTACAGCCCGCTATGTCACCAAACATTAACGCCTCGACTGCGCGTGTATTGGATAAGTTGGGTGTCCAATTAATCGTCGCACCTAAGGCTGGTTGTTGCGGCGCTATTCGCTATCACTTGAATGATCAGGCAAACAGTCTGGACGATATGCGCCGAAATATTGATGCCTGGTGGCCCTATGTGCAAGCCGGTGCAGAAGCTATTGTAATGACCGCCTCAGGTTGTGGCGCGATGGTCAAAGAGTATGGTCATTTACTGGCCAATGATCCGCACTATGCAGCGCGGGCGCAGCGCATTACAGAATTGACCAAAGACCTTTCGGAAGTCTTGCCAGCGTTTCAGCAAGAACTCGCTAACAAAGTGCAGATAAAAAAACGTGTGGCGTATCACCCGCCATGTACTTTGCAACATGGTCAGCAAATTCGCGGTAAGGTAGAAGCAGTCTTACGTGCTGTTGGTGTAGATGTGACTTTATGTACTGACAGTCATTTATGTTGTGGTTCGGCCGGCACGTATTCTGTACTGCAGCCTGACCTGTCGTATCAGCTGCGCGATAACAAACTAAAAAATCTTCAAGCGACTCAATCAGAAATGATCGTGTCGGCCAACATCGGATGCCTGACGCATTTGCAATCAGGTACCGAGTCGCCGGTTAGGCATTGGATAGAATTGATTGATCAGGCAATGCAGTAAATTTGCTGAGTCAAACCAATTTTTTCAAAGAGTATTGATTCAACTTTCCTTTACAAGAGCGTTTCTTCATCTTTCTTAACTGGATTTCCACGCCAGTTTGTATTGAAATAATCGGAGTCGTCTGGTGTGCTGCCATGGTTACCCATGGGGACGGAATAATTTTCATAGATAGTGCACATCATTTGCAGAGCAGACCGAATCGCGCCGCTATAAAGTGGCCTTGCCGTTAAACCTGGTGGCATCGTTAGTATCGCCGCCGGTAAGGCATGACCGATAAAAACCAGCCATGGATCTGAGCTATTGCGCCAGTTTGAAGTAACCTCATTAATTATCGACAGCGGTAGCAGAGAAATTGAGCGCCCCACAATTTCGGCAATAGTATCTAGGCGTGAGCCATGTGCAAAATTTATACTCAGTTCGTGCCGAAGTAACCCAAGCCACGAGGCCTGAAGAGTAGCGATTTTTAGCTCATTTTGCACTTGTTGCTGCGCTTTGATGAGGAGATGATGAGTAAGGTCGCGGGTATCATGGCGAGGGTTGCTTTCAGACTTTTTTAGATTATTCTCAATATCATCAAGTAACGATTGCAGCTCCTCAGCCTTGGCAGAAAAAATCTTTCGCGTAGGCGTCAATATGTTGGTTGACTGATTACGTTCACTTCTAGCAGCTTGCTGAGAAAAAAGGTAGTTAGCCCCAGAGAGATTACCGCAGACACCATGTAGGGTAGCTTCAATTAATTTGTAGGTTTGAGTTCCGGTACTAAAAGCCTTTGACACCATGGCAGCACCCATCGCTTTTAATAAATAATTCATCGTAAAGAAGAAATAACTCGCTTCTTCATCTTTGTACCGTGCGGCGAGTAAATTGTTAAGTGATTGCTCCTCTTCTAGTCTTTGCTCAATGGAGATCTTTCCAGGGTGCTCAGGATATTTGCTAAGGTATTTTTTCTCACTAGCTTGGCCCTGCCATTGCTCGCCCCACGAAGCACCGCGTAGTTTGAAATTATTATTCAACTCAGCAAGCACGGGACTAGACCACATATTTGGCATGATCGATTTAGCGACAGGCCCAGCTGCAATCACGTGCAGCGTACCGGTAATGAAAGCAGGGATATAAGCCGACATGCTTACGGTGCGTGATAAGGTATCGGCGATTAAAAATGAGACGCTAAAGGCCGATGCACCAGCGACGGCTATCTTGGCTGGTGTATAAGGGCTATTGGCATGTTCTTGCTTGAGTTCGCTGACCAGAGCGTCATATTTTTCTTCAAGAGAATAAGTTTTTTCAGATTTACAGGATTCTAAAAGTAATTGGCATTCATCGTTAATTTCTTTGAGTGATGCAGCTTTTGAAATAACGCGACTTTCAATATTATTTTGTTGCGCATGTAGAACGGAAATTTTCTTATGCTCTTGCCACTGAAGTTTGATTAATGAACTCAAATCTCTCTGAAATTCATCTTCCCCAACAATACCATCTGAGTCATCTAAAATTTTATCTATTGCATCTATTCGGATTTGATAACTTTCAGAAATTTCTTGGCACTTAAGTACGCCCTGACTAATTTTTCTTAATTCATTGCGGTCGGCTATATTGAAAAAAATTATTCGTTCGACTGGGGAGGGTAAATTACTTTGTGTAGAGGTTTGTAAATTTTCATCATTACCGTCAATAGTTTGTGTTGGAAGTTTATTTGGTTTTATACCCTTAATATTCTCGTTCGGCAGACCTAAATTTTTCCTTGTTGCATTGATTTCTTTTTGAAGTTTATAGGCCTCTTTTTCATTTTTATCATTAGTTGATTTTCGTTGTTCTTGCAGGCTGAGTAATTTTTCTTTATCTAATTCATGCTGAGTTTTTTCTGATTCATCTGATGTATCACTCTTGCGGCCCTGGTCGATATGTGATTCGAATTCATCATCGCTATCATCAATAATAAAAGAGTCGCTTTGCTCGGTACTCACATTCTCAGATTGAAGTTTAACTTTTGATTGCTTGCTCGAGGTATGTGTAAATTGCCCTGGTATCTGCATTGATTGATGATGTTGTTCTACAAGTGCTGAACTCGATACTCGACTGCTAGATGAAGATGAACTGGAGGTAGGTGGAGGGGGAAATTGTGTAGATGATTCATTCTTAGTTGTGATGTGCGGGCGGATTCCATGCTTCAGATTAGGTAGTGTGATGATTTTTCCTTAGGCTAGGTGATGCAGGTGCTGATCAAGCGAGTCAGCAAGAATGGTAGG
>Ga0192647_101789_pt1 | contig 13758 bp, 15 predicted proteins | sample LauGreFa1BDMLBSN_2_FD_133046 | JGI IMG/M metagenome (GOLD analysis project Ga0192647, IMG submission 133046) | Freshwater lake microbial communities from Lake Michigan, USA - Fa13.BD.MLB.SN - reassembly | ecosystem: Environmental > Aquatic > Freshwater > Lake | place: Lake Michigan, USA...
CACCTTGGCAGAGGGCGATAAAGTCGTACCCTCTGGGGGGAACCAGCAGTTAGACCCAACGAGGGACAACAAGTGGCCCAGTGCACTCAACTCCAAGTTGGGTGTCACTGGGAACTCCTTGACCGACCAGAAGTATCGGTCAGGGAGTCTGCATTCTGCGAATTTTGTCAGAAACCAGAACGGATTACTGGTATCCGTAAACGATGTTGGGAGGGATGTGGCCAGACAGGCCGACATGCGACGCAACAGAAAGGGCTCTTCCGCTTGGACACTATCGGAAGCGGACATTCTTAGCAGGGGTCAAAAAGAACGAGATTTGAGGCCCTATAAGGCCGAAAAATCTGCGGCTTCGCCTGACGGCGAAGAAGAAGGCGAAGATAAGCCTCAGGCGGTTCAGCAAATTTACAATAAGCCTAGGCCGATTTCTGGACCTAGGGTATCACAGGCATTTAACGGCACATTTGGAACCATGAACTTCAAAAGTAGCGTAATGAAGATGGCTTGCGATGGTAAGGTTGGCCAGTTCCCGCTTCAGACGCTATTACCTCAATGTGCTGGACCATTCCTACCTCACGTCTTCAGCACTCAAGGTGGTGCAATGCAACCATCAGCACCCGAAGCCATGAGCAAGGGCTTGGTGGTTAACCAACTCGGATGACATGGCTTTTGACAAAGTAACAGTGGGTGGGGTCGAACTGACCAAGCACCCAGTCATGACGCTCCCGACGGAGGAGCAGGTGATTGAACTTGCCAAAGAACTTGGGCCAGAAGCCACCGCAGAGATTCTTCGTCGTCGTGAGGAGAAAATCCAAGCGGAGCAGAATGACCCTTACAGGCACGGATACGAGCCAGATTGCTGGTCCGATGCCGATGAGATTTTGATGGGCGGAACGGAATTGCTAATCATGGGTGGAAATCGTGCTGGCAAGACCGAGTACGCCGCAAAGCGTGTGATGCAACTCCTATGCTCTCGGCCTGAGTGCCGAATCTGGTGCCTTCACACCACCAGCCAAACATCAATCCAGATGCAACAGGCGGTCATCTGGAAGTACATGCCGCCAGAGTTCAAGAACGCCAAAAAGACGAAAGTGACCAACATCCAGTATTCCCAGAAAAACGGGTTTACTGACGCTACGTTCGTTCTGCCAAACAGGAGCCAGTGCTTCTTCATGAACTACGGGCAGGAAAAGAAGGTCATCGAAGGTGGCGAACCTGACCTGATTTGGTGCGACGAGTTGGTTCCGTCAGATTGGGTCGAAACGCTCCGCTACCGACTGGCTACCCGTAGCGGTAAGATGATAATCACCTTTACGCCAATTACTGGATTCACCCCAGTCGTCAAAGATTACGTCGCAGGGTGCCGAATCAAGAAAACCTTACCCGCTACCCTGCTCGCCGACACCCAGAACATCCCTAGCATCCCCAAGGGTCACATGCCTTACACGGCAAAGTGCTCAAAAGGTGCGGCTGGGGTCATCTGGTTCCACTCGGAGTTGAACAAGTACTCCCCGTTTGAGCAAATCAAGTTAGCCCTGCGTGGTCGTGGCCCCTATGAAGTCAAAATCCGTGCCTATGGCTGGGCTGAGTCCCTGTCTGGCTCCCAGTTCCCCAGATTCGGGGAGCCGAACATCATTCCGAAGGAGCAAATCCCAGAGCATGGTACGAACTACATGGCTGTTGACCCTGCTGGTGCCAGAAATTGGTTCATGCTTTGGATGCGTGTGGACGAACATGGAAACAAGTTCGTGTATCGTGAATGGCCTGACATTAGCATGGGCGAATGGGCGATGGCTGGCGAAAAGCCTGATGGCAAGTCTGGCCCAGCCCAACGTCAGGGTGCTGGTATGGGCCTTGACGAGATAAAGAGCCTGATTCTCGACCTTGAGAACGGCGAGGAGTTGGCCGACAGGTACATTGACCCTCGTGCTGGCGGTACGACTGTCATCCAGAAGGAAGGCGGTACTACGCTCATTCAACTGCTGGATGAAGGCGATAACCCGATGTATTTCAGCCCTGCGGCTGGCCTTAGGCTCGAAGAAGGGGTGTCCATTCTCAACGATTGGTTTGCCTACGACCCCAATCAGCCAATCAGCGGTATCAACCAGCCTAAACTCTACATCTCCGAGGATTGCCACAACCTGATTTGGTGCCTGAGAGAGTGGACTGGGCTGGATAACGAAAAGGGTGCCTCCAAAGACCCAATCGACGCACTTCGATACCTTGCAGTCATGGACCCGATGTATGGTGGTTCGGACTCTTACACCGCTATCGGCGGTGGCTCCTACTAATTTATGGAAATCCCCAAAGAAACTCCCCCGCTTCTTCGACTAGCGGACGCCACCAGAGTGTTTAACTTGTCCAAGTCCACGCTCATTCGCCTTCGCAACGGCGGCAAGGTTAAGACTTTCAAGACTATCGGAGGGCAACACATGTTCTACCGAGACAGTCTCCTAGAATTCATCAAATCCAATTCCAATGAAATTCAACAGCCCAAACCCACACTCTGACAAACTCGCTTTCCACAGCGATAAGCCAGACATTCAGTTGCTCTTGTCCGAGTACGAACGCTCGGCTTACTTCGGCACGATGGTGTCGAAGATGAACTACGCCGACGACATTCGCCTTGCTCGCTGGGTCGGCCAGACCGAAGACGGCAAGAAGCACTCTTGGGCTCGCCCTGATGGCGACCCAGCCTTCCCGTTCGAAGGTGCGTCAGATGTTCGTGTTCGTCTTGTTGACCGACTCATCAACGACCAAAAGGCCACCCTCCTCACGGCCTTCAAGGGTTGCACCCTTAAGGTTGGTGGCACCGAAATCAACGATACCATGGCGGCGGCGTCGGCTACCAACCTGATGCGTTGGCTGGTTGAGACCAAAATCAAGAACGAGTTGCATCGTGAGGCCGAACTAGCCGCTGACTACGCCCTTACCTACGGCTGGTCGGTTGTTCAGGTGACTTGGGAACAGCAAATGTCCGTCCGCATCCAGTCCATGGACATGACCGAACTCCAGCAGATGGCTATGCAGGAACAACAGGAGGGAGAACAAGAGGGTATCTATGCAAAGATGGTCAATTCTATCCTAGACCCAGCCAAGGAGGAGTACGCCGTGGCTTTGGTGGGCGACCATCTTCCACAGATGAAGGCCAAGGACATTAAGAAATTCGTCAAACAGATGCGTGAGACTGGCAAGGGAGACATTCCTGAGACCTACATGTCCAAGAATCTTCCGTGCATCGAAGCACTTAAGCCATTTGACGAGGTTTGCTTCCCTCCCGAGACCGCCGACCTACAAAAAGCCCGTGTCATTTTCCGTCGTCAGTACATGACGGAGGTAGAATTGCGTTCTACGGCCAAGATTGACGGCTGGGACCAAGAGTGGGTGGACAAGGTGGCCAACACGCTTGGCAACCACTACTACTTTAACGACCCAAACCTTATCCCGACCACCACGATGCTCAATTCGAACATCGAGCGTGGCAACAACCTCTGCGAAATTGTCTGGGCTTACTATCGCCAGTTGGACAAGGACGACGTTCCTGCCATCTACTACACTGTCTTCAGTCCTCGTGTCGGTGAGGGTCTGTATGCCAAGCAGGAATTGCTGAACTACGCCCACGGGGACTATCCTTTCATCGAATACCGCCGTGAGCGTCACCGCCGTGCAGTTGCCGAGTCCCGTGGTATCCCTGAAATCAACAAGACCGAGCAGGATGAGGTCAAAGCCCAGCACGACTCCATCCGTGACCGAACCGCCATGGAGACCTTGCCGCCCGTAAAGGTGGTCAAACGCATCGGTGCCCTAAATCGCATCGCTCCAGCACAGGTTCTGCCTGTTTCCAACAAGGACGACTACACTTGGCTTGAGCCTCCATCTGGCCGAGTCGAGTACGCCTTCCAAGTTATCGCTCAAATCGAGCAGAATCTTGGCAACTACTACGGCTATCAGGTCGGAGAATCCATTGACCCAACGAAGATTCAGATGATTAAGCAGTTGATGGTCGATAACTGGCTTGGTTTCTGGACCCGTGTGTTCAGTCAGATGTTCTCCTTGTGCCTTCAGTACATGCCAGAGGAGCAGATTGTCCGAATCACTGGCTCTCCGCTTAAGCAGGGCATGTCTGACATTCACAGCCAGTTTGACTTCAATGTTCGATTCGACGTCCGTGACACGGACCCCGAGTTTGTTCAGAAGAAACTGGAGGCTATCATCAAGACAGTTGTTCCGTTGGACAGCAGTGGCATCATCGACAGGAATAAGTTGGTTAAACTTGTCATCGAGTCCATCAGCCCAGATGCCGCCCGAGAACTGGTCATCGACCAAGCGACTGCCTCCCAGAAACTGTACAAGGATGTGGTCAGCGACATTGGCTTGATGATGTTGGGCAACGAAGCCCAGTACGTCGAGAACGACCCTGCCGCTTCTACGAAGATGCAGTTCGTCCAAGACATTATCCAGAAGAACCCCAAGGCTCAACAGGCACTTCAGGGCGACCAAATCTTCCAAATCCTGTTCCAGAACTACACCAAGCAGTTGCAGTTCTCCATCGACCAAGAAAAGAACAAGCAGATTGGCCGAATTGGCGTATCGCCAGCCTCCGAGAAGATTCAGGAGGAGTTTGGTCAAATGCAACAAGAAGGAGCCCCAGAACAAGCCATGCCAGAGGAACAGCCTCAGGCTGGAGGCATCCCTAACACGCTTCTATGAGCACCGACGCAAAGAACTCCGCAGTAAAAGCCTTCATGTTCAGGACTCCTGAATCGGAGGAACTGTACAAGGCCGTCCTTATGACCTGTGACCTAGCCCTTCAAATCGAGATGGGCAAGGTCATGGCTTCTACGACTACTGGAGAAGCCCGTACTCACTCGGCTGGACGCTTGGACGCCATCAATGACCTGCTTCTTGAGTTCCAGAAACTCAGGGAGGAGGCTCGTACGCACATGGTTTAAACGTAAAGCGGCTCAAACCACACCACACAGCCTACGCTACTTGCGTCGGTCAATAAAAAGCCCTCAATCGCCTACGCTTCTGGGAGCACTAAACCCTGACTATGGAAAACGACAACCAGCCACACGCTGAACTCGAACTTGGGACCGAGAATAATCCCCCCATGCAAACGCAAGAAGCGAAACCCGACGCTTCCCAAGATAACAATCTCGCTGATTTCTTCATGCGAGCCTTGTCTGACGGGCAGACTGAGGCGGTGGACGACAACACCGATACGAACCAGTCGGAAAATGCCGAGGAAGGCGAAGAATCGGAGGGTGACGAAGCCGAACAGGCCGATGAATCCTACGAGGAAACGCAAGCCGAAGCGACCACGACGGAGGAAAGCGATGAGGAGGAGGGTCAGGACTTTGAAGCCCCAAAGGGCGTCAAGAAGCGACTCGCCAAACTCACGGCCCTTCGCAGGGAAGCAGAGGAACGTGCAAAGAAACTCGAAGAAGAACTCGAGTCTGTCAAGCGTTCACAGGCCGCACCTAGGACCAACAATCCATTCTCAAAGTTGGACTCCGAAGATGCTCTTAAGGCCGAGTACGACAGGCAAAAGAAGATTCGTTTGTTCTGCGAACGTTACCCAGACGGATACTACGAAAGTGACAACCATCAGGAGCATGTCTCTAAGGAGGAAATCGCCAAGGCTAAGGTCGTGGCTCTCCAAGCCATAGAAGACTATCTCCCCCAGCAAGCGGAGTTTATCACGGCTAAGAAGCAGTTTTCTCAACGTGCCAAGAAGGAGTTTCCATGGCTCAGCGACCCCTCCGACCAGAGGGCCATCGTTGCCAAGAATCTCGTCAAGGCTCTCCCTGAGATTAAGCGTTTCCCAGACTACGAGATTTACGCCGCCCAGTTGGCTATGGGTATGTCCGCTTACAAGACGCAGAAGGAAAATGCTCGTCGTGGCGTACAGCCACAGCGAGTGCCAGTACAGCCTACGTCCTTGTCTTCGGCCCCTCGTCCCGCCCCTAAGCGTGATGAAGTCGAGGCTCGTGCCAGTTCCGAACGCTTCCAGCGAAGCGGGTCAATTTCTGACCTCGCAGACGTGTTTAAGTCCAAGTTCGTCTAACCCCTAATCACAAAACAGACATGGCTTCTCTATTCGAATCTCAATTCCAGAATCAGCGTCCGCTTCCTAACGGCCCGACCCGCAATGGCTTTGCCTCTGGTCGTATCGGTATCCGTGAAGAACTCTCGGACCTTATCGCCAACGTGGATGCTAAGGACACGCCCATCACCTCGATGGCTAAGCGTGGTTCTAAGCCTGGAAATACCACGTTCCGCTGGCAGGTTGACCGCAACCCAGACCCTTCGATTGAACTCGGCGTTCTTGATGGTGCTGACGTTGACCCGACCAGCCCCGCTAGCAACCCTGCGTTCAAGCAGTACACCCTCGGCTATCGTGAAGAAGTGGAAAACAACATCCACATGTTCCGCCGTGCCGTCCACGTGTCCAACCTGACGCAAGACCTCCTCAACATCGCTGGTGTTAAGGATGAACTCAGCCGCCAGTTGGCCAAGGCCACCATCGACATGAAGCGTTCGATGGAACTGACCTTCACCTCGGACGTTCTTCCTGCCCTCGACGATGGTGCCACCCCGTACCGCACCCGTTGCTTGACCGCTTGGATTAAGAACGACCTCCTTGGTGCCGCCACCAACACCCAGCAGAAGTATGGTGCTCAGGCCCAGTCTATCCGCCCTGTCGGCGAGAACTTCCGCACCCCGACCACCTCCATCCTCGGCACTGGCCAGACTGTTGACCAGTTGGGCGAGAACGATGTTCAGGACGTCATGACCTCGGTGTACGAGCAGACTGGTCAGTTCAAGAACCACGAAGCCGTCGTCGGTACCGCCCTGAAGCGTCAGTTCACCAACCTCGTCTACACCAAGACCGAGCCAGCCCTGACCTCCAAGTTGAGCGTTAATCGTGACGCTAACTCCGACGTCATCAAGGCTTCGGTGGACTACTTCGAGGGCGACTTCGGTAAGTTGGCTCTGGTTCCTTCCCAGTTCCTCCATGCTGGCGTCAACCCCTACACCATCGTTGACTGCGGTGCTGGTGCCTCTGGTGCCTCCTACACCACCACGGCTCGTTACGCTATCGTCGATGGCGTCTACGCCGCCGCTGACGTCACCTCCAATGGTGCTGGTCTGAATGGTGCTGGTAAGAACCTCGTCTGGCTCAAGGATGCGACGACCAACAAGTACGAGCGTGTCGCCTACGGCACCGCTAATGCTGTCGCCGCTCGCTTCGCCACCGAAGCCGAGGCCAAGACCTACGTCAACCTCCACGCCAACAACGCCAAGTGCAAGGGCTTCATCATCCCTTGGGACATGCTCGAAATCCGCTACGGCGGTAACGTCGCTCAGGTCCGAGAACTCACCGAAAACGGCGGCGGTCCTCGTCGCATGATGGAGGCTATGGCGGCTCTCGTCGTCCAGTCGCCTCTCACGTTCGGTATGTTCGACTACCGAGCCTCCACCGCTAACGGCGGTCTGCTGTCCTAAGCAGGGGAGGTCATGGCTGGCATTCAACCCATCCATGAATCCATCCCGTCCGACCTTCTAGTCCCCATGCTAGAGGAGTTTCGGACGGGGTGGGAACTCCGTAAGATTCAGTCCTACACCCAGAAGAAACTAATGGGTGAACTGAATCAACTTCACCATGGGCACGTTGAAGGGTTGGGTCAGTTGTCTTGCCGTATTCCTGTCGATTCCTACCACTATTGGGGCCAACGCCTCGGGTACAGTTGCTGGAAGGACAAGAAGTTCGTAGCCGAATTCCTCCGTGACAACCCTGAGTGCAAGGTAAACTCCAAAGCGGTTAACACCACAGTCCGTGTTAGCGGAAACAAGAAAATCTACGATGCCTACGGCGTCGAAATCAAGTAATGGCTTTCGCTGATTCGAACTACCACAAATTTAAGTCCGCCGTTCGCCTTGGGCCTATGTCCTTGTCCAATAATGGCGAAATTGGGATTGAGCCACGTCCAATGTTGGACGCTGGATTTTCTATGGGCTATGGCCCATTTTCAGCCGAAAGAAGCAAAATTGGAGGATACTCTAGGGACTCCGTTAACGCCAACATGGACCTTGGAAATAACTCATCGCTAAATCTCAATCTTTCTAAGGATAACTTCAAAAACAAAGGTATCCAAATCGGTTACAGAAAAGACTTCTAATGCGGACCACCTATTTCAGCGAAATCCTCTATTCCGCCCTTCAAATGTGCGGTTTGGACCGAAACCTCACTACCCTTGACCGCTTCGAAACAGTCCGAGACTTCGCCTCTAGGCGTCTTCAGACTGTTTGGGAGTCTCAGGACTGGCCAGACCTCAAGCGGTACAGCAAGTGTGCGACCACTTTGGTCGATGAACGCCGCAAAGTCACCCTTCCAGCAAATGTCGGGCAGGTCATTGCCGTCTGGAACAAAGACCCACTTGCCCACAATGCCATCGAGAAGGACTTTAACCTCTATGGTGACGACGTTTACCTCGCTAACGACGTCGATTTTGACGTTTGGGTAGAGCATCGCCCCGATGCACCACGACTTTTCGGTAAGCCATGGTCCTCTACTACCACCTATTCCACGGGTGCACAGGTCTACTACGATGTTGGTGCCGCTGACACGACTCAGACGGGTCTTGTACCTAAGGAGGGAACGCCCTCTATGGGCGATTTCTTCGTTTATGTTGGAACTACTCCTCAAACGGGCCAAATCCCTCCTATTAGCGTCTGGGAAAAAGTCTCTGTCCCAAGGCTTTTTACGTCGTATCTTATCCATGGTGTTCATGCCGACTACCAAAGGTCGCAAGGCCAAGTCGAAGCCGCCGAAGCCGCCGAGGCTGACGCACAAAAAGCCCTCGACCAAGCGTTAGACCAAGTTCTACGCCAGCAGGGCCAGACTCGCCGAATCAATTTCAGAAACTACTAACATGTCCTATCATTCTCTTAACCCAATCCAAGTACCTAGCGTTGAAGTGACCAACTTTGGCGTCGGTTCCAAGACCAAGGTGCTTGAAGCCGTCCGTAATCGCCGTCTGTTTGGCATCGCCAACACTGGTACCACTACTCTTGAGGTCTGGCTCCAGCCCGATGGTGCTGGCAATCCCATCAAACTTCGTGCCGCCTCCACCCTTTCCGCCGCTGATGGCGGTTCCCTTGAGTTCGCTGGCTACAACGGCGAAGTCTGGGTCAACGGAACTGGCTACGTCTACCACCACGCACAGTAATGCCTATCTACAACGGCGGTGGCGGCGTCGCTGGCATCACTGTTGAGTCGGACCCATCCGCACTCAAGATTGCCAGCAACCTAAGCGACATTCAGAACACTACGACTGCTAGGACTAACCTGAACGTCTACTCCAAGACTCAGGTTGACCAAGCGATTGCGGCTATTCCAGCGGGCCCCCAAGGCCCAACTGGCCCCCAAGGCCCAGCGGGTGAGGCTGGCCAAGCGGGAGCAGTCGGTAATACAGGCCCCCAAGGCCCAGCGGGCCCAGCGGGTGACGATGGAGACACGCTATTTGATTTCAAGGGCACTTTCATCCCAGATACAGTTAATTACCTCATTAACGATTCCGTAGTCTATCAAGGTTCGACTTACGTTTGTATTCAGAATACCTCTGGTCAATCTGTCACCGATACGGCGTATTGGCTGGTAGCGGCATCGAAGGGTGATACTGGTGCGGCTGGTACGAACGGAACCAATGGTATGACAACTGCTCAAGATGCCGTTGATTACATCGCCAGCAACCTTACCGACCAACAGATTCTGAAAATTAACAAGGGCATGGGCAACTCCATCATTGGTGCTGGCCCATTTGCCTCAGAATCCCCAAGCGATTACACGCTTTACGTACGTCAGAATCAGGGATGGGTTACGCTTCCAAACATTCCAATCACGTCTGCTTCTCAGCAGTCTAATTACAGCGGGGCTAGTAACAACCTGACCGACCACTATCCGTCCGAACTGGCCTTGGTAGTCAACGGGACCACGTACTACGTTCCAGCGAGGACTTAACCATGGCCTTCAGGCGTTTTGGTACATTCCGAACGCCACATGGGTGGCTTGGCATTGATGGCGAAGGAAACATCTTTCAGCGTGGATTGAAAAGAGATGGAGTTGGAACTAATGCTGTTCCACAGAAGCCACTCCAAGCCTATCAGTCTGAAAGCAAAATTAAAGTGTCATCTGGTACCATTGGTAACAAGGTACCTACGATTAATGGCGTAGCCATTAGCGACCCAAGTGCTGGTTTCTCCGTTCCAGCGGATGACAATTACATCTTGTATGCCGCATGCCCAGCAAGCAATTCTGGGACTGTTTCTTTTCCGTCTGGCGTACCTACTTTGTCTCTAGCCACTTCGCTTCCTAATGATACGGATGCAACTGGACACATAAGAATTGCTGACGTTTCCGTGTACGATGGTGGAGACAGCATCGACATTTACAATTACCTGTCTGGTTCTCTGTGGGGTGAGCGAGTTAAGGTTACGTACAATACAGCACAATACTACTTTAACGCCATCTGATGGGATACCTGTGCAACACGGCAGACCAAGTGGCACTTAGGCATTACAGGCAGAAGCGTTTTGCGAGGATACAGCCTTTGTTCACGAACAAGTACACCAACGTGTACAACCCAAATCTTTACTGGTACAGTTACGACGACGACTTCAACAACGGGAACAGCCAATACAGCCCATTGTTTGGAGAGCAGGTTACTGCATCTAATTTCTCGATAGTTTTACCAGACTCAGAGGTATTCCACATTCAAGCGTCAATCAGGTACTCTGTTGAGAATGCTAACTACCTTTTTGATTCTCCTAGCATAGATGTAATAGGCGAGACCACTCTCACTAAGGGTTCGACACTTCGTTACAGTGCTGATTTAAGTTACAAATACACAAGAGATAAGCCATGGGAAAAGTACGGGCTTTCTTGGTATTGCTCGTCAACTTTGAAAACCCAGAAGTCAACTTGGACTGGAGCGTTTGGACAAGATGGAGTGACTCCAATTTACACTGACTGGTCAACAATAGCCACAGACAATCAGACTTACTTTAACGACATAAGTCAGTCCTCAACTTCTCAAGCAAGTGCCAGCAATAGTCTTTATGTTCCAGCAGGTACCCAAACAATGGGAGAAGGCCCTAATTCTGGCATAGTAGTGGAGAGAACTAGGTTTTTGGGCTCGCTGTCAGTGTATGGACATACTATTTACAGGAAAGGAGCCTACCATCATGCCTAGAGAAATTAAACCAGACGGAGACCTTCGCTTCGAAGGCTTCGCATCCTACCCCAACAGTGCCACCTTTTCTGGTGACTCTGGCCTACTTGAGTATGCCGAGAACATCGAGATTAACGAGGGAGTAATCATCCCTAGGCTCGGGTCCATCGTTGCTGGCAATGCTGGTGCCGCCGTGGAGTACGCCTGTTCCGCTAGCGGTCCAAGCGGGGATAGCATCCTGCTTTGGGGAGCCAACAAACGTTTCAACTGCCAGTCAGGCACGTTCACGAATCTGAGTCTGGCGGCTAAGCAAAAAGCCCGTGGTCAGGGTTATGCCGATGCCATCACCATGGAGACCGCCGACTCCGACTGGGTTGCTGGTGGCAACATCACCGAGCGTCTGGTGACTGCCAAGGACGATAGGATTCGGTTCTCCCTCTACACTGGCAACCTTCCGTACGAACCTGATGACCTTAGGCTGGTTCAGGGCACCTATGACCCCATCCTAGCCCTTGTTACCTCTACCAATAGCATGCTGGCGTTTGGCAAGCGTAGCATCTACAAGGTTAAGGCTGGCCTAGGCCGACAGGCTAACTTCGATAGGAAGCCTAACGAGGCTGTCTTCCACACGTCGGTAAAGATTTCCAGCACTGACGGGCTGAGTGCCAAGGATGGCTGGGCGGAGACCATGGGCCAGTTGGCCTTCATGGACGTAGATGGCATCAAGGTAATGAAGGGCGACGAGTACATGGAAGGCTCGGCACCCATCTCGTACCTGATTCAGAACATCATGGACCTAATCGACCCAGCCAAGTTTGCGGACATTACTGCCGTCGGCTTGCGTGGTCGCATTTACTTCAGCCTTCCCCTGCTTGGCTCGTACAACAAGACGTGCGTTCTTGTGATGAACCTAGGCAACAAGATGCCATTTGAATCCCTGCATGTTTACCCAACTAGCATGGACATTCTCTGCTTGGGCAGAAAAAACGGCATCGTTCGCCTCTGGGGGATTAACAAGGCCAACGGGACTGTTCACCTTCTTGATGAAGGCAATACGGATGCTGGTACGTCCATTCAGGCTACCATGCGTACCAGAAACTACTTCATGCAGTCCCACTCGGACAAGAAGTACGACGACTGCTACCTGTACCTAGATACCCGTGGCAATGTCTCCTTGGACATGAACTTCATTTCCGTCAATCCAGACGGCAAGTGGACCCTAGATACCTTCAATGGCAACCTAGGCACAGCGGTTAGACGTGCTTTGGCTAACAAAAAGTGCATGGGGGGTAAGTTGGAAATAGTCGTAAAGTCTGGCAACCCGACCATCTTTAGCATGGGCGTTGAAGGCTCTCTGGTCGGACGCTCTATCTTCTCCTCCTTCTAATGCCCCTAGACCCAAATCCAGAACTGTACCCGCCGTACTCTAATCAGACGTACATCAAGGTTCATGAACAGGACTTGAAGGGTCTTGAAACTAATCCTCCTGCCTCAATCAACCGAAGCACTCAGAAGTATTCGTTCTGGGGTCGTAATCCTCGGTTTGAAATCGCCCAGACAATTGATGCCTACAAGCAGAACACCGAGGAGTTTACTGCATGCGACACTGGATTGACAACCTATCTTGCTGGCAGGGTGACAACCCATGCGGAGACTGTCTACACTTACGTCAAATCAAAGGTACCAAATCAGGACTCAAACCAACAGTACGTGCTTGGTTTTACTGCGGCCATGGGTGGCGGTCAGAACACAACGTATTTCGCCAACTCTATTTCAGTGGCACAAAACATGGAGATGGTCTACAAGGCGGTTGAGGTTGCTAACGGGTTGCCAATCGTGACCCCGTTTGAATCACCTCTTATCTCTGACGCTCACGCTTCAGCCGTCGAAGCCAAAAACGCTGGTGAGATTCGTGACCAGCAACTCAGACAGTCCATTTCTTCTGCAAATGGTCTTTCACAGGCTTGGACAAACTCCGTAGCCGCTAATTACACTTGGGACGGAACGTCCGTTGCCGCAGGTCTCTTTGGTCAGCAATACGCCGCACTTCAAACCTAATGGAATACCTACGACTAGGAGCCTCTGGCTCTGCACGGGACTCGCTCCCACAAGAGGCATACAATGTGCCCACCTTGGACTCTATCCTTAAGTTCTCCGCCGACATGGGCCTTCAGGGATTACAGGGTGCCAGTGCCACTCAACGTCAGGGCATGGAACTGGATGCACGTTCCCAAGAGGCTCGTGTCGCTCGGACAAACGCTCTCAAGGACCAAAACGAGAAGCGTCAGTACGACGAAGGTCAGGAACTGGATTTCCAGATGGGCCGACTGAATCAGGTCATCAATGGGTACGATGACTACCTCAATAACATGGACCCCAATGACCCTACTCAGGCTCCGTATGCCATGTCGCTTATCCGTAAGCGTGACCAACTGATGGAGTTGATGGACAAGACTAGGTTGCGTGGCAAGGGTGCTGGCAAGGGGTATAGTTCCAACACTTTGAAGGGTATTCTCGAAGAAGG
>Ga0192647_101794_pt1 | contig 13721 bp, 13 predicted proteins | sample LauGreFa1BDMLBSN_2_FD_133046 | JGI IMG/M metagenome (GOLD analysis project Ga0192647, IMG submission 133046) | Freshwater lake microbial communities from Lake Michigan, USA - Fa13.BD.MLB.SN - reassembly | ecosystem: Environmental > Aquatic > Freshwater > Lake | place: Lake Michigan, USA...
GGCGCTAACAAATGGGACTCCGGATTCGGTGTGGCTTCGCTTTCCACCCTATTCGGTACAAAACAGGCTGACGGTAAACACCATCGGGATAACTTAATACATCTGCCATCTGACCAGACAGAGAACATCAAATCGCTGATAGAGCAACTGGTGACTTGGTCTCCAACCACTAAGGGTAAGACCGATATGGTGATGGCGCTCTGGTTCTGCGAGATTAGAGCACGCGAGATTCTCAACCGTGGTCAATATCAAGCGCACCATCTGAAAAACCCCTTCCTTTCTCGCGCCGAACGTGGCAAGAGAACGGTAATCAATATCGACCAATTACTCGAAGAACAACAGAGAACATTTATCTAGGAGACATTATGGTAGCGCCAAAGAAAAAAGACTTAAACGATTTTCTTAAAAAGGGTAAGACGCCTCCTACCAAAGGTAAGAAGGCTCCACCAGATTACGATGTAGTCGACAAGAGTATGGGATATAAGAAGACCACCAAGAAAAAACCATTACCAACAAAGATTAAGAATAAGTAAGGAAGTATTATGCCAACACCAAAGAAAAAAATTATGGGTCGTGGAGAATCATCAGTAAGCGTTGGCGCTCGTGTTGGTTCCAACGTTAGCGTTCGTAGAGGTGGTACATCTAAATTTTCGCGTGACACTTTTAATAAAGTAAGCGACACGATGGCAAAAGACGCGAAGTCTGGTAGAGCGGCACGCATCAAAGCAGAAGATGTTAAAGAACGTATGGGTAAGGCCACCAAAAAACCAACAAAGAAAATTACCGGTAAGTAAGGAACTTCATTGTTAACAATCAAAGAGTTAGCGGCTAAGGTAGCACGTCTACAGACGCGCTATTCTGCCCGCGACCAACGGATGCGCGATGTCCTATCCGTCCGTCAAGGTGATATTGGCAAGGTTTATCCTACGATGTTCAGCGAGGATTATCCAAAGCCTCTCGTCGCTAACTTCATTGATGTTGCCGCACGTGACCTTGCAGAAGCAATGGCACCACTGCCATCCTTTAACTGCTCGGCTACCAATATGGTATCTGACTCAGCACGTAAGCAGGCTGATACCCGTACCCGTATTGCTAACTACTACTCCACCTCATCTGAGTTGCAAATCCAGATGTACTCAGGAGCAGACTGGTTTAATACCTACGGTATGTTGCCAGGTATTGTTGAAATGGACTACGAGACCAACACACCAAAGATTCGTCTCCTTAATCCTTTTGGTACCTACCCAGAGATTGACCGATTCGGTCGTTGCATCTCCTTAACTCAAGTCATTACTACCGATGCAGAATCCCTTGCCTCACAGTATCCTGAGTTCTACAACGAGATTGTCGGCAAGAATCAATACACATCTGGCTCACCATATATCGATATGGTTCGTTACCACGACAAGTATCAGGATGTTCTCTTCATACCTGCTCGTAATAACCTCGTTCTTTCTCGCACTGCCAACCCAGTAGGTAAATGTATGGCACGTGTTGCCACTCGTTACTCTATTGACGGTGAGGCACGTGGTCAATTTGATGATGTTCTAGCGGTACAACTTGCTCGCGCACGTTTCGCTATCCTCCAAATCCAAGCCGCAGAGAAAAGCATCCAGGCTCCTATTGCCATTCCACAGGATGTACAAGAGTTAGCACTCGGTCCCGACGCTATCTTGCGTTCTGCTAATCCCCAAGCGATTCGTCGTGTACCGCTAGAATTACCAAACAATGTTTTTGCAGAGTCTGGTGTTCTTGAGCGTGAACTTCGTATGGGTGCTCGTTACCCAGAAGTACGTAGCGGTAACATCGACGCATCTGTCGTGACCGGACGTGGCGTACAAGCGCTACAAGCAGGATTTGATACGCAGATTAAATCTGCACAAGCACAGTTTGCCCGTCTCTTTACTGAACTTCTCGGTATCTGCTTTGAAGCAGACGAGAAAATCTTTGGCGATATGCAAAAGACTATTCGCGGCATTGATGATGGTACGCCCTATATCTTGAAGTATGTCCCATCACGCGACATTAAAGGTGATTACGCCATTGATGTACGTTATGGCATTATGTCCGGAATGGACCCCAATCGTGCAGTGATTGCCTTGCTACAAATGCGTAGCGATAAATTAGTTTCCCGTGACTATGCTCGTCGGGAACTTCCTATCGACATCAACGTTACCCAAGAGGAGCAACGAATTGACATCGAGGAAATGCGTGACTCTTTACGAGTCGCAGTGGCACAATATGCCCAAGCAATCCCTTCACTGGCGGCAAATGGTCAAGACCCATCTGAGGTTATCAATCGAATTGCATCCGTGATTGCAGGCCGCCAGAAGGGTCAACAATTAGAAACAATCGTTGAGAAGGCGTTTGCGCCTGCACCTCAACCAGCACAGCCGATGGCTCCAGAAGTTTCAGCAGCAGGCGCGGCCCCCGCGACTGCCTCGCAGGTTCCTCCAACTCCACAAGAAGGTGCGGCCCCTGCTGCTGAACAACGTCCCGACATAGCACAGTTACTAGCCGCCATTGGCGGAGCAGCGTAGGAGGTGTAAAAATGAACAAAGGTGGACGCGCAGCAGCGATGGTATCCAAGCCTGTAGAAGGACCAAAGAACGCCCCAATGCCACAAGGCGGGAAGGTTGAATTTGGTTACACTCCAGCAGGCCGTAAAGGCAAGAAGGCTTAAATGATTACCCGACTAGAGCGTACAGGAAGGCACTAATGAGTCAACCTGTACGCCCTATTCACGTAGCACTAACGTTTGTTATTTTCTTATATAACTTAATTATGTCTGTCGCGGTATTCTTCAAAGAGATTGCATACCTGCTGACTAACCACGCTAATTATGAATTTGATTTACATTCCCGTATAGATGAATTACACGAAGACTTAGAGAAATTATTAGAGGAGGACTTATGAGCCAGCCTATGAATCCAGCCGCTGGAGTCGCAGGTCCAGGAAAGTTCTCAAAGAGAACAGATACACTTCCTTCTGCATACTATGGCGAAGGCGTAGAGACTGCTGCTATCTCAGGTGGCGCTGCAAAAGCAAAGACTCGCGGCGTTGCAGATAACGTTGGTGGTCGCCCAGAGAATCCTTTGACTCCCGTTACACCACTTTCTGCGCCAACACAGCGTCCAGAAGAACCAATTACTGCAGGCATTGATATGGGTCCTGGTCCAGGTTCAAACATCCTTGGTGTTCCTAGTGGACAAGCAAAGATTTCCGACACCTTAGCAAAGATGATTCCGTATGACCCAACTGGCGATACGGCTGCGCTATACGAGCAACTTGCCGCAAGAGGTCTATAGTGGTATCGCGTCTCCAGGCAGCAGCAATGGCAGCCGGGTTATCCGATGATGACAAGGCAGCAGTTGCAGCAGTAGATAAAGCATATCAAACTCACAAGAAGTTACGTGACCTCCCAGTTGAGATTGCTCAGGCAGAGTTTGCCAAACTTCCTACTGTTCAACAAACAGCACTTGTCACTATGTTTGGCGAAGAAGATGAGGCTATTGAGCCAAAGCGTAGTTTTATTGGCACAGCCAAACACTATGCCATACAGACAGTTCTTGCTCCATTCAAGTTAGCAAATGAGTTGTCTGACCTCACTACACGTGGGTACAGAACCTACAAACTTACTAAAGAAAAACCACTACTCCAGAGATTTGACATCGTTGACACCTGGAAAGATGCACAAGATACCGGCGAAAAGTTATTTAACGAAGAGCGCATCAAGAACGCCAGAAAAGAGTATGGCGATGATGCGGTAGCAGTTGGTATCGAAGTTGCTTCTGGCAAGTCCTTGGCAAAAATTGTTGAAAACCCCGCCTTAACTCCAGAACAGCGAAACATTGCAGCCAAGATTGGCAACAATCCACAAGAGGCAAAGAAGTTCCAAAATACAATAGACGCTATCCAGGCAGCCAAGTATTCTCCTGGTCGCCAACTAGCCAACGCGGTTCTTCCTGGACAGTTAGAAGGTTCCGGATTGTTCTACCGTCCAATTTCAGGAACGGTTGACGCTGCTTACCGCGTATTTATGGACCCACTTATCCTTGTTGGTAAGGTAGCAAAAACGGTTAAGGTCCTTCGTTACTCCATCGACATTATGATGGGTGGCGGTAATAAAACTAAGTGGTGGCAGGTTGGCCCACTCAATCCACGTGGTGTAGACGAAGTATTTGCTGAGCCTAAAGTACAAAACTTCTGGAATGTATACGGTAAAGAACTAGATAATCTCCGTACCGCTCAAAAGGCTGGAGATAATGCAGCAGCAGTTACTGCACGTGACCGTCTTAAGACTATTGCTCCTGAGTTTGGACCTTCAGTTATCGATGAGTTCAACAAAATTTCTGTTCCTATTAAGGACGCAGCAACGGCTAAGGCATACTTCTCTAACGCTACTGAAGTAGTAGAGATTCTTAAAGGTCAACCAGGACGAGTACGTCCTTTGGTTCCACGCCTAGATGCTGCTCGTAAGACAAGAATTGCTGTCCTTACTGGAGCAAATAAAGTCTTTGATGTAGACAAAATGGGTTCTAAGTTAGTACAGGCTCTTTACTTTGGCACAGTAACTAATGATGGCATTGTAGAGAAACTTACTCAAGAAGCCGGACAGAAACAAATCGTTGAGGAACTAACTAAAGCAAATCCTAAAGGAATTGCTAAGTACTCTACCGCTCAAATCCAGCGACGTATGGATAGATTTAAGCAACGATTCTCTTATGTTCCGTTCTTCCAGGATGACGCATTTGATGTAATGGGCAAAGACGCTGACGAGAAGATATATCGTTTAGCACGTCTTACTATGCCACAGTATTACTCCAAGACTATTCGTGAAGCCTTTGCAGCGGCAGATGAAGGTACTCGTAAGGAAATCTTCTACGGTATCTGGAAGACAACCGCAGACTTCCGGGGTCTTAATCTATCTACAAAAGGTTCAGAAGTTACACGACTTATTACTGGCAAAGGCGGAAGCAAATATGCTTCCAATGCTGTACGAACCCTACCTAATGGTCAAAAGGAAATCTTCAACCCATCGGTAATTGGTCCAGATGGAGAGTCTATGGCTCTTATTCCATCACAGTTGACTTCATTTGTTAGCGCTCCAAGCATCAAGGATATTGACCGATACGCTTCACGCGATGGTCTATTTAAGGTATTTGGCAATATAGCGCACAGTGAATGGGCGGAAAGAATGACCTCTTACTGGTCGTTCCTCACCCTTGCTGGTCCACGTTATGCTCTACGTAACGCAACAGAAGACTTAATGGTCCACCTTGCTATCGGTACTAATCCTTGGGGTTTAGTAAAAGGCCGTATGCTCTCAACTAAACTTCGCACTGTAGCAAAGTACGATGCTTCTGGAAATATTATATCGCGTGTAGCAGCAGACCCGCTTGGTGTCGTTAACCGAATTGTTCGTAAAAGTGATAGAGAGTACTACGCAGTCAAAATGGCAGCGGCGGGAAACAATGTAAATAAGGCAAGAGAGGTATTGGCTGAGGCTGTTACCTCTTCCAAACTGGGTCGTATTGGCGCAAGGCTTACCAAAGAAGATGCAGAACTTCTTGCCGAGCAGATACGTTATGGTGATTTGGATAACGCTCTTGCTGATGTAGTCCAGGGCGGAAAGAACGCCTTTACCGGAACAGACTTTGCAACACGTTCTTTGCGCGACCAAAAGCGCTATGGCAGAATGAGCGCACTTAAAATTGATGTACCTAAAAATATGCGTCGTGTCCGTGGACGTGGGTATACAGATGTTGGACCTTTACAAGATGAGGCATCCAGTTATGCCTGGTTAATGCAAATCAACTTCTGGGCAAACGATGAAGTGGGTCGTCTTGCTGTAGCCAACTTAAAAGAAAGAAAAGTAGCAGTAGAAAAAATTAAACAGTGGCTTATCGACAATCCTAGTCAAAAGGATAGATTCCGTTTATATACTCCTGGCTATGGAGAGACAGTAGATACACACGCTGAACGCATTTACGAAGGCGCTAAGTCGTTATTTGTCAAGCGTGATGGCAATACCATCAATGATGACCTTCTCAACAAGGTGCGAGTAAAAGACCCTGTTACTGGGGAATATAAGATTGAAGGGTCTATAGGACTAGACGATTTGCCAAAGATGGCAGACGATGCTCCTGAGTCTGTAACTGGACCAGTGTTAGTTCCTGTTTCAGATTCTGACAACTACACCGCATCTCTTATGACAAGAGGTTGGGACTGGATGGGTGAGGCTAATGCCCGTTTCTCCAGAGAGCCAATGGTCTATCAAGAGATGGTTACTATCCGCAAGCAAATGCGCGAGAGCGGATTTGAGGATGCCTACATCAAGGCACACATAAAAGGTGTTAAGCCTGGAGATGCAAAGGCCCTTAAGAAAGCAGAAGAAGGCGCCAAAAGAAAATTAGCGGAAATCACCGAAGACCGCGCTAAGGCTAGAGTTCTTTCCTTTGTTGATAACCCTCTTGTCCAGACGCAACTTGCTTTTAACATACGTAACTTTGCTCGTTTCTATCGAGCAACAGAGGATTTTGCTCGACGTATCTCACGAACAGTTCGCTACAACCCAGAATCAATAGCACGTGCAGCACTTACCTATGATGGAATATCCCATTCTGGCTGGATACAACAAGACGACCAAGGGGAATCTTACTTTATTTACCCGGGAACTGCTGCAATGTACAAGGCTATGCAGGGTGTAATGATTGGATTTGGTATTGAGCCAGCGTTTAAGGCTCCAATGCCAGTGGAGTTTGGTGCCAAGTTAAATATGGTTACACCATCTCTTAATCCAGATAGCATCTTCCCAACATTTGCTGGACCAGTATCGGCTGCAGGAATTAAGGTTATAGAGAATATCCTTAACGTGTCCTTTGATAATCCCGCTTGGGTTGACACAGCAGTTGGTTCTTTGTTAGGAAAATACGCTGTTGACCAACCTATGCTTTCCTCCATATTGCCCGCACACGTCAATAAAGTCTATGCAGCACTTGACAGAGACGAGAGAAAGTCTCAGTATGCTTCCGCTTTTAGAAAGAGCGTTACATATTTAGAGGCTGCAGGGTATGGGCTTAAAGAAAAGCGTGATGCTAACGGAGCGATTATCCCTCCAACACAAGCAGAACTTGTTGACTATCAACAAAAGGTTAAGGCAAGCACTATTACAGTATTGGCACTACGTGCTTTTGCTGGCCTCGTATTCCCTGCTTCACCACAGGTAGCACTCAAGACTGATATGGCTGAGTGGGTGCGAGATAATGGTAGCCAGAACTTCAAGCAGGTCTTTAATGAGATGCTTGCAGCAAACGATGGCGACATCGACAAGACCACTGCACGATGGATTGAACTATTCCCAGACAAGTTGCCATACACCATTACAGAATCTGACCGCTCTACAGTAGCAGTCATTCGATATGCAGAAGATTCTGGCGCTTTTGTAGAGCAGAACAAAGACTTATTTAAGAAGTACCCACAAGGTGCGGCTTTCCTTATCCCGAACTCTGGAGAATTCTCTTGGGATTCATACCGCTTAATGACTGGTATGGGACTGCGTACCAACAAGAGGGTAGATGATTTTCTTCGAGAGGTCCAGTCAGCAAACGCTCTTCGTCTCTACTACGACAACCGGGAGAATTTCTACGCTCAGTTGGATAATGCAGTAGACCCATACAGCAAAAAAGAGTTACGAGACAAGTGGGCTAGTTGGTCTGATTACTGGAAGAAGACTCATCCGCTTATCCAGGATGAACTTGCTGAAGGTGGACAACGCGCAATTCAACGCACTAAGGCACTAGATGATTTAGTCCTTATGCTTAATGACAAGAGTGTCACTGTACAGCCCAAGACCAGGGCTGCATTAGGCAAAATGGTTGACCTATACAACAACTATAAAACTGAATCTTCCCAGTTGGACCTTTTGGGAAGTATTGGTAATGCTCTCAGTGATGAGTTGAAGTTAGAAACTGTAGCAAAGATGAAGAAGATAGCAGAAGGCAACTCAAATGCTAAGTCGGCGTTTGATGTTCTGTTCTCAAGATTGCTTGACTAGGAGTATAAGTGTCAGAGACAGCACCAGAGGTAAGTAACGAACAGGCTAATGCCTGGATGACGGGCGACCCTACCCAAAATTCCACAGCCTCTTCCCCAATGAACACTGTTGACACCTCTAGTATCCTTGCTAAGTTTTACCAAAAGACCCCAGCAGAACTCAAAGCGCTATCTAATTCCCTCAAGAACGCTGGATACTCCGTATCTGTAACCTCTTCACCAACAGCGCGGCTTCGTGACCAATATATCAAGTCATATTTTGACCTAATCATCAAGAACAAAAACGTTGCAGACAATGAGCGAGTAGCCACTGTAGAAGAATATCTTTCTACATTCCCAGTTAGTGGTGCCGGTGGTGGACCTAGAGTAAGCGAGTCTTTCCGAGTAACTCTTCCGGATGAGGCAGCATCATCTATCCGTGAGTACTACCAGAAGATGCTTTATCGTGACCCCACTGAAAAAGAGATTACAAGCCTTACCAATAAACTTAACTCTGCTGAAAAGACTCAACCAACAACAACCGTAACAAGAAAAGTCGGTGGCAAGACTCAGACCTTCACTACTCCTGGACTTAGCAAAAATCAATTCCTCATTGACCAGATTGCCAAGAGCAAAGAGTACAAGAAAAATCTTGGCAAAGCGCCTGACCTACTAAAGCGTGACCTTGAGAAGCAAGAGTACGAAAAACTTATCAGCGGTAAAACAATGGAACAGGTCTCGGCAATTAACAAGACAAATCCATACGGTCGAGGATTTAGTGAAACGTTTAAGATTGTTAGCGATTACGCAACTAAGGTTGGCAACATCGATGATGCCACTAAGGCTATGCTTGCCCGTGAAATCTATGACACCGCTAATGAGACCAACCAAGGCTACATTCAGCAGAAGGTCAACGAAAAGATTGAGGTCACTCCTGGGGCAAAATCTACGGGACAGACTGGCGCAAGCCTTGCTGACTTGCGTGCCACAGCAGCAGCAAATGGCATAGACCTAGATAAGCAGTTTGGATTAGTGCTCACTGACTGGGCGCAGAAGTTAGACAGTGGCGAGAAAATTGATACCTTTAAACAGACTATCCGAGAGGTAGCCAAGCGTGGATTGCCAGAAAACATTGGCGCCCTTATGGACAAGGGTGTGGACTTAGAGACAATCTACTCTCCATACAAGAAGACAATGGCAAACACTTTAGAAATTAACGAAGACACCATCACTTTAGATGACCCAACACTTCGTTCTGCTATTGGAGCAGAGGGAGAAAAGACTATCTATGATTATCAAAGAAGTCTTCGCAAAGACCCACGTTGGCAATACACCAACAATGCCCGTGATGAAGTATCAACAATCGTGAATACAGTTCTCCGTGACTTTGGATTCCAGGGGTAAATATGGCAATCGATGATGTAGCAGCAGATGTGAAAGCGGCTAAAGCCGCTGCCTCTGCCAAGAAGCCAGCAGCGCCAGAGGCTCCCAAAACCACTCCTGTCAAGAAACCAGCAACAGTTGCACAATCTGCGGCGAGCGCAAAACTCGCAGGTCAAGCAGCGGCAGCAAAGAAAATTGCTGGAGACATTAAGAAGTTAGAGAAGACTGGCACTCAAGATTTAGAGACCGCTCTTGCCAATGTAATCGTTGCCGCAAAGGGTATCGACAGAATACAGTTTACTCCTGGGAAGGTTGCTCCCTCTGGAGAAACAACTGCCACATTGCCACAGATGCCTCCTGGAACGGGAGTAGTTCCACCAGAGTTAGGTGGCCCAACACCAACAGGTACTGGAAATGCCATCAAGCAACCAGTCGATGAAAAGACTGCAGACCGACGCTCAGCATTTGCTCTCTTGCGTGAAGAGTTTGACCGCTATGGTCTCGGAGATTTAGTAGGAGACATTCAGGGTCTCGCAGAAGAGGGCATTAGCCCTGCTGAATTTACCTTACGTCTTCGTCAAACGCAACCATATCGACAGCGATTTGCTGCTAATCAGCAACGTATTAATAGTGGTCTACGTGCTCTATCTGAGGCAGAGTACATTGGCCTAGAAGACCAGTACCAAAACATTATGCGTCAATACGGATTACCTGCATCCTTCTATGCTAGAGGAGAGCGTGGTATCCAACCAGAGTTTCAGAAGTTTATTGCTGGAGATGTCAGTCCGGCAGAACTTGAAGACCGCGTACAGTTGGCTGCTACGCGAGTACAGAACGCTGCTCCAGAGATTCTTTCCACACTAGAAAGATTCTATCCTGGAATCAACAAAGGTAATCTCTTGGCATACATACTTGACCCACAGAGAGCACTTCCAGAGATTCAGCGCAAGGTTCAAGCCGCTGAGATTGGCGCTGCTGCTCAGGTAGCGGGTCTTGGTCTAGGAGCAATCCGGGCTGAAGAACTTGCTGCACGTGGTATTACCCAACAGCAAGCACAACAGGGTTATCAGACTATTGCTGAAGTTTTACCACAGGCTGGCAAACTTGCCAACATCTATGGTGGTAGCGACCAATACGACCAGACCGTAGTAGAAGAAGAAATCTTTGGACTTGCTGGCGCTGCCTCTGCTCGTCGCAAGCGACAAAGACTTGCTGGATTAGAGCGTGGAAGTTTCACGCAACAGACTGGAATGTCCACCGGTGCGCTAGAACGTAATCGTTCAGGCGCCTTTTAACCAGACCTGCTTCGGACCGACCGGCCCCGAAGAGTGTAAGAAGACCGGTAGATAGAGCCATACCGTTTCCCCGAGCGACTATGAGGCTATCGAATCCAACTAGAGAAAATGGGAGAGGACTAACTATGTCCAATCAATGGGATGACGACGACGATGACGATTTCACGCAACCTGAAGTCAACAACGACCTCGTTAAACAATTACGCAAAGCCAACAAGCAGAAGGAAAAAGAACTAGCCGAACTAAAGGCTAACTTTGAATCTCTGAATAAGGCACAACGTGAGCGTGCAATCAAAGATGTTCTATCGTCCCGAGGGATTAACAGCAAAATTGCTGCCTTTATCCCAGGTGATATTGATGCGTCAGAAGACGCAGTATCACGATGGCTGGATGACTATGCCGATGTGTTCGGTGTAGAACAGCCAAAACAAGCGACTCCAAATGTTGACCCCAACACTGCTAAGCAATATCAGAAGATGACACAGACTGTCGAACAAGGTCTCTCACCAGAGGCTGGCGATGACATTATGCGTCGTTTGATGAACGCTAATAGCAAAGAAGAGTTGGACGCCATCATCCGTGAGTCCGGACTCTAAACCGACTAAACGAAAGGCATAACGCTAATGGCAATTCCAGGCGGGTCGATTACCTCGACCTCTTCAATTAGCGCGTTAGTACAGACCGCATACGACCAGTATGTGAGAATGGCGCTCCGCTCCATTCCTGTAATGCGTGCTCTTGCAGATGTGAAGCCAGTACAGCAAGCAATGCCAGGTTCATCGGTAGTCTTCTCAATTTACTCAGATTTGGCACAAGCCACTTCAACTTTGAGCGAGTCTACAGATGTCTCCTCCATTGCCCTAGGCAACCCATCTCAAGTAACTGTAACTCTTAATGAGTACGGTTCAGCAGTAACCACAACCAAGAAGTTGAACCTCACTTCTTTCAACGATGTAGACGCAGCACTTGCTGACATCATCGCCTACAACGCAGCAGACAGCATCGACAACGTAGTTGGACAGGTCCTCTCCGCAGGAACCAACGTCATCTACGCAACCGGTGGAAGCACTGACCCATCGTCCTCAGCAACTGTTGAGCCAAGCGACGTCATCACTGTTTCAGACATCCGCAACGCGGTTGTCTCACTTCGTACCAACAAGGCTCTGCCTCGTATGGGCGAACTCTACGCTGCATACCTCCACCCACGTCAATCAGCCGACCTTCGCGCTGAGACTGGTACTGGCGGATTCCAAGACCTCACCAAGTACGTCGAGCGCACACCGTTCGTCGCTGGTGCAGTTGGCGCAATCGAAGGCGCATACATCGTTGAGACACCACGTGTTCTTAATGGTATGCCTCTCGCTTCCGGAATCAGCACAACTGTTTCCGTAACCAACAAGGCTCTTACCTCCAACGTTGCAACCTTGACAACTGCTGTTGCTCACGGTCTTGGCGTCGGACAGGTCATTACCGTATCCGGTGTTGACTCAACCTTCAATGGTACCTTTACCCTAACTGCAGTTACTTCAGATACGCTCTCCTATGCTAAGACAGCATCGAACGTAACTTCTACTGCTGCAACAGGAACAGTTACCTTCACCAACAACTACCGCGCAATCATTGCCGGTCGTGAAGCACTTGCTGAGGCTCTTGCTCAGGACATCTCCACCGTTATCGGTCCAGAAATCGACGCACTCCGTCGTTTCCGCACCATCGGTTGGTATATGTTCGGTGGCTGGAACCGCCTCCGCGAAGCAGCGCTCTATCGCATCGAGTCTGCTGCATCAAACGGCTAATACCCCGTTACAGACAGGTGGGGTCGCAAGGCCCCACCTGCTCTACGAAAGGAAACAATGCCTTACATCTTGAACGGCCCTTGGCGTAATGAAACCTGGGGAGCACGTAACGTCTATGACCCTTATGCCCGATTAGCCGGACGTAGACTAAATGGTGGCACTATAGATGGAAATGTCCCAATTTCAATGACTGATGTTCCGCGAGGAATCTCATTACTTGTTACCGGAACTTCTGTTATAGAGAATCAATACCCATCACAAGATGACTTGGCAAACTGTGACTACTACTTCCTCGGTGGTCACACCTACACGGTGTCTGATACGCAGGCTGCTATTCTTACTGCAGCAGGTTATGGCGACTATCTGACACTGGTGGTGTAATGGAACGAAATCCACATTGCAAGTCTAGTTGTCCCACACAGGACCACACTAACGAGGCAGACTGTTGGCGTGAGAATATGCCAATGTTTGTTGGTGTCAGTCCAACCAAATATGGATGGGACCAGACTAAAGTAAAAAAAGATGAAAGGGAACTAGCGTCTTATTATGGCGCTATTCGTCAAGGAATAGAACCTCGGTCTACACAGCAAAAAGATATAGATGCCGCCGTTAAATTATCTAACGATGCAGGCAAAGCATTTGACGGGACAACACTCAAGTTTAAGGATTAATATGGCAAAGTCTCCAGCGTGGCAACGTGCAGCAGGCAAGAACCCCAAGGGCGGATTGAACGCCAAAGGTCGCGCTAGTGCTAAAGCACAAGGGATGAACCTCAAGCCTCCGGTTAAGAAGGCTGAAGCAAAGAAATCTCCCAAAGCCGCTGGACGCCGCAAATCATTCTGCTCAAGAATGTGCGGTATGAAATCCAAACTGACTTCCGCTAAGACAGCGAAAGACCCAAACTCCAGGATTAACAAATCCTTGCGAGCCTGGGATTGTAAATGTTCCTAGAAAGGTAGACCAATGGCAGAGTCCGATTACGTGTTGATGGCAGAGCCATTGACACCAATGCTAGCGATGGCGCAAGAGGCACACCGCCTCCTTGAGTCATATATGAAAGCAGGCTTTACACGCAAAGAGGCGTTTGATTTAACAGCAAGTCAGATTCCGGAATGGTCCTTCCCAGGGCGTACCGTAATCGAAGAGCCTGAAGAAGACATTGATGACGATGACGAAGACTACGAATTAGACGAAGAAGAAGATGACGATGATG
>Ga0192647_101799_pt1 | contig 13701 bp, 15 predicted proteins | sample LauGreFa1BDMLBSN_2_FD_133046 | JGI IMG/M metagenome (GOLD analysis project Ga0192647, IMG submission 133046) | Freshwater lake microbial communities from Lake Michigan, USA - Fa13.BD.MLB.SN - reassembly | ecosystem: Environmental > Aquatic > Freshwater > Lake | place: Lake Michigan, USA...
AATAATGTAGCTCTAAACTTTTTATATGAATCACTCTGCCAAATGGTAGCAAAAGACTGCTGCTTCAGATCTCCCAAACGGTGTGCTGCATCCTTATCAAAACAGCAAGGTGCTACAAGTCCATCCCAGGTAATAACAGGGTCATGCCAAAGACGCCAACAGTGATTAGCCAGTTGCCCTTTGAACTCAGTGCCTTTTTCAGTTTTGCGGTAACGGCTATAAGATGAATTAAGTGGAATTAATTGATTGGGGTCATTTTCAAAATCGTAAACCTGCGCTGTTTTGAACCAAATAGCATCAACCCCAATTTGTTTTGCCAATGCGCGTGCGTTCTCCAACTGGTGTTCATTGGGACGAACCACTAAAAATTGAAAAACCACAAAAGGTGTTCTACTTTTTAATTGCTTCTTCCAATGCATGATGGTACGTGCCCCTTCCAATACTTTTTCAAGATTTCCTCCCACTCGGTATTGTTGATATACTTCTTGCGTGGTACCATCAATTGAAATTATCAATCGATCCAAGCCGCTTTCAATGGTCTTACGCGCATTTGCCTCGGTCAGGTAATGACCATTAGTAGAAGTAGCCGTATAAATTTTTTTGTCTGCTGCGTAGCGCACCATGTCTAAAAAATCAGGATTCAAATAGGGCTCGCCCTGAAAATAAAAGATCAAATAAAAAAGATCCTTATGAAGTTGATTGATGGTGCTGCTAAAAAAATCGTGTTGAAGCATGCCGGTGGGTCTACTAAAAGAACGAAGACCACTGGGACACTCCGGGCAACGTAGATTACAAGAAGTAGTGGGTTCAAATGAAATAGAAATCGGCAGCCCCCATTGAATAGGCTTGCCGGTCCATTTGCTCAATTGATAACTGCACCAAACTTTGAATGCATTGACAAAACGCCGCCAGGTAAGTTTAGAAAAAAGATTCGCCCAATCTGAAACAGGAAATGCGCTCATCCAATTACCCCGTGTTTAACTACAAATTCAGAACGATAAATACGAATAAGCAATAACAGAAGTGAAATCAACAAGGGTCCAAAGATTAATCCAATAAACCCAAACAAGCTAAGACCGGCAATCACTCCGAATACAGTAACCAAGGGATGAACATCGCCGATTTTCCGCAGCAACGTGAATCGCATTACATTATCAACGGTGCCGATTATACCAAAGCCAAAAAAGAACATAGCAATACCTTGGCTCATTTGGCCATTAGCCAAAAAAATAATGATCAATGGAATATAAGCCAAGGCAGCGCCAATCACAGGTAACATTCCGGCAATACAAGTAATACCAAACCAGAAAAAAGGTTCCTTGACTCCAATCAACCAATAACCAATTAAGCCAACTACACCTTGTGCAAAAGCTACAACGGGGATCCCAACTGCATTTGCTACCACCAAGGAGTGGACTTCTTTTTCCAACAGCCCCACATTATCAGCACGGAATGGCATGTATTGGGCTAAGGCTTTTTCAAAAGCACGTCCTTGTGTAAAAAGAAAATAAAGGATGAAATAAAGAAAGAAAATGATAGATAAAGAATTAAACGTAGCGCCCAGCATACGAGGAAGTAAAGATGCCATCCACTCGCCTACTTTATTAATATTAGTCTCACTAAGAATTACTATATGATAGCGCGTTTCTATTTCCGCAACTACCTGCTTGAGTGAGGCTACCAATTCGCCGGAATGCTCCAAGGCATAGGTAAGTTTTCCGGAAAGCATTTGCAGGAGCAAGGCTATCGGAAACAAAATCATCAGTAAAGAAATAAGCATCAATAGTAATGCAGTCGGACCTTTTTTCCATTTACGCAACTCCGTTAATCTAAAAAAAGTAGAGCGAAATAATATATAAAGCGTCAGCGCCCCTAGCAAAGCTGGTATATAAAAAGCTAGCTCCTGAAACAGCACTACCCCAATCAGGAGGATAAGTGCTATCAGGAATAACTGTCGAACCCGGTTTGCATCAATAATTGGTTGCATGACTTATATTACTAATACTTAAAAATACGAAGTTGTACCTTTATACTTTAGAAGATTATGGCAAAGACCTCCATCGCAGATTTACGCAGAGATTACGCATTGCACAGCCTTCATGAAGCTGAAGTAGCCAAGGACCCCTTTGATCAGTTTAGTATTTGGTGGGAACAGGCCACACGTGCCGATATTGATGAGGTAAATGCTATGACACTTTCTTCGCTCAATGGAAATACACCGGAGTCCAGAATTGTGCTTTTGAAAGGATTTGACAAAAACGGTTTTGTATTTTTTACCAATTACGAAAGTGCAAAGGGACAGCAGCTAAAAGCAAACCCTGCTTGTTCGTTATTATTTTTTTGGAAAGAACTTGAAAGACAAATCCGAATAATAGGTACCGCTACCCCCATTGATGCTACTGCCAGTGACGCCTATTTTCATAGTCGCCCTCTTGGAAGTCAGTTGGGCGCTTGGGCCTCTCCGCAGAGTCAGGTAGTTGAAAACAAAGAGTGGTTGGAAGCACAATATGCAGCACTAGAAAAAAAATACCAAGGCCAATCAAACATTCCTCGACCCCCACATTGGGGAGGATATTGTGTTAACCCCACGCAGATAGAGTTTTGGCAGGGAAGACCCAGTCGTATGCACGATCGCATTTCTTATTCAAAAGAACAGGCAGGAAATTGGAAAGTTGAAAGATTGGCGCCTTAAGCTCCCAACTGGTTGATAAAGTCCATCATCTCCATCAACGAATACTTAAATGATATTCCCGAGGGAATAGTTTTCTTGTAATGCATAATGGGGTGACCAGAAACAATTAGCGGGGTGCCCTGAAAATAATGAGAGGATTTATCGAGGAATTTCTCAATCGAGAAATTTGATACCGTTGTAGTCAAATGACAGAATATGAAATCAGGCTTTTTCAGATCGATAATATAAGCTACATCCTTAAACGGAATATTAGTTCCGGCATAGATGGTACCCACTCCTTTATTCTTCATTAAATAGTTTAAGAACAATAGGCCCAGTTCGTGATACTCCCCCTCCGGTAAAAACAATAAAACATTTTTTTGAGGGTTCACAGGTTGAGGGGTCTTGTCGATAGCCACCATCATTTTTTGACGAATCAGGTTGGTTACCAGGTGCTCCTGGGCAGGATTGATATGACCAGTTACCCATAGAATTCCAATCTTCTCCAGAAAAGGGAATAATAACTTCATCATCGTACGCTCCATCCCCTTTAATGCAATATGCTCAGAAATTACCTTGTCTAATTTATCCGTATTTAAATCGATCATTTCCTTCACAAGCTCGTTTACATTACGTTCCTGGATAGCCTGTGAGTCAGAAAGAGAAAGAATCCGCTGCCCAATTTCCTCAGGGGTCATGCGGTCTATATGGGAAATCTTAAATCCGTACTTATTGAGTAGAGAAATATTGAGGATAGTCTTTAACTCCTCATTAGTGTAATAGCGGATATTGGTCTCCGTACGCTGTGGCTTCAAGAAGTTGTAGCGTTGCTCCCAAATCCGGATGGTGTGCGCCTTTACCCCAGACAAATTCTCCAAATCCTTAATCGTAAATGCGTTCATGCCTATACTACAATCCCCGTGCAAAAAAGTTTAGTGAATTATTTTTTCGGGGCACAATTTAAATACACTGCGCTGATTATCAATAAAACTAATTATCGGCTTCTTTAATTGTAGAGCGGTTATCCGTCTGATCCCGCTTTTCGTACCGGATTCCCTGAATATTCAGCGGGGGGCGAAATGATCTGTTTCGGCTTAATTCGTAGTTGTAGACAAGTCCTCCCAGCTCTCGCAAAAAGGGGAAACCCACGGTTTCCTCGTCATATTTAGAATCATTGACCACGCCATCGCTGTTTACATAAAGGGTAGCCGATAAGAAATAATCAACCCGGTTTATCGTATCTACTACGTATGAAACATCCGTCAGAAAGCCATAAGCCCAACCCACTTTATTAAAAACACGAACTCCCGTTGGCATTCGATGAGTGGAATCCTGAAAAAAGAATTTCACGTAACTATCGTAGAATACAGACGTATCATATTTAGGATAGTTTGTTTCGGATGGATACTGTGATAAGTACTGTAACAGAAATAAACGATCCTGTTCAGAAATATCAAATCGATTTTGTTTAGGAAGTGAATTAGGGAACACTACGGCTTGTAGCATTTTTTGCATATCCGCTAGTGAAATAGAATTATGACGTGTAAAATCAAAAGGACCTTGTACTAATTGTTCCTGGCGATTAATGTGCGCATTCCCAATTAAAATAGGAGCAGGAAAAGAAAAACTATCCCGATTATATCCAGGCTCTTGGACATATATCTCTTGCCCGTTCGAATTATAAAAGCGGACCGCATTGGTATGCCGATTTTGTTCGTCCGTAAAACCCATAAACTGACGCGTAATACGCACAGATGAATAGCCTTTTGCTTGCAATAGATTATTAGTAGGTCCCTGCCCCATGAATTGATAGAAGCGATTATAGGGATCATTCTCACTAATTAAAAAAGCACGTTTGACCAGATGCCCAATGGTTGGAATTTCTCCAGGTGCCGAAGCATCTTTACGCATAGCAACCTGACGCGGATAACTACTGTCAAACATTATTCGTGTATCGCAATTTAATTCAGGTATTCCGGGTTTGTTCTTACCCAGATTGCTCAGTTGATTTAATTTTTCCATAGCTAAAAAAGCCAATGGCATTTTTACCATAGAAGCCGGGTTGAAATATTTATCGGGATCAACCAGAAAAGTATGATGTGTAAATCGCGGCTCTCCTTTTTTATTGCGATCAATCTGCGTATAGATAATTTGCAAGCGATACGTATCGGGATCTTTTAATACCTGTTGTGCAGGACCCCCGCTTACCTTTTCTAAAATTGAGCGTAAGACAGAGCTTTCTTTGTTTTGCGCCCATCCCGAAGTTGAAAAACCAACTATTACAAAAAGCAATGTCCAAGTTGGTCTTAGTAATTGAGAGAAATCAAGTGGGTACTTGAAAACAGTCATATTAATTCGGATATCCATGTAGTAGTTTGAGATGAATTTAGAAAAAAACAAAACGCAAGGGGTATGAAAACTGTATCAAAAATTATGATCGCAATAGGCGCCGGCCTAGCCATAGGAAGTCTGCTGGGGGTCTTATTTGCGCCAGACAAAGGCTCAGAAACCCGCCGAAAACTCCGTGAAGGAAGAGAACGGTGGGTAAAACGAACAGAAGGTAAGCTAAAATGGGGGAAAGAGAAGCTCAATGAAAAAATGAAAAAGGCCGAAGAGGAACTGGAAGGTGTCATCTGAAACCAGGCCTTCTTACCTTTAGTAAATGTCAGAAGAGCTCAACAAAATTGAGGAATTGGTCGGTCGTCTTAAAGCGTACCTGAACACCAGGTTGTCGCAACTCAAGCTGTCTACGGCAGAAAAAACAGCAAACGTTTTAACTGTCCTGATCGCGGTGTTGCTGGCAGCCCTGGTACTTTTCTTATTCCTTACCATCGTTTGCATAGGATTAGCATTGTTAATAGGCAGTTGGCTCAATAGCCTTTGGATGGGCTTTATAATCATAAGTGGATTGATCCTACTGCTAGGGCTGTGGGGTTGGATATCTCGGGACCGCTGGTTACGCATCCCCATTATGAATCTACTAATCCGCGCCTTGTTCAAGGACGAACCCCATGAAAAAGATTAGACGCATCGAAGATATTGAGCATGCCAAACTCAAGTTAAGAGTACAGCAACTAGACCAGGAAAAAGAAATACGCGCAGCTTGGAAAGAGTTGAAATATTCATTTAGCCCCGGCGCCTTATTACAAAATAAGATCGGCCATTGGGCCCAGGTGGGCTGGCGGTTATTTAATCGTAAATGGAGAGACCGTTCTGGTTAACTGCGCTTATTGAATTACTACGCGCTGCGATTGCATGCCAGCTATCAACACGTAAATACCTTTACTATACGTATGAACAGGAATCGTATTACGTCCGGCAGGCAATTGCCCTTTCCATACGGTTGCACCAGCAGCATTTACTAAGCGAACCAATTGCGATTCTGCCAAGAAAATAGTAAGCTGATCTTGTGCCGGGTTGGGATATACTTGTAAATCAGCACCAGGCTCATTGAAAATAATGCTGACAATCTTGCTATAAGTAAACTTATCATCGATATCACGTTGTAGAATACGGTAGTAATTATAATTACCCCCCTTCAACGGATTCTGATGAACATAAGAATAATTACGCGTGGTAGTGCTGTTGCCTGCAGCGGGTACAGTAGTTAGAGAACTCCAGTCGGTAGTATTTAAACTATGTTGCACCACAAAGTCTTTGGTGTTTTGTTCAGAAGCAGTAGACCAACGTAAAATAGATTGACCATTTTGCTTTTCAGCAGAGACGGTTTCCCAGGTGACGGGTAAGGTGCCACTTGAATTAATATTATAGCTGCAGGTGAACGTTGATCCTGAGGTTGGTCTAAAAGTAAATCGCCAGTTTGCTGCAGGTGGTGCTTGGGTATTATCAGGCGAGTAAAAACAAATCCACTTATCATTACTACCGCTATATCCGCCAAACCAAATGCTACTATTATATACTAATGGATTAGATGTGTTATCTTGAAATATTTCCCATGAAGAATTTGAACTATTATAACGCTCAACCTTATCAATATTTAAAACATCGGTAACAACGGTAAATTCAAAGCTCCCTTGCTTTTCCCATGTTGAAGCGTTGGGAATTCCAACAGTTGATCCACAATTTGATGGGCTATTATTACCATTATTTCTCCTTAAATAAGTCGGACAAGTCTGCGAAAAAGCAGAATTTCCAATGGCAAGAGTCATGAAAATCAATACAATAAAGACAGATGCTCTGTTAATGAAATATTGCATAATAGTTTATTATAATAAAAGAAAATAGAACAAATCCTGTATCAATACTTAAAAAGGTTATAAGTATTAGTACTTTTAACTACTATATTTTTCTCACACAAAGTTTGATTTGAATAATGCATTACCATGCAGCAGAATCAAAAAAAAGAACAGATTATAGATTCAGCTCTCATAGCAGAAAAAAAATCACTGGAGCAGGAAGTCTATGACACCCGCTTTAAGTTGAATTTACTGCTGGAGATTACTGATTCGGTGCATTATATCTCGTATCGAACGCAGCCGGGAAAGAGTTTTTATTCTGACCGTTGGGAAAATATCGTGGGCTTTTCTCCGCACGATGTTGCAGACCCATTAGCTGAAAAAGCTAAAATGGTAGTGGTGGATTCACTGGCAGCATATGAAGCAGCCTGGGAAACATTCCAACAAACAGGACAACTCTCAATCAAGTACCAATTACAGCATTCCATAACAGGGAAACAAGTTTGGATTGAGGAGGTAGTACATAAAAAGTTTGACTCAGTAGCTAATGACGAGGTATGGGCGGGAACTATCCGAGACGTCAGTGGAATAGAGTTTTACAAAGAGTATATAGAGGAGAGTGAGAGACGTTTTAAAAAAATTGCGGACAGTGTGCCCATTATGATTTGGGTATCGGACGAAAATAATATGATTATTTATAACAATGAAAAAGCAAGACGGTTTTTCGGACTAAAAGAGGAGGATCAGTACTCCGTTAGAGATATGTCAAAATGGGTGGCAGACGAGTACCAGGACGTAGTTACAAAAGAATGGGATAATAAAGTAGCAAAGAGAGAGTCGATCGATGTGGAAATGCCCTTGAAGACTGCCAATTCAGGAGAGTATAAATTTCTTTCACTGCGGGCCATTCCACGTTTCTTAAAAAGTGGAGAGTTCATAGGATATATTGGCGCTACCTATGATTTAACAAGCGAGTATCAATACAAGATGCAAGCCGAAACTAGTTTGGCTACCCTTCGAACCAGTGAAGAAAAATTCAGGACACTTTTTGAAAATTTAGAGCTGGGAGTACTGGAGGTAGATCAAGAGGATAGGGTCATCTATACCAACGAGGCCTTCAATAAAATGCTTGGTTACACAAGTGAAGAAATACAAGGTAAAATTGCACATGCCTTGTTTTTAGCAAAAAAAGAGGAGGTCAAAACATTTGAAAAAAATAATGCCCTCCGTGAAAAAGGAAAAGGATCTGTATATGAACTAACGCTTCAACGAAAAGATGGCATACTGATAACCTCGGTAATTAGTGGCGCTCCGGTTTTTGATTTACAGGGCAACGTAAAAGGTTCCGTGGGTATTCATTGGGATGTTACAAAAATTCGTTCCATGGAAAAGACCATGTTAGAGCAAGAGGTCCGCAAGGAACAAGAACTAGCTGAAGCACGTTTGCAAGCGGAGGACCAGCAGCGATACGAAATAGGGCAAGATTTACATGATGGGGTGGGTCAGATGCTGGTCTATATCAACATGTATATTGGAATGCTGAAGTCCAAAGGCACGCTCACCAAAAAAGAGCTGACAGCGTTAGAAAAAGCACTACAAAATACCATAGATCAAGTACGCACCCTATCGCGGTTACTGGCTCCACCGGAACTAAAAGATATTGGACTGCGTGAATCGATTCGGGAATTAATCAACTCCTGTGCGGTAATGAAAAAACCAACTTTTACGCTGGAGATCTATTCACCGCAGGAAGATTATAACTTAAATCTTAGTAAAAAACGAATGATTTATCGAGTGGTACAAGAACTACTCAATAATACATTCAAGCATGCCGAAGCAGATCATGTTACACTCACGCTTCATTTTGATAAAAAGAATTTCTATTTAGTATATGAAGATGATGGTCTCGGTTTTGATCTACAAAATATAAGAAAGGGAATTGGACTGGATAGCATTCAGTCACGAATCAAATTTCACCAGGGGGCATTAGAAATTAAAAGCGAACTCGGAAAAGGTAGTATCACACGCATTAGCATACCCATCGGATAAATCTGTCAAGTCAACTACTATAGTTGGCATTCCCCAATGAAAAAAGCCATCCAGAAAATCTGAATGGCTTTTTTTACTTCGTTTGAAAAAGCTTAGCTGAGGTGTTTGCCTAAGTACTTAGCGATTTCGAACATAGACACCTGGCCTTTACCACCGAATACTGCTTTTAGACTAGCATCCGTGTTAACCATTCGTCTGTTCTTGTTGTCTTGAAGTTTTTTGGATTTGATGTAACCCCAAATCTTCTTAACAGCCTCAGTACGAGGTAATGCTTTTGAACCTACTACAGCAGCAAGAGCCGCGCTAGGAGTTAACGCCTTCATGAAAGCCGCATTAGGCTTACGTGCAGACTTTTTCTTTGCAGCCTTCTTAGCAGGCTTCTTTGCTGCTTTCTTAGCAGGCTTCTTTGCTGCTTTCTTAGCTACCTTTTTCTTGGCGGCTTTTTTAGCAGGCTTCTTTGCAGCTTTTTTAGCTTTCTTCTTAGTTGCCATTTTTCTAAATTTAGAATGTTAATGGGTTAGGAAATATTTCGATATCAAATATAGATTTTTTATCCGCTACCAAAAATTTCATTGAGAAAATTTATTTCCACCGGTGGGGATTTCTCTGCTAACCTATAAATCACTTGCTTTGCAGTATGGACCGATCCTGGCTTTCCCGCACCACGCTTCTCATAGGAGAAAAGGCAGTTTTGCACCTGAATAATTGCCATGTAATGGTAGTAGGCCTCGGGGGCGTGGGCTCCTATGCGGCAGAATTTATTGCCCGTAGCGGTATAGGGAAAATGACCATTATTGACGGCGATACGGTGGATCCTACCAATAGAAATCGGCAATTGCCCGCTTTGGCAACCAACCATGGAGTACCCAAAGCACTCATTATGAAAGAGCGTTTATTGGCTATTAATCCTGAGCTACAGCTAAACGTAGTGCAGGATTTTGTAAATCCAGAGATGGTTACAACACAACTAGCCAATAAACCCGACTATATCATTGACGCCATTGACAGTATAACCCCAAAGCTCACGTTTATCAAAATGGCTATGGAAAGCGGAATTCCAATGGTGAGCAGCATGGGCGCCGGTGCAAAACTCGACCCAACTCGATTACGCGTTGTTGATATTTCAAAAACCTATAATTGTCCTTTTGCCCAGCAAATACGAAAACAACTCAAAACCCGATTTGGGATTCGAAAGGGATTAAAAGTTGTGTTTTCCCCAGAGGAACCCATTCGAGAAAGCCTAATGTTAACCGATGGCCGCAATTATAAAAAATCAGCATACGGCACCATCTCCTACTTGCCCGCCACCTTTGGATCCGTTGCCGCTTCAGTTGTAATTCGTGATCTGATTGCCAATACTGCAACTGACCATTCTCAATAGAACCAGTGAGTAGTCTCACTGGGAATGCCGCTGTATGCTGGTAACTTGAATAACGCTACACAGATGTTATTCAAAAATCGTCAAGAAGCCGCAATGCAATTAGTGATCCTGCTAAAGGATTACTACAAGCAAAACGTGGTGGTACTTGCCGTTCCACGAGGCGGCGTACCCGTTGGGTGTATTCTTGCTAAAAAATTACACGCAGTCCTTGATCTACTAATGACTAAAAAAATTGGTGCCCCAGGAAATCCCGAATATGCCATAGGGGCTGTTGGGCCTGATTTTATTTTAATTGAGAACGATGTAGCCGTAGATCATACTTACTTACAAACAGAATCTAAACGAATTCAAGAGCAATTGAAAAGCCGATATGCCCTTTTCAGGGGAAATAAATCGCCTGTTTCACTGACGGGTAAAACTGTAATTATTACTGACGACGGTATTGCTACAGGGCGAACCATATTGGCGGCCTTACCGGCGATTCAAAAAAAACAACCTGCAGAAATAGTAATTGCTACTCCTGTTTGTTCGGTACAGGCTAGAGCTCGACTTGAACCGCTGGTCGATCAATTAATCAGCTGTGCTGATCCGGATCCATTTATTGGAGTGGGTCGGTTTTACGAAAACTTCGAGGAGGTAACCGATAAACAGGTGCTAACATTATTACAATCATTTGAAGCAAATTCAACCCATGGCTCAAAAAACTGAATCAATCGCCTTTTACCTGATCAACTGTATTACACTCTACAGAATTGTCACAGCACCGCTGCTGGTTGTATTACTTTTTAAGGGCGAACAAGAACTGTTCAAGTGGTTACTAGGGGTAAGTTTCTTTACCGATTTAATTGATGGCGTATTGGCAAGAACATTTAAAGTAACCAGTATACTTGGAACCCGACTTGATTCAATCGGAGACGATCTGACTGTATTGGTTGCTATCCTAGGACTAGGAGTGCTGCAACCCCGATTTTTCATTGAGCAATGGACTCTGCTATTACCACTGGGTATGTTATTTCTGCTACAAACGGGATTTGCATTATACCGATATGGGAAAATTACCAGTTTTCATACCTATCTGGCTAAACTGGCGGCACTGGCTCAAGGAGTTTTTTTACTCTCCTTCTTTTTCTTTGAAACCATTCACTATCCCTTGTTCTATGCAGCTGTCTTTATTACCATGGCAGAATTAGCAGAGGAAATTGTAATCGTATGGATGCTCCCCCGCTGGAAATCCAACGTCAGGGGACTTTGGTGGGTGATGCAGCAAAAGCAATGACTCGCTTAGTATCGAGATCTTCCACAATCAATTTTCCGTATTCCTTTCCCATCGCAGCAGAAGTGGATGGATCAAAACTTTGGCTTTGTGAAGAATACAGAAGATTCCCGCTGGTCAAATCATAAAGATTCGACTCCCAGAAATATTTAGTATCAGTTGCATAATAACCGGGAGAATAAATACGACCGTAAATAGTACGCGAGTACCCCCAAAAGCGATTATAATAGAGCCCGTATGGAGTATAGTACATATGACCAGGCACGTAATAGCGTTCTTTTGTTTTATCGAGCAGTACAATCGTAAGCACCGCATCAACTCCTTTGCTTTTTAATTTTTCTATGGCCTGCTGCTCCGTTAACTGATCAAACTCTTTTGGACCATATAGTTCACAAGCGCATTCTGCCCACTGACCGTGATTTCGTAATGCAGCAGCCAGGTATTGTTCCATCTCTTCACGAATAGTACGATCAGCGTCTCGAACCAACCCCAATACCACCACTTTTTTAAATGAAACGGTGGCCCTATCGGGCGAACGCCAGGAACTGGTGATTTTTGAAGAAGAACTACAGCCCCACAACAGCAGTAAAATGGGCAAAAATAAGGAGTATGAATAAAGTCGCATAGTAGCTCAAAGTAGGTAGCTACAACGCGGATGAGAATGAGACTAGTCAATAGAAGAAAAAATGTAATCAGCTTCAATAAGCAGGGGCTATGATCAGGCCCGTTTGGAAGAAGGACTGCATTGCTTACAGATTCCTTTTACCAACACATCAATCTCTTGAGATTGGTAGCCCTTTGGTAAACGAAGATCAGGAGTTACAATATCGTCGAGACAAAATGTTTGCTTGCAACGACTGCAGATAAAATGAATATGTTGGTGATGGTGATGCCCCGGACCACATTCTTCCTGACAAAGCGCATAACGAATGGCATTATCTGCACTGGGAATTGCATGAATAATTCCTTTATCCAAAAATGTTTGAAGTGTGCGGTAGATAGTTACCCGGTCAAATGTGGCGCCTACTTTTTTTTCTATATCCCCATGGGAAAGCGCGCCTTTCTGCTGCATAAAGAGTTGCAGAATTTTTGTACGGCTATCTGTGACACTAAGTCCTTTATTTTTAAGAGGCTCCTTTACAGACAATGTAGATTCAATTTGTTTACGAACAGCCATTACTTAAAATTAGCACCATCCGCCAATAATTTGCGAACATCTTTGACTAACCCTTGCACTTCACGATCCTCGAGCCCATCATAAATTCTTATAACATCTCCATTACGATCAACCAGGGCCCAGAACTGTGTATGTAAAAAATCGTCTTCAACAGACTTTACATTATTTGCAGGATCATCAATAGTATAGCTAAGACGGGCCATATTATACAAGCTATCCTTTCGTCCCGTCAAAAAAATCCATTTACGAGTATCGATACCCAATGAGTCTGTATACTTTTTTAATTGCTGCACCGAATCCGTTTCTGGATCACAGGTATGCGACAACAATAAAAAATCAGGTTCGTCCTTTAATTGATCATACACGGATTTCAGATTGTAGTTCATCCGTGGACAAATCCCTTTGCAGGTAGTGAAAAAGTAGGCGGCGATAAATACTTTCCCTTTTACGTTTTCCTCTGTGTACGCTTGCCCATCCTGGGTAGTAAATTGGAAAGGACGGATATAACTCACCGGCGCAACGCCCCTTTTTGTAAAGCCAGGAATGCTAACCGCCAGCACTGCATAAAAGGCCAGCGCAAGACAAACAAAAAACCCCGTGTAAAACCATCCCTTTTTGGACATAGAAACAATTGTGATGCAAAAGTACGAAGTCACAGGCGCTGTACCCATCGCGAAAGTCATTTTTGCAACCTTGTTGCTTTTTTGTAAATTTGCAGGGCATGAAACTTCGAATCAACTGGGATGCTATTGGGATAAGCGCTTCCATCGCTTGTGCCATTCACTGTGCCCTCCTACCCCTTTTTCTGACCAGCCTTCCTCTATTTGGAATCAACATTATTCATAATCTGGTTTTCGAAATTGGAATGATTGTGCTGGCCTTTGGGATTGGGAGCTACTCCATGTACCATGGTTACAAAAAACATCATCATCGGCTGCAGCCCTGGTTACTATT
>Ga0192647_101801_pt1 | contig 13697 bp, 11 predicted proteins | sample LauGreFa1BDMLBSN_2_FD_133046 | JGI IMG/M metagenome (GOLD analysis project Ga0192647, IMG submission 133046) | Freshwater lake microbial communities from Lake Michigan, USA - Fa13.BD.MLB.SN - reassembly | ecosystem: Environmental > Aquatic > Freshwater > Lake | place: Lake Michigan, USA...
GGCCGAGCGCAATGACGAGCAATATTTTCTGAAAGGCCATGTCGGCGTATTTGGCATTTTCAATTCAGAAAATCGGTTTGCAATTGCCAGTTACGTGACCTGGGGTCCTGATTTACCAAGTAACGATATGAATAACATTACCCGCGTGTATCGCCAAAGCGGCGTGGACCGCAATATCCAAGCTGATGATTTGCGCAAAATCAACTTACTCAGCGCGTTTAGTGGTGCGGTGGTGAGCGATGTATTGGCGCGGCGCGACTTCATCGTGGAAGGCAAAATCGATGCCCAACCCTGGCTGATCCATCGCTTTTTGGTACCCAACCAGTACAACTACCTCAGCTCGCGCGGGATCACCCGCAAATGGGTGAGTGGCTATGCTTTTAACGAGAGCCTAAAAGTTATGAGCAGTTACGAATCGGTAGTGCGCGGCGATGACTATTCCGAATTTGGCTTCGGTGCGTACAAAGACTTTGGCACCTGGGATGTGGTTGCCAAAGTCACTGGCAAAGACTTTGACACCCTCAACCTAGAGGCCGCCGCCAGCACCTATGTGGCCAAAGACTGGAAATTGGGCCTTAAGGCCTATGTGTGGGATTCCCGCTCCTTGCTGGGCGAGCGTAATACCCTGGATTTTTCTAAAAACAAAACCCAGCAACTGAGCGTGGCGCTATCCTATGTGTACTGAGTTTCTACCCGGCACAGGAGGTACCGCATGTTTTCTACCCGTCGCTTCACCCATTTTTGCCTTTGGTGCGTTGCAAGCCTTAGCGCGCTGAGCGCCTTGGCCGCAGAGCCCTTGGAGCCTGGCGATAGGGCAGCTGTGCGGCTGGTCATAGAAAAGCAACTGGCCGCATTTGAAAACGATGATGCGGAGCGGGCTTTTTCGTTTGCCAGCCCCAAGATTCAGGACATGTTTATCACTGCGCGCAACTTTATGGACATGGTACGCATTTCCTACCCGGTGGTGTACCGCCCGGCCAGCTTGAGCTTTCAGGTGCCTTATGTGGAGGGCGATGAGGTCTGGCAAGTTGTGGAGATGCGCGACGCGCAGGGCATGGACTGGACAGCGATTTACACCTTGCTACGCCAGGCCGGTGGGGTTTGGCAGATTAACGGATGCGTTCTCAAGCGGGGTTTGGGCCAGGCGGCTTGAAATTGGCATCTGCGGTCGGGGTTTCTCGCGAGCAATTCTCCAAGCTGACGGAAACGCTTTCCGTCAGGTGTCGCGCGACCGCCAGCCCAGTCTCAGGCTAGGGTGCGCCAAGCGCGGTGGTTATCGCTGAGCAGTTCGTCTGCCGTTGCCGGGCCCTCGGAGCCGGCAGCGTAGTGCGCCAGCGGGGCTTTGGGGTCGGCCCAGTATTCCTGCAAGGGGCGCACGATGTCCCAACCGGCCATTACGCTGTCCGAGCGCTGGAAGAGGGTGGCATCGCCGATCATGCAGTCGTAGATCAGGGTTTCGTAGCCGGTGCTAGGCGCGTTCTGGAAGTAATCCTTGTAGTGGAAGTCCATGTGCACCTGGCCGATTTGGATTTTCGGGCCAGGAATCTTGGCGCCAAAGGTGAGCATGGCGCCTTCGTCCGGCTGCAGCTTGAGGACCAGCGCGTTGGGCGTGAGGGCATCGGTAGCGGTGTCTCGAAACAGCGAAAACGGCGGGCGTTTGAATTGCACGACGATCTCGCTTTGGCGCTTGGCCATGGCCTTGCCGGTACGCAGGTAAAAGGGCACGCCTGCCCAGCGCCAGTTGTCGATGCCTAGTTTCAGGGCGACATAGGTCTCCGTCTTGCTGCCGGAGTTGACGCCATCCTCTTGGAGGTAGCCAGCCAGGGCTTGACCATCGCGGCTGCCCGCGCTGTACTGGGCGCGCACGCTGTCGGTGACGGCATCCACGCGGTGCACCGATTGCAGCACCTTGGTTTTTTCATTGCGTACCGCATCCGCGTCAAACGAGGCGGGCGATTCCATGGCGGTCAGGGCCAGCAACTGGAACACGTGGTTGGGCATCATGTCGCGCATGGCGCCGGTGGTCTCGTAAAAGGCCGCGCGCTTTTCCACCCCCACGGTTTCGGCCACGGTGATTTGCACATGGTCGATATGGTCGCGGTTCCATAGCGGCTCGAAGATGCCATTGGCAAAGCGCATGAGCATGATGTTTTGCACGGTTTCCTTGCCCAGGAAGTGGTCCATGCGGTAGATCTGCGATTCGGCCAAGCTATGGCGCAACTGGGTGTTGAGCGCCTGGGCCGAGACCAGGTCGCTACCGAATGGTTTTTCCACCACCACCCGGCGCCAATTCTGGTTGGTCTCGGTGACCAAGCCGGCAGCGCCCAATTGATCGACGATGCCACCGAAAAAGCGTGCTCCCACGGCCAGGTAAAACATCACGTTGTCATTGACATGGTGGCTGGTCTTGACCGCTTCCAAGCGCTTGCCCAGCTCCCCATACGAGGCCGCGGCGCCAAAGTCGGCCGACAAATACGTCATGCTGGCCAGCAGGCGCTTGAGGTTGCCTTCATCTAGGGTTTGGGCGTAGTGCTTGTCCGCGGCAAAAGCGCGCACCGACTCTTCCACATGGCTGCGAAAGGCCTCATCGCTCATTTCCAGCCGGTCCACGCCAATCAGCGCGAAGTTGGTCGGCAACAGATTGGTGCGCGCCAGGTTATAGAGCGCGGGCATGAGCAAGCGCTTGGTTAGGTCGCCACCGGCGCCAAAGATGACGACGGTACAGGCGGGCGCTCGCTCGCCGTGGGCGGTTTTTTCGTGTTCGATATCTTGTGCCACGGGTATTCCTTATGCTTTGCCGGGTTCTTTGTGGCCGCCAAACTGCTTGCGCATGGCCGAGAGCACTTTTTCTGCAAACGTGTGCTCTTTGCGAGAGCGAAAACGGGTGTACAGCGCGGCCGTCAGCACGTCGGCCGGTACAGCTTCTTCAATGGCGGCCTGGATAGTCCAGCGGCCTTCGCCGGAGTCTTCCACATAGCCCGAGTAGGAAGCCAACTCCGGGTCTTCAGCAAGGGAAATAGCGGTCAGATCCAAAAGCCATGACGACACCACACTGCCACGGCGCCAGAGTTCGGTGATATCCGCTAAGTTCAGGTCATAGCGGCGCTCGGCGGGAATAATTTCTTGGTTGACACCTTTGAGAATGTCTAGGCCTTCGCCATAGGCCTGCATCAGCCCGTACTCGATGCCGTTGTGCACCATCTTGACAAAGTGGCCCGAGCCGGCCGGGCCGGTGTAGAGGTAGCCGTCTTCCGCAGTCGATTTGCGGCCCTCGCGACCCGGTGTTTTTTCAATGGTGCCTATGCCCGGTGCCAGGGTTTTGAAAATGGGGTCTAGGTGGTCGAACGCGGCTTTGTCCCCGCCAATCATCATGCAGTAGCCCCGGTCCAGGCCCCACACGCCGCCGCTGGTGCCCACGTCGATGTAGCGGATGCCTTTTTCGGCCAGCGCCTTGGCGCGGCGCACGTCGTCCTGGAAATTGGAGTTGCCGCCGTCAATGATGATGTCGCCCGCTTCCAGCAAGCCAGACAGGGTGTTGACCGTCGCCTCGGTGATAGCGCCTGCGGGCAGCATGACCCACACGGCGCGCGGTTTTTGCAGCTGGCTGACAAAGGACGCCATGTCCTCGCTGGGCGTAGCGCCCTCGGTGGCGAGCTGGGCCACGCTTGCGGCGTTGGTGTCATACACCACGCAGGTGTGGCCGTTGCGCATGAGTCTGCGCACGATATTGCCGCCCATACGCCCCAAACCAATCATTCCTAGCTGCATAGAGTCTCCAATTTTGTGTAAATCGTGAAAATCCCAAAAAATAGGGAAAACGATTATGGTCCGAAATGGTGTCAGCCAGCCAAGAGACCGGGGAAGCGGGCCACGAAAGTGCTTTTGTCACAACAGAAGTGGAGAATTTGCCAGGCGCTAAATGGTGATGGCGCCCCCATACATCGCAGATTGTGTTTTTTCGTTGTTTCCCTAAGGAACCTCTGCATAAGTCAAAACCCGTCATTGCGAGCGCAGCGAAGCAATCCATTTTTGCTTGCGAATCTTGCACTTATGGATCGCCGCGTCGCTACGCTCCTCGCGATGACGGACTCGTGCCTGAAGTTAAGCCATTTCCCTAATTGTTAAAAATGAAAAAAGTGATAGCATCTAAAGACATCTGTGTACGGATCCTGTCCAGACTATGCAAAAACCACCACATTGCCAAGTGATAGGAATCACCAGCGGCCAGCCCGGTGTGGGTAAAACTACGGTTTCGGTCAACCTCGCGGTCGCCCTGCACGATATGGGCTACACGGTCATGATTCTGGATGCCAATTCCAGTTCCCACAACGCGCAAACCGCGCTGGGTACCATATGCCCCTTCCACCTCGGCCATTTTTTAAATGGAGAAAAATCTTTACGCGAAATCATTTTGAAGCGCCGCTACGGCATCAACCTGATTGCGGGCGCCTCGACCATCGAGGCCATGACAACGCTCAATCCGTCCAAAGCCTCGCGGGTGCTCAAGCAGTTTGGTGACCTGGAAAGCGAGCTCGATTTCCTGATTGTGGATATGCCGCCGGGCACCGAGCAGTCTGTGCTGTCCTTCATGGCCAGTACCAGCCGCCGGATTATTGTGGTGCGCAACGACCAGGCTGGAATCACCGATGCCTACGCCATGATCAAGGTGCTTTGCAGCGACTTTAAGCTCGATGAGATCCACATCATTGTCAATGGCGTGACGACGGAGGCCGAAGGCAAAAAGATGTTTGATGTGCTGGACAAAATCAGCCAACGCTTTTTAACTAGGGCGCTGCATTACCTTGGCAGCGTGTCCCAGGATGAACTCATCGTTGATGCGGGCCAGCGCAAACTTTCCGTAACCGAGTATGCGCCCACCAGCCGGGGTGCGCGCGATTTCCGCCAAATCGCCAGCAACACCAGCCACCTGGCTTTGCAAAAATTTGTCGAGGGCGGCATAGAGCACTTTATCCAGCGCTTGCTGCATTTGCACGACCTGACTGCTGAGACCTCCTAGCGTGTTGTAGTTGTCTTGGTACAGATCACCTCAGCAGCCTCCTGCGCAGGTTTCGGGACACCTGAGATTTGCTGTGCTGATTCAAAATCCAATTGGGGGCTGAGCCACGCACGCTTTACGAATAGACGCTTGGCCGACGAGTTTGCGCTTTGCACGATCCGGAAGATACCAAGGCCCGGTGTTGAGATTCGGGAATCGATCCTCTGGGGTCCCTAGAGCTATGATCCCCGTGCGCGAATGGCCTGGACCATTCAAAATGATTAGTTCGTTGGAAATAAATTTATGAGCAATATCATCATTCTTGGTGCAGGCCAGGTTGGTACTTCCGTGGCAAAAAATCTAGCTCCGGAGCAGCACAACATCACGGTTATCGACCGTGATGCCACCAAACTCAAAGAGTTAGCTTCTAAATTTGACTTGCGCACCGTGACGGGTAATGCCGGGCACCCGTCTGTATTGAGAGACGCGGGTATCGCCGACTGTGACTTGCTCATCGCTGTGACCGAGGTGGATGAGATCAACATGATGGCGTGCAGAATTGCCGCCAAAATATTTAATGTGCCCAAACGCATTGCTCGGGTTCGATCCTCAGAGTATCTAGACGATCCGCGCCTGACCGGGGAGGATGTGTTTGGTATCAGCCACGTGATTTCGCCAGAAGTGGTGCTGGCCCGGTATGTTGAAAATTTGGTTTTCTATCCGGAGGCGCTCCAGGTTTTGGAGTTCGCCGACCGCCAAGTCTGCTTGGTGGCCGTTCGCGCCAAAGCCGGCGGACTGTTGGTGGGAGACCGAATCGGCAATTTGCATAATCACCTGAAGACCACGGATGCGCGAATCGTCGCCATATTCCGGGGCAAGAGCGCAGTGCTGCCCGTCGCAGATACGGTGATCGAAGACGGCGACGAAGTGTTTTTCCTTTCCCGCACAGCCGATATGCGCCGGGTGATGGAGGAGTTGCGCAAAGCAGACCGCCCGGTCAGGCGCATGATGGTTGCAGGAGGCTCCGAATTCAGTTACCGGCTGGCCCAGGACCTGGAGGGCAGCTATTCGGTGAAGTTGATCGAGGCCAATGAGAAACGCGCGCACCAGCTGGTGGCTTTGCTGGACAAAACAGTGGTCTTGCACGGCAGCGAAAACGACAGCGAATTGTTGATCAACGAGGATATTGCCCAGGTCGATCTCTTTGTTGCCGCGACCGGGGACGATGATCGCAACATCATTGCATCCCTGCTGGCAAAAAAATTGGGCGCGCACCGCGTCTTGTCGCTGATCCATCAAAGCGTGTATGTCGGTGTCCTGGAGGACAGCAAAATCGATATCGTGGTGGGTCTTGCCGATGTCACGATCGGCTCCATTCTTGCGCACGTTCGACGCGCCGATGTGGCGCGTGTACACAGCCTGCGGCGGGGTGCGGCAGAGGCACTGGAAATCGTGATTCATGGAAACAAATCCACCAGCCAGTGTGTGGGGCGTCGCGTGGATGCCATTGCATGGCCGGCGGGCGCCTTGTTGGGCGCCGTGGTGCGCGGCCAAGAGGTGTTAATGGCGCACCATGACCTGGTACTTGAATCCGAAGACCACTTAATTTTGTTTGTCACCGAGATAAGAACGGTGCAAAAAATTGAAAAGCTCCTTCAGGTTAGCGCAAGCTTTTTTGGATGAGGGGGCGTACATCATGCAAAGAGTAGCGGGAGTTTTGAATATTCTGGGACTCATCATCCTTATATTTGCCAGCTTGATGTTGTTTCCAACAGCGATTTCCTGGTACTTGGATGATCATGCCGTGTGGAGCTTTGTCATTGGGATGGCTGTTGCCGGCCTGATTGGCTTGGCCATGTGGGCTTTCACGCGCCAGGCATCTCTGGGTAGAGAGTTACGCAACAGAGATGGTTTTTTGCTATCGGCATTGACCTGGATGGTGCTGCCGGGAATCGCCACCATTCCTTTGATGCTGAGTATTCCCGGTCTGAGCTTCACCGATGCGTATTTTGAAACCATGTCGGGCCTGACCACCACCGGGGCCACCACGATTTCCAATTTGGATCAGTTACCAGTGTCTATCAATGTTTGGCGTACCTTTCTGGTGTGGCTAGGTGGTATGGGTGTAGTGGTGCTAGCAGTTGCCGTACTACCGATGCTTGGCGTCGGCGGTAGTCAGGCGTTCAAAGCCGAAACTCCGGGTCCGATGAAGGATGCTAAACTCACGCCCCGTATCGCGCAGACCGCCAAAGGGCTTTGGCTGGTTTATTTCCTGATTACCGCTGCCTGTACCTTCAGCTTATGGGCTGTGGGTATGCCATTTTTAGACTCCTTGATCCACACCTTTAGCATCATGGGTCTCGGTGGTTTTTCCTCACACGATGCAAGCTTTGGTTTCTTTGATTCCCCTGCTATGGAAGCGGTAGCCATCGTATTTATGTTGCTGGCTGCCATTAACTTCGCTACGCACTTTTTGGCATTTTCCGGGCGGACACTGCAGGCCTACGTCAAAGACAAAGAAGCCCATATGGTGTGGGCTACCATGATCGGCAGCATTATTTTGGTGGCCTATTTTTTGTGGGCGCAACAGGTCTACCCTGAGTTTTTAACTGCGCTGCGACACTCGGCCTTCAACGTCGTTTCGATCGCAACCACCACCGGTTTGGCCACACAAGACTACAACCTGTGGCCCGCTTTTGCGCCGGTGTTGATGTTGTTTTTATCGTGTTTTGCGACGGCGGCAGGCTCCACCGGGGGTGGAATAAAAATGATACGCGCCCAGTTGCTGGTCAAGCATTGCTTCAGTGAACTACACCGGCTGGTGCATCCAAAATCACCGATGGTGGTCAAATTAAATGGAGTGGTCTATGAGCCCGCGGTAATGGACTCTATTTTGGCGTTTATGTTCCTGTACGGCATCTCCATCATCGTCTTAACCTTGCTGATGCTCGTGAGCGGTTGCGAGCTGGTGACGGCGTTTTCGGCAGTCGTTGCATCTATCAATAACATGGGGCCTGGACTTAATCTCGTCGGCCCTGCAACCACCTTTGCCGTTCTGACAGACTTTCAAACCTGGATTTGTACGCTGGCCATGTTGCTCGGTCGCTTGGAGCTATTTACGATGGTGGTTATTTTCACGCGGACGTTTTGGCGCACCTGAAGCGATAGGACCTGCAGTTGCGATTGACAACTGCTGGTCGACGCTACTTGGGCCGCCTGCTAGCAGTTCTCCTCGCGATGACGGACTTGGATAGAGTTTGGTTAAGTCGCCACCGGTAGCTTCAAAAAATCCCGTAAGGCATCCAGCGCCTGATCAGGCGCTTCTTGCAATAGTGAGTGCCCCGCTTTGAGCGTGACAACTTGGCCCTGGCGCGCGTGGGCAATCAGCGATTTGGCGCCATGCGGCGGCGTCATCTGGTCGCTGGCGCCTAGCAAAAACAGCGTGGGGCATTGCACCTGCGCCATCGCCTCGTCACCCCTGGCATAACTGTCGCAGGCTTTGAAGCTGCGGTAAAACACATTGGCCTGGCGGTTGCTGCCCAGCACGCGGTGCATCAGCGCTTTGTTGGTGCCGTGCAGCCAGGTGCCTGGCCCCATCAGTGAGGGCGGCGGCGCCATCATGGACAGCGAAAAGGTATTGACCATGTCGATACCTTTGGATTGCGCGTTTTGCGCCGCGTCCAGGAGGGCTGGTGACACGCGCATAGGGTAGGCGGTGCCCACCATCACCAAATGGCTGACCCGTTCGGGCTTTTGCGCTGCCACTTCCAACGCGATGAGAGAACCCATGCTGTGGCCGACAAGCGCCGCTTGCTTGATCTCCAGCGCGTCCAATAAAGCAATGATGCTTTGGGCTGCTTCCTCCACCGATTCGGGCGCATTGCCGCCGCTCTTGCAGTGGCCCGGCAGATCGATGGCCAGCACGTTGTAATGGTGGTTGGCCAGGTAGCGGCTTTGCAGGCCCCACACGCTGTGGTCGTGCAGCGCGCCGTGGATCAAGACGACGCTGGGCAGGTCGGGTCTAAAGGGCTTGCCTGCGGTATAGGCGTAAAGCGGGGCGTTGTTGACGGTGATCAGCACAGTGCGGTCTTTCTGGATAAGTGGGGGTTGGCGCGCATTGTGCCTAATTGGCTGGCAAGGGCCTGCGCGCGCGTCCGTCACAATCCACCCATGTCCACCTACGCCACCGCCGAACCCGTTGATGCCGTCGTTATCGGCGCGGGCGTGGTCGGCCTGGCGGTGGCGCGCGCCCTGGCGCTGGCCGGGCGCGAGGTCTGGGTGCTGGAGAGCGAGGGCAGCATCGGCAGCGGCATCAGTGCGCGCAATAGCGAGGTGATTCACGCCGGTATTTACTACCCGCTAGGCTCGCTCAAAGCGCGCCTGTGCGTGCAGGGCAAGCAGATGCTCTATGCCTATTGCGCAGAGCGCGGCGTGGCCCACCGACGCTGCGGCAAGCTGCTGGTAGCCACCAGCCTGGCCCAGATGACAGAGCTGGCCCAGGTGCAGGCGCGGGCGCTGGCCAATGGCGTGGATGACCTGCAATTGCTCAGTGCCGCAGAGGCCACCGCCTTAGAGCCCGCGCTGCATTGCCATGGCGCTTTGCTGTCGCCCAGCACCGGCATCGTGGACAGCCATGGCCTGATGCTGGCGCTACAAGGCGACCTGGAAAACGCGGGTTCGCAAGTGGTGCTCCATAGCGCTGTCGAAAGTGTGGCCCTTTCGCAAACCGGTAGGCACCATGTGTGGATGCGAGATGGCACTTGCCTGGCTGCACGTGCCCTGGTCAACGCAGCAGGCTTGTCGGCACCTGCGCTAGCGCGGCGCTTTGCCGGTTTGGACGCACACCATGTACCCCGAGAATTTTTTGCAAAGGGAAACTATTTTTCACTATCGGGCAAGGTGCCATTTCAAAGGCTGATTTACCCATTGCCCGAGCCTGGTGGGCTGGGCGTACACCTGACGCTTGACTTGGCTGGACAGGCCAAGTTCGGCCCGGACGTGCAGTGGCTGGACGATGCGACTGACTATGGCGTCGACCCGGCGCGCGGCGCAGCTTTTTATACCGAGGTGCGCAAATACTGGCCCGGATTGCCTGACGATGCCTTGCAAGCGGCCTACGCCGGTATTCGCCCCAAAATCAGCGGGCCGGGCCAAGCGGCTGTGGACTTTGGCGTGCAAGGCCCACAAACCCATGGCGTGCCAGGCTTGGTGAATCTGTTCGGCATCGAGTCCCCCGGCCTGACCAGCGCGCTGGCTTTAGCCGAAATGGTGTCCGGGCTGCTGAAGGACTAGGCAAAGCCTGAAGCTTTAGGCCGCCTTCTCCGCCGCCTTCAAAGCTTTCTTCAGATCGTCGAGCAAATCATCCGGGTCTTCCAAACCGATGGACAGGCGAATGGTGCCTGGCCCGATACCGGCGGCCTGCAAGGCCGCATCGTCCATTCGAAAGTGCGTGGTGCTAGCCGGGTGAATGACCAGGCTGCGGCAGTCGCCCACATTGGCCAGGTGGCTGAAGATTTTGAGCGCTTCAATAAATTTTTGGCCTTGTAAGCGCGAGCCTTTGATGTCAAAGCTAAACACCGAACCGGCCCCGCGCGGCAGCAGTTTTTTGGCCAAGGCGTGGCTGACGTGGCTCTCCAGCATGGGGTGGCCTACGCGCGCAACCATCGGGTGGCTGGCCAAAAATTGCACCACTTTTTCGGTGTTACTGGCATGGCGCGCCATGCGCAAAGGCAGCGTCTCCATGCCTTGCAAAATCAGCCAGGCGGTGTGCGGGCTCATGCAAGCGCCAAAGTCGCGCAAACCTTCGCGGCGCGCGCGCAGCAAAAATGCACCGACCGTGCTTTCCTCGGTGAACACCATGTTGTGAAAACCGGCGTAGACCGCGCTCAACTCGCTAAATTTGCCCGAAGCGTCCCAGTCAAAGCGGCCGCTGTCTACGACCACGCCACCGACCACCGTGCCATGGCCGGACAAAAACTTGGTGGCTGAGTGGTAAACGATATCTGCGCCGTGTTCAAAGGGCTTGATCAACCAGGGCGAGGTGAGGGTGGAGTCCACCAGCAGCGGCACGCCCTTGTCGTGGGCGATGGCACTGACGGCTTCGATGTCCAGCACGTCCATACCCGGATTGCCCACGGTTTCGCCAAAAAAAAGCTTGGTATTGGGCCGCACTGCAGCGCGCCAGGCGTCCAGGTCATTGGGGTTTACAAATGTGGTGTCGATACCAAAGCGGCGCATGGTGTAGTGCAGCAAATTGTGCGATCCGCCATACAGCGCGGTGGACGCCACGATGTGCGCGCCTGCGCCCATGAGCGTGCAAATGGCTAAGTGCAGCGCCGCCTGGCCGCTAGCGGTGGCAATCGCGCCGATGCCGCCTTCCAGCGCGGAAATACGCTGCTCGAATACTGCGTTGGTGGGGTTGCTGATGCGGCTATAGACGTGGCCCGCGCGCTCCAGGTTGAACAAGGCGGCGGCCTGGTCGCTGGACTCGAACACAAACGACGTGGTCAGGTGAATGGGCACCGCGCGCGAGCCGGTGGCGTCGGGCACAGCGCCCGCGTGCAAGGACAAGGTGTCAAAGCCGGGGTCGGCATATCCGCTCATAAGGGGTTCTCCATAGTGCTGCAAGTTGCGGGGCAATGAGGGCTGCAAAGAGGCCCGGCTGCGCCGCGTGTTAGGCCGTGATTGTGGGCTATATTCGACGCGTAGCCCGCCGCTGCGCACAGCGCACCGCCGGCCGAACGAAAAGGAAGCACCATGAAAGTCAGCGATATTTTGCGCGTCAAAGGCGGAACCCTGTTTACCGCCACGCCGGACGAGCCCCTTGCGCAGGCGGTGCAGATGATGTCCGATCACGACATCGGCTCGCTGGTGGTGATGGAGCATGGCGACCTGGTGGGCATGCTGACCTTTCGCGAAGTGATTCAAAAAATCGTGCAAAACGGCGGCAATATCGGCGGTACTCTGGTGCGAAGCGCCATGGATGACGCGCCGCTGACATGCACGATGGAAACCGAGATGGACGAAGTGCGGCGCATGATGCTGGACCGCCATGCCCGCTATATGCCGGTGATGGACAAACGCATGCTCATGGGCGTGATCAGCTTTTACGACGTGGCCAAGGCCGTGGTGGACAGCCAGAACTTCGAAAACAAAATGCTCAAAGCCTATATCCGCGACTGGCCAGGTCAGGAAGAGGGCGCCAAGCCCGCGAATTAAGGTGTCCCGCCGCTCGGGGATAATCGCCCTATGAGCGGAAACACCTTTGGATACCTCTTCGCAGTCACCAACTTTGGTGAATCCCACGGCCCGGCCATCGGGTGCGTGATTGACGGCTGCCCGCCGGGCATGGAATTGAGCGAGGCCGATATCCAGGGCGACCTGGACCGCCGCCGCCCCGGCACCAGCCGCCACGTTACCCAGCGGCAAGAGCCCGACCAAGTACAAATACTCAGCGGCGTGTTTGAGGGCAAAACCACCGGCACCCCGATTGCCCTCTTGATTCAAAACACCGACCAACGCAGCAAAGACTACGGCAACATTCTGGAAACCTTCCGCCCGGGCCACGCGGATTTCACCTACTTTCGCAAATACGGCCTGCGCGATCCGCGCGGCGGCGGGCGCTCCTCGGCGCGCATGACAGCCCCCATGGTGGCCGCCGGTGCGGTGGCTAAAAAATGGCTGCTCGCGCACTGCGGCACCCAGTTTCGCGGCTGCATGACACATCTGGGCGACATGCCCATCGGCTTTGAAAGCTGGGACCATGTGCCGCACAACCCATTTTTTGCACCAATAGCCGATGTGCAGGCGCTGGAAGACTATATGGACGCGCTGCGCAAGTCCGGCGACTCGTGTGGCGCGCGCATCCGCGTAACGGCCAGTAATATGCCGGTCGGCCTAGGCCAGCCTCTGTACGACAAGCTAGACGCTGACATTGCCTACGCCATGATGGGTATCAATGCGGTCAAAGGCGTGGAGATTGGGGCCGGTTTTGCCAGTGTGGCGCAGCGCGGCAGCCTGCATGGCGATTCACTGACGCCGACCGGCTTTGCCAGCAACAACGCCGGTGGCGTATTGGGCGGCATCAGCACCGGGCAGGATTTGGAAGTCAGTATTGCCATCAAACCCACCAGCTCCATCCTCACGCCGCGCGACACGGTGGATGTGCAAGGCAAGGCGACGCAAGTGGTGACCAAGGGCCGCCACGATCCCTGCGTAGGCATACGCGCAACCCCTATTGCCGAGGCCATGCTGGCGCTGGTGGTGATGGAACATGTGTTGCAGCACCGCGCGCAATGCGGCGATGTGCCGGGTGCTTTACCCAAGCAGCCCGGATAGCGGCTTGCAATTGCCCGTATCGGCCCGACCTCTGATGCTTGCCCCCGAGCCACCCGACCTTTCCCCGGAGCGCCTATGAAAACCGTGATGATTTTGAACGGCCCAAACCTGAACCTGCTGGGCACGCGCGAGCCGCAGGTCTATGGCAGCCAAACCTTGGCTGACGTGCAAGCCCTGTGCGAGCGCGCATGTGCGGCCAACGGCTTTGCGCTGGATTTCCGCCAAAGCAACCACGAAGGCGAATTGGTCGATGCCCTGCACGAAGCCGGGCGCCTGCATGCGGCAGGCACTTTGGCCGGCGTGGTGCTCAATGCGGGCGCCTACACGCACACCAGCGTGGCCCTGCACGACGCGATCAAAGGCA
>Ga0192647_101802_pt1 | contig 13697 bp, 6 predicted proteins | sample LauGreFa1BDMLBSN_2_FD_133046 | JGI IMG/M metagenome (GOLD analysis project Ga0192647, IMG submission 133046) | Freshwater lake microbial communities from Lake Michigan, USA - Fa13.BD.MLB.SN - reassembly | ecosystem: Environmental > Aquatic > Freshwater > Lake | place: Lake Michigan, USA...
GAAAAAGGAAGACGATCGTTGTTAAGACCACGTCGATGGTCAAGCACAACTGTTGATTTTACACTTTTTAAATGGGCGTTTTCAATGTCCAAAGGTGTAATAGGCACATAGTCATGTCATCGTCATCCTGCGATTTCCACAGAAACATCATGATGCCATCATCACGATGTCATCTTGTGAATCCGACTGGAATTCACGGCTCGCACGCACTTATGATGAGTATTGTGGGCGAATGCAAGGGCCTGTCGAATCGAGTGGAGTTCCAATGCCAGCCTTCCAGACCCGGCGGGGTCGCCCTAAGCGTCGGTATGCGCTGCCGGAACGACCTGCCACTGTGCGGGCCGGCCTCCTAAGTGGGAGTGTGACCGTGCCCGTGCCCGGTCGACGTTCCATTTAAACCTACATTGGCAATGTGCTACGAACTAGAACATGCCGTGGTAACGTAAACCGAATCAATTGGAAGCTACGTGTTTCGCAATATGTGTGCGAGAATACTCGCCCTTCGTGCCGTCCGACCACTCGACCACGCACTTGCTCGCAAACACGCGCACCACCTTTCCACAGAACCGCCCATATCCGACCACCGGCATGTCTTTAATGTGCATCCCTACAGTGAGGTCGGTCGGACTGCAGTTGGTCGTCTTACAAGGCACATCCATTCTCTTCTTTCGCTTGGCGCACATCGACGCAACACCGGCATTGTTCTTGCCGTCGGACGCGACTTTTGTGGAGGGCGTTTGGGCCATTGCGCTTTCGATCCGTCGCTTGGTGCTCATCGACGCCACGCCCGCATTGTTCGTTGTATCGGGCGCTTGGTCCACGACGCTTTTGGCGCTGCACCGCTTTGTTCGCATCGACGCCACATCAGCATTGTTCGTGTCGTCGGACGCGACTTGTGCAGAGGGCGTTGGGTCCATTGCGCTGGCGCCGCATAGATTGGTGAGCATTGAAACCGCATCGTGAGTCGCTCGCTCGGACACGACCGGCGTTGGGGCAATCACCGGTGCCGACACTTTCTCGACGAATGTGCCGATGTTTCCGCACGCACGTGGAGTGGTGACTACGCTGGGTAGTGGCGATTCGAGCTCAGCACGCTGCAGCGCACGAACGTCGTTATTGCGTGGTTGCTCTCCGAACTCGACCGTTGCGAGTGGCAACGCCATCGCAATCGGCACAGGGGCTGCGTTGACGTAGGCGCATGGATTACGCTCGATTTGAACGACGATTTCACGTGTCGCCGTGAGCTCGTCGACACGCGCCCTCAACTCGCCGATGGATGCATGCATCTTTGCAATGTGATCATTCGCCTGCTTCAACTCTGAATGCACGTCAGGGTCATGGTGTGCGGTTGGCGCCGATGGTTCGCTCGTCGTGTCGAGGGCGTCGCAACGGACGATGCACTCGGACTTCTTCGTCCGCTTACACGGACGTCCACCGATTTTCTGCTTGTCCCAATTGTCGTATCGTTCCATCAGTCTCAGTCGACCCGCCAATCTAGGGACACGCTCTTCCAGTGAGTTGCGCTCGACCCAGCAGTTGGTCCCGTCGACGAGGGTGCAGTGAACGAACGACGTCATGTCTTCACGTAGGTCGGTCTTGTGCATTCCTTCAATGTCACTCGCAGAAATAAACCGCATCCGAGCCTGAGTCCGATGCTGATTCCTAGCACGTTTTCAGACGGTCGTTGTTGTGTTTCGTCGCTCGTGCGTTTCACGGCTTTCACGACAAGAATTTCAAAAAAGGTTATGAAACGTTTTGGAATGGTACTCGAGAACTCAACCATGAACTCAAGTAATCATGGACCACTTCGAACACGCAACAACTGACCCAGAAGAATGACGCAAGACGCTTACGGACCTTGAGCATAGTCCGTCCAACGGGCGCTTCCGAAATGTATGCTCCCCAAACGAAGATTTTGGAAGGAGGAACAAAAAGATGAAATCCGGATTTCGAAGGAAGCACTTTTCAATGGTTCGTAGCCAAATCGAGTACTCACGCCCTTGAAAAGTGCGTCCTTCGAAATCCGGATTTCCTCTTTTGTTCCTCCTTGCAAAATCTTCGTTTGGGAGGGGTAAAATTGTAAATGTTTGGCGTACGTACGTCCGTCTTGGACGGAATATGAATATGATTAAACATGAGGCGCATGTCATCTTTTTGCTCGTCCTTCCAAATCGTCGTTTTGGGACTCTGAAATTGGGAGGCATGACGCTTGCAAGATGATACCCACACGATAGGCGGCGAGGCACTGCGACCATCGACGGCATCGGACCGCTCAGCGGCGACGCGGGCAGCAGTGAGCAGCGCAGATGCTAAAGCCGATTAGACGGGATTTTATCGAGCCTGCCACTGAGTGCGCGCACCGGCCACGAGTTCGAGCGCAATGCCGTTGCTTGATACGCACGCAGGCCGCCTACAGCGAGCCTTTGGGCATAGGTGCCTCGGGCCTGCCACGGTCTAGGATGTGTGGCACTATGACTCACATGATGATGATATCATGATGATAGCATGTGGATGTGTATGTCGAACAAGTTGATGATAGCATGATGACCACATCTCCATGTGTCTGTCGAACTCACAAGATGATGATAGCATCTGTCGAACTCATTGTGGCGAGCAAAAAAGTCGCACTTTCACGCCTCGGGTCAAAGTGTACTAAAACACGCATAAAATCGTAACTTATAAGCACAATAGATAACAACAAAAGCAACTATGTGGGCGTTTCGATTCATCAAAAGCAACTCTAAAGGTCCGTTAAACGGACAGTTATGTGTTATCGTTACCAAAATCTATGCTCCCCAAACGAAGATTTTGGAAGGATTGACAAAAGATGAAATCCATATTTTCGAATGACTTGTCAATGTCTCCTAGCCCAAATCGAGTACTCACACCCATGAAAAGTGCTTCCCGGGGAAAATCCGGATTTCATTTTTTGTTCATCCTTCCAAAATCTTCGTTTGGGAGGGATAACATCGCTTTTGTTGTCATCTATTGTTCTCATCTACGATTTGCACGCCACATTCGACCGAGGACCGAAAGTGCGACTTTTTTAGCTCGCCACAGTGATACGACTCGAACTCACAAGATGATGATTGCATGATGTCTCCATATCGATGTGTCTGTCGAACTCACAAGATGATTGCATCTCGATGTGTCTGTCGAACTCACAAGATGATGATTGCATGTCGATAGCATGTCTGTATGTCCATCGAACTCACGAGCCATGAAGGAAACAACATTTTCGAGACTTACCATTGTTACCAACGCCGGATTAGGCCAGTCCATTAACGGAGCGGCATGGCGAACAAAAAATGGAACTTGCATACGTGAGTACTCAACCATCAGGCCAATTTACAATGGACACTAAAATGATTGAAAAGAAATGTGTCGAATAGGCCTGATTGTTGAGTACTCACGTATGCAAGTTCCTTCGTTACGTAGTGGGTGCGAAATTGCGCCAATTTTTTGTTCGCCACAATGACGATGAGACGTGTCAGTAGAATGAGTCGAAATATGCACAATGAGGAAACACGATGCGCGTGCGCCGAACCAGGCCAACCCGCCACGCCCCCCATGGGAAACAACGTTTCCGCGAAATACCCACGCCGTATTTTGTAGGTAAATGTACGAATCCAGCATACTATCCAGTATAGGCTACTGTCGTAAAGTCCTTACAAAATACGGCGTGGGTATTTCGCGGAAACGTTGTTTCCCACATGGATGAAAACATCGACATCATTGCTTGTTGTGCGCGGCGATGTTCCTATGTAAGTTGATGCGCCACAAACGAAGAGTTTAAAAGCCGGGAAAACGCGTTGCGCATACGCGCTTGAAGTACTTTGTTTGCACAAACTTCACCGCATCGGAGCACATGCATCGGTTTGTAAATCAGGTGAGATTTCTAGTAGACACTTGACCGAGCTGGTTTGTACAAACGTCACCGCATCGCATCGGATCACATGATTCGTCGCCCAAACCGAGTACAGTAGGTTCTCTCTACATGGTATTTCGGAACAGCGTTTTGCTAGGCCAAATCGCAAATCGGATGGAGATTTGACGACGCTTGGAATTACCATGTAGAGAGAGTCTATTGACAATGAGACTATTGTACTCACGCTTGTGAAACGTACGTCAAACACGCACACGCAAACGAGGTGTTCAGACTTACAGGACCTTCGTTTGGGGAGCATTAACTTGTTCGATTTGGTTTGTACAAAGATCCCCGCATCGGAGCATATGCACCGCATTGCATCGGAATCACATGCATTTGCTTGTCCCCCGGGTGCGTTGTTGGCTCGTACTAACTTGTAAAAACGTTGCAGCATCGAAGCACACGCACCGGATCGCATCGGGCCATATGAATCGGTTTGTAAAACGGGCGAGATGACCGATCGTTCAGGTTTTTGTACACACGTCACGGACTCACGGTGACCCAGTGTTGCGACCAAAAAATTGCGCAATTTCAAGGCCCGCTACTTAACGATGAAACTGACCATACGTGAGTACTCATGTTTGGGGCAAATTACCCCCGATTTCGGGCCAAAAGTCCAGCTTGAGGACCGTAACCTAAGTCGATCTCAGGCTGGAGCGCGGCGCGGCAGTGGCAGGGGGCTCAGAAATCGCTGGCGAGCGCCTGCGGCGGGCAGCCTTCGGCCCCCAAATCCCCCCTAGCGGAGAAGCGAAATTACCCCCGATTTCGGGCCAAAAGTCCAGCTTGAGGACCGTAACCTAAGTCGACCTCAGGCTGGAGCGCTGCGAATTATCTGGTGCATGGTTGGGCCCAATGTGAGTACCTTAACCATACTCCCTTAGGTGGTCTCAAAATTGCGCAGTTTTTGGTCGCCACACGGCAAGTTGGATGAGGCTGCACGAGACTGTGGCGACCGCGAGATGCGGTTGGTCCCAATGGTACGACGACGAGGTCGTGCGGTGTTCATTTATTGCCCCATTTTGTTTTTTCGTGACGCAAAATGCACTCGAATCACTGGACAGGTTATCCATGTAGCGACTATTCTACAAAAGATTCACAGTGTGGCGAGCAAAAAGTCGCCCTTTCAGCCCTCGATCGAAATGGGCACAAACGCGTAGATAAGAACATCGATAAGCACAACAAGCAATGACTTGGGTGTGTTAATGCAACTAAATCGACTCTAATGGCGGATCTAATGTCGATTTTCATGGCATTAAGACGCGTTTTCCGTCCCAAATCATTGCTCGTTGTGCTTATCGATGTTCTTATCTCAGCCGTCGGCAACTCACCCCCGTTTTTGACAAACCTGCCTTTTCACGATTTTCTCAAAACTGTGAACCACTAATCGTGGTTGAAATAGTTGGGAAAATCGTGAAAAGGCAGGTTCGTCAAAAACGGGGGTGAGTTGCCGACGGCTGTCTTATCTACGTTTTTCATGCGTTCATCATCTTGTGAAGTATAGGACGGTCGCAAACGGTCGTCCGCCCTCGGACGAGATATGACTTAAGGTCGTGCACAGTTCCGTGTAACAAGACGATGAGCCTGCGTCCCCAGACACGCGAGGATGCTGCGTTTGGGGGCTCACCTGGCGACGGGTTTCGTGCGGGAATGGCTACACGATCCTTCAACGGCCGAGGTGCATTACGGGCACATCTCCGACTGGGATACGAGCCGGGTGCGCGACATGAGCTATCTATTCAGAACGGATGAACCCAACTCGTTCAACTCGGACCTTTCGATGTGGAACGTCGCACGTGTTACCGACATGTCGTGGATGTTCTACAACGCAAGCGCGTTTCAGTCCGACCTTTCTCAGTGGGATACGCGCAACGTTCGAACCATGTCATGGATGTTCTATGGTGCAACTGCCTTCAACCAGCCACTCCCGTGGAACACGAGCAACGTTCTAAACATGAGTACCATGTTTCAAGGTGCAACTGCCTTTAACCAGCCACTCCGGTGGAACACGAGCAAAGTTCATTACATGGAGTCGATGTTCTACAACGCAAGCGCGTTTCAGTCCGACCTTTCTGAGTGGGATACGTGCAACGTGATGAGCATGGCGCACATGTTTGAAAATGCCAACTCGTTCAACTCGGACCTTTCGAGGTGGAACGTCGCACGTGTACTAAACATGTCTTACATGTTTTCAAATGCAACCTCCTTCAACCAGCCACTAAAGTGGGACACGCGCAACGTTCGAGATATGCAAAAGATGTTTTTAAATGCTACTGCCTTCAACCAGCCACTCCCGTGGAACACGAGCAACGTTCTAGACATGAGTACCATGTTTCAAGGTGCAACTGCCTTTAACCAGCCACTCCGGTGGAACACGAGCAAAGTTCAATACATGGAGTCGATGTTCGAAAGTGCAACTGCCTTCGACCAGCCACTAAATTGGGACACGAGCAACGTTCGAGACATGTCATGGATGTTTCGCAATGCCCCCTTGATGCTCCGACGGTATCCGTCTGGCAAACAACTACCACCCATCGACCGATGGGAGCAAGTGCGAAAGGAATTCATGCATGGTAGACGGCGTTGGCATTGGCAGGAGCCGTGTGAGGTCGACCAAAACGTCCCACTGGAGGTGCTACGCGGCTGGGCGGACGAGTTCGGCATTCCGCTGCACCATCCCGACACCCAGCGTCCGAAAACCAAGCGCGCACTGTGCGCCGACCTGGCGCGGTGGTGGGACGCACAGCGGGAGGAGCAACGCACGGTGAGCCCAACGTGCCACAATCCAACCGGCATACTGGGGGAAAATGTGGACGGCATTCCGCCAGAGTTCTTTTACCATTATACCCACGACGACGATGGCCCTGTCTACTGCGACGACATCCGGTCGCTACACAAGCACGCAAACAGCACCCGTTCACCCAGAAACCCATACAATCGACAGCCTTACAGCACTGCGCTCGTCGAGGACATCCGCGCGTCGTACGAGCGGCTAAACCGGCGAGCGGTGCACCTGGACGATTTCGACGGTCCGGCGAACGCGTGGCTGTCGTTCGAGCAACGCTTCTCGCAGAAACTCGCCGACCTGATGGTCCGACTGATCCACCCGGTTGGTTCGGAACGACTGCGAGATGCGTCAGAGGATGTCTGGGCGGGCTTTTTGAACGCGCTGGTGGGCGAAAGGGTGCTGTCCAACATCCAACGAGACCAAGTCAACGCCCAACGCGACCTCGACCAGCAAAAGTTCTTTGCGGTCGAGTTGCTGGTTCACAAAATCGATAACGACCCAGACCAAGTAGATACACCACAAGGCAGACTCTCTCCAATCGCCGTCTCGGTGTCGAATGTCGTCAATCGCATCTTTGGGGTAGTGTAACTCGCGACGTCCAAGACGCGAACACAACCACGTGGACTGGATCATCATTAGTCTGGATGCGAAAGCAACTCGCGGCATGCTCCCCAAACGAAGATTTGGAGGGGCTAATGTGATTTAGCGCCGCCTACCGTTCCGTGTAACAAGACGACAAGCATGCGTCCCGACTCCCGACTGACTCACCAGGCACGCGATGATGTGGCGTTTGGGGGGGGCTCGCCGCCTGGCGAGTCAGTGGCGACTGTTTTGCTTTTAGCAAGCAGGATGATGATCGCATGATGCATCTGCGAAGCACTTTTCACCCCCTTGAAAAGTGCTTCGTTTCCCACGTGACGTGCAGTCGATTCCCCCAATGCCCCGATTCGTCGGCGACGACCGTACCGGCGCACGCAGACTAAAAGAGAAACTTGATCGTGCCTCGGGAAATCTCGATGATGTTGTTGGTGAGTGCGTAGACGGCGCATGTATAGCGCCAGTTGGGTGGAAACAGGGGCCTTCGGTCGAACGCGGGCGGTGCGTCCGTAGTCGTCGGCGTCGGCTGCGTCGCCGTCGTTGTCGGCGTCGTCGTCGTCGTCGTAGGCGTCGTCGTCGGCGTGAGATCCGCGGGCGACAGGACACCGCCGTCCTTGATGCGCGTAACCTCCGTCGTTTCTTCAAACTGCACGGACACCTCCGCTAGGTTGGAGAAGTTGATGTGGCCGTTGGGCGGTGGCGTGCGAATATCGTTCGCGAAGCTCAGCATGGCCAAGCCGGGCGTCACGCCGCTGCGATTGCCGTGTAAATAGGGCTCCACCTGCGAAAAATGGTCGAGCGGCATCTTTTCAAACTTGCCGACTTTACCGTAGAAGATGGAGATCGTCCGCACAATCGGCAAGCTCGGGGACGGCAGCCCCACGCCATCCCACGACACGAGCATGTTGCGCGCGTCGTAGTGCGACCGCTCCGCGGGGATGGACTCGTTCCGCGCGCAAAAGAACAGCGCGCGCACCGCGTTCTTGAAGAACAAGTTGACCGAAGTGGTCGGCGAGTCGGCGCGCACCGAACCGTCGTCCGCGCGCTGCATCCACTCGCACACGCACACCCGCCGCTCCAGGCCCATTCGTTGTCGCTCGTGCGAGTGCACGATCGCGTAGTTGAACCACCACGACGCGCTGATGATTTCCGGGACCGCTGCGAGAGCGCTCGGCGCGCACGAACGCGAGCACGAGAAGGCCTCGACCAGGCGGACCAGCGCGGTCGGCGGCGGCTTGTGGCGCTTGTAGTGATAGGACCACATCCACCCGGTCCAGTAGCGCAGGTCATCCTCGAGCAGCTGCCAGTCGTCGTCGACCACCGCCGCCATGTTGGCGATGAACGGAAACAGGAGGCAGGTCGGGTCGAGTAGCATGCGCATCGCGATGATGGACGCGATCCTTTGGCGGTAGATGGACGCGCCGTTCTGGATCTGCTGCGTCGTCTGAGTGGTGACGTACGTGCTCACGGCGGTGTCCACGTACGCACTCAGGGGCATGTTCCCGGTCAGTCGAATGACGAGCTCGCAGTGGGCGTACGTAAACATCGGGTTGTTGAACAGATGCACGATGCGCGGGGGCGGGTTGATATTGCCGTTGCGGACCGACACCAGCGTCGAATTCGCCGCGTAGCCATAGTAGCGCCGGGTGTTGAACTTGGCGACGACCGGCACATAGCGAAACGACAGCACGACCTTTGTGCCGGTGAACTGGATGCGGTAGATGCCGTCCTCGTAGGAGACGCCAGTGTCGGCGTAGTCGAGGTGCATGGACATGTACTTGTACTTGTTGGACTTGAGCGCTGCGACGATCTCAGGCGAGGTGAGCGACTCGTTGACGAAGAACGTGTAGTCCGCGCCATCGACGCAGACCGCCCGGCCATTCTCGGGCGTTAGCCTGAATAGCATAGAGTCGTTTGGATTCCCCAGCTCCAGCACGTCGGCGAGGTCGGAGATGCGCGGCTGCTGCTGCACCGGGCGATTGAGCGTCTCGACCGTGAAGACCGCGATGCGACGGTCGGACGGCAGGTCGCGGTTGAGGTTCGTCGCAAAGTCGTTCCACTGGGTCAGGTAGAACGGGCTCAGGGACTGGCTCACCTGGTTCTTTTCGACGATGAGGCGCAGTTGGGTCAAGAACGCGATGATATCCGTCCGGCGTTTGCGGTTGGCGAGGTCGATGGTCTGGGCCATCATCGCCGCGTTTTCGATGCTCTGCACTTTGGTCGTCGTGCCAGTGTTGGAAAACGAACTGGACGATGATGTGGTGCTGGTGGTGTTTGCGGCTGTGGCACCGGCACCGCCACCCGTCCCCACCACCGTGGTCGTGCTCGTATCGCCGTTCACGTCCGACAGAAAGTAAAACGTCGTCTTTTGCGTCTGCACGACCGACGTCGTCTTCACCGTCTGCGTGGTCGTCGTCTCCTCGGTGCTGACCGGATGAAACTTCTCCAAGTACCCGGTTATGTAATCCGGGCTGGGCGTGTAGCGGTTCAGCCACATGACGTGCAGGCACTCCTGCATCATCCGGCCGCGCGCCGTCGCTTGCTCGAGCGAAAAGTACGTGCCGCGGTCGTTGCCGCCGAAAGAGCAGCCGTACGGGTAGTCCACCACCAGCACGCTCGTCCAGTTGGCCAGGGTGGTGTGCACTCGGATCTCGTTGTAGGGGATCGACGCGCACGGCAGGCACGTCCCGTAATCGCGATTGAACGGGAGCGGGATCGGCAGCTGCAACTTCCCCCCCGGCGCCGCGATCCCGTTGCGAGCATCGTCGTAGGCCAAGTCGGTGCGCATGCGATTGTAAAACCGCATCGGGTCCGTCCAACGCTCGGTGTTGCCGATCATCTCGCTGTACGACTGGCGCTTCTCGCCGGGCAGCATAAACTCCGACCAAAAGTCCAGCCACTGCGCGTCGACTTGGCAAATCGGCAGGTCGTTCACCGTGAACTTCACCGCGTCGATCAGATTGTGCGCGAGATTCTTGCACCACCGGATGCGCGCACTGGGGCCGAACCAACGATACAGCACGGCGCCCTTCATGCGAACCGTGAACGTCCCATCCGGATTCTTGCGGATGACGTCCGGCAGGTCGGCGCGCAGGTCCTCGAGGTAGACCTTGTTGCCCATGAGGATGTCCGTGTAGGCGTCGGGACCCCCCCACTGATACTCGGCGGGGTGCAGCTTCACCGTGGGCAACTCGAACGCGATCCACGCGTGGGTCAGATAGTCGCCGGTTCGACTCACCTTGACGGAGAACGTGTGCCCGAAAGTGGCCCGACCCGTGATGCGGTTCATGTTGCACGGAAATTGTGCAAACCACACGGAGCGACGGGTCTCTCGGATGAAGAAGCACGATTTCGTGGGCTGGTCCGGCGCGTTGTACATGTAGCGGCTCTCCAGTTCGCCGAACGTGAGCAGGTCGGCGAACGCCACCGTGACGTCGGAGAACGGCTCGTGCGCCATCATTACTGTCGGGGATAACAACTTTAACACCCTTTTCGTTCGAGTCAGCGAGTCCCCATGTCACGGGCCATGTGGCGACCAAAACATTGCGCGGTTTCGGATTTCGGTCGGTTCGACCGTCCCAAATCTTCGTTTGGGAGGGGCAATAAACTTTATGTTCCCCAAACGAAGGGAGTGAGCACTCGATTTGGGCGGCAAATCGTTGAAAAGTGCTTCGAAAAGGCATTCGGAAACGTTCGTCCGACCGTCCAAAATCTTCGTTTGGGAGGGGCAAACTTGATTCAAAATCGCACGATGCGCTCGGCGCACGCATGAGCGTTCCACTGGCCAATCCGACGGACATCGAGGCCGGACTTGCGCTCGTAAAGCAGGGCTGTGCTCTCATCGCATCCGGCGGCTGCAGTTCGGACGAGGTCAGACGTCTGCGTCCGGCGATTGTGCTCTTGCAAGAGGCGGCGGACATCACCATGAGCGTTCCGGATGCGGGCGCGTCGGGCGGTCTGCGTTCTCGAATCTACCACGCGGTTCAAGCCCAGGATGGCCACGACGACGCGGCCTTTTACAAGGAGCTGCGGTGTAGCATTCACCTCGGGCTTGCGGGGGAACTCTCCGACCCCGTCACTCTGCCGTGCGGTCACACCTTTTGCAAGACGTGCGTGGCCCCCCTCTTCAAGATGGGTGCGTCGGACGCGACGCGAAAGTGCCCGCAGTGCCGCGAGCCGATTCGCGTCGCTTATTGGAGCCTCCGGGTGAACGTTGCGATCAAAGGGATCGTAGACCATCTGCTTCCACAGGGTCATGCGTATGACATGGCGGCGATTGCGGCCACGGAGGCGCAGGTACCGCATCGATTGTGACGACGATCGTTTCCAAATATTTCAACCACAATTCGTGGTTCCGATTTTAATGGAATTCGCGAAAAGGCAGGTTTGTCCAAAACAGGGGTGAGTTGCCGACGGCTGAGTTGGACAGACACATCAGAGTGCTATCTTCATCTTGTGACTCTGAAGTTGAGTTCGACATGCAGAACACAATTGAAGCATGGCTGGCATGCACGCTCTTTTAAAACACGGCTCGCATGCACGCTCTTTTAACACGATGGACCCATCATGACAGCATCACAGGGTGACTGTGTGAGTTCGACTGACACATCGACATGCTATCATCATCTTGTGACTCTCCCAAGTTGTGAGTTGGATAGGCACATCGACATGCTTTCATCATCTTGTGACTCTGAAGTTGAGTTAGACATGCACATCACCATTGAAGCCGGGCTGGCATGCACGCTCTTTAACACGGCTCGCATGCACGCTCTTTTAACACGATGGACCCATCATGACAGCATCACAGTGTGACTGTGTGAGTTCGACTGACACATCGACATGCTATCATCATCTTGTGACTCTCCCAAGTTCAAGTTGTGAGTTGGATAGGCACATCGACATGCTTTCATCATCTTGTGACTCTGAAGTTGAGTTCGACATGCACGCTCTTTAACACGGCTCGCATGCACGCTCTTTTAACACGGCTCGCATGCACGCTCTTTAACACGGCTCGCATGCACGCTCTTCAGTGCAACATGCAACTACGGAATCGGAATGTGCGAGCTGGATTTTAAAGTGTCCTGATATTCACATTGTTCTAAAGTGCGAAGTTGCACATTTCTTAGTTGCATGTCGCCCTGATGCTCTTTCGCACGGTGGGCCCATCATAACTGCATCAAAGTGTGAGTTATACTGACACATCGACATGCTATCAACATCTTGAACATCAGCATGTTATCTTCATCTTGTGAGTCTGAACTTGAGTCTGAAGTTGAGGCGCAATTTAGCCGCGCAAACGACTGTCCACCGCATGCGCAAATGATCTTCGGCAATATCGCGACGCCCACCCCTCACGCACTGCTGCCATGCACTGCACTGCGCCGTACCCCGTTGGTCGAACAGTAGCAGCGCATCCTGCCAGTGCTTCAACGCATCCGTTCGACATGCACCTCACCATTGAAGCAGGGCTGGCATGCACGCTCTTTTAACACAGTGGGCCCATCATGACAGCATCACAGTGTGAGTTGGACAGACACATCAACATGCTATCTTCATCTTGTGACTCTGAACTTCGGAGTCTGAAGTTGAATTGAAGCATGGCTGGAATGCACGCTCTTTAACACGGCTGGAATGCACGCTCTTTAACACGGCTGGAATGCACGCTCGGTCGCATCATCTTGTGACTCTGAAGTTGAGTTCGACATGCACGTCAGCATTGAAGCAGGGCTGGAATGCACGCTCTTTAACACGGTTGCCATGCACGCTCTTTAACACGGTTGCCATGCACGCTCTTTAACACGGTTGCCATGCACGCTCTTTAACACGGTTGCCATGCACGCTCTGTAGCACGGTGGACCCATCATGAAAGCATCACAGTGTACGCTAGACTGACACATCGACATGCTATCAACATCTTGTGAGTTGGACAGACACATCAGCATGCTACCTTCATCTTGTGATTCTGAAGTTTTGGATACTAACCATTGAAAAAATCCACCGAAAATCCGGATTTCCTCTTTTGTCAATCCTTCCAAAATCTTCGTTTGGGGAGCATAAAACTGCCATGCCGGATTGGGTAGGGACTTTACGGAGATTTGCTCCTACTGTAGAATAAGCGCAACAAGCATCGATTTGGGTCGGAAAACGCGTAATAATGCCATCAAATGCAAACACCCACATCATTGCTTTCTGTTCTTATCGATGTCCTTATCGATGCTTTTGATGCGTCTGTTGACCGTTATGGCGAACAAAAAATTGCGCAATTTCGCACCCACTACTTAACGAAGGAACGTGCATGCGTGAGTACTCAATAATCAGGCTACTTTCCAACAGACACTGAAATGATTTAAAAGAAATGTGTTCAATTGGCCTGAACTTTGAGTACTC
>Ga0192647_101803_pt1 | contig 13695 bp, 13 predicted proteins | sample LauGreFa1BDMLBSN_2_FD_133046 | JGI IMG/M metagenome (GOLD analysis project Ga0192647, IMG submission 133046) | Freshwater lake microbial communities from Lake Michigan, USA - Fa13.BD.MLB.SN - reassembly | ecosystem: Environmental > Aquatic > Freshwater > Lake | place: Lake Michigan, USA...
TTGCTGTGGGAAAACAGCTTGCAAGACTGGGAATGGCTGCTCGGTGTGAATGTGTGGGGCGTGGTTCACGGGGTGCGTTTGTTCACGCCCATGATGCTGCAAGCTGCACAACAAGACCCCACATGGCAGGGCCACATCGTCAACACTGCCAGCATGGCCGGTTTGCTCACACCCCCAAACATGGGCATTTACAACGTCACCAAACATGCGGTAGTGGCCTTGACCGAAACCCTCTACCAAGACCTGAACTTGGTCACCGACCAAATCAGCGCCAGTGTGTTGTGTCCTTACTTTGTGCCCACAGGTATTAACCAAAGCGAACGAAACCGACCCGGTCATTTGGCAGCGGCCCAACCCACGCAAAGCCAACTGATTGGCCAAGCCATGAGCGACAAAGCCGTCAGCAGTGGCAAAGTCAGTGCTGCACAGGTTGCACAGATGGTGTTTGATGCGATTCGCGCAAACCAGTTTTACATTTACAGCCACCCCAAAGCGCTGGGCAATGCCCAAACCCGTTTTGATGCAATCGTGCAAGGCAGCAACCCACCCGATCCGTTTGCCGAGCGGCCTGACATTGGCATCCAATTGAAACAGGCGTTGCGCGGCAACTGACAACTGACCGATGAAAGCCCTGTGCATACACGCTGGCCCGCAGGCATTGGCGCACGTGCATGCCCAAGGCTTGCAACCGCAGCACATCAGCGTCATACCGGGCGCGGCCGGTGGTCCCAAGGGACTGGTATTAGGCCCCATCGACCGGTATTTGTTTGACCAATGGTTGCCCCGCAGTCAGCAACCGATTGACTTGGTTGGCGCTTCCATTGGCGCTTGGCGCATGGCCACCGCTTGCTTGCCAGACCCTCGGGCAGAGCTGCTTGCTTTAGAAGATGCCTACGTTCACCAAAATTACGTCTTGTCACCGGGTCAATCACGACCAACACCGACACAGGTCAGCGACGATTTCTCTGCGAATCTGCACCGGTTTTATGCGGGCCGTGTTCACAAAGTGCTGCAACACCCCCGTTACCGCCTGCACATCATGACATCGCATGGCCGAGGACTGCTTCAACGCGACACGCCACTGCGTCGAACCTTGGGTTATGCCGGTGCCTTTCTGACCAACTTGGTCAACCGCAAAGCCATGTCATGGTGGTTAGAACGCGTGGTGTTTTCCTCTTCTTTTTTGGGACACCCGCAACCGCTGCCATTTCGCGTGCTCGACTACCGCACGCGTCATCTGGCGCTGAGTGAGGAAAATTTTTTGGATGCTGTGCAAGCCAGTTGCTCGATTCCGTTTGTGTTGAATGCGGTTCACGACATCCACGGTGCACCCACGGGCGCTTATTGGGATGGCGGGATCACCGACTACCACTTGCATTTGGACTACCGAGGGGCCAAAGGCCTCACGCTTTACCCGCATTTTCAGCAGCACGTGGTCCCAGGTTGGTTGGACAAACATCTGACTTGGCGACACCAAGCCACTTCGTTTTTAGACACCACCTTGGTGTTGTCGCCCAACCCAGAGTGGGTCAAGCAATTGCCCAACGGCAAACTGCCAGACCGCAGCGACTTCATGACATACAGCCGCGATTTCAAAGGGCGGGTGAAGGTGTGGCAAACCGCCGTGGCAGAAGCGGGTCGATTGGCTGACGAATTGGCCGAGTGGTTGCACCGACCCGACCCGAGTCAGGTTCAGGCTTTGTGAATGCTTGACATCACAGTGAGATGTACATTTCGACATGGTCCATGTCAGCTTCTTGGAATACCTCGCCCCGACGCATGAAGCCTTGCCGTTGGTAAAACCGCTCTGCAGTGCACTGGGCATGAAGCACCACCTCTTTGTCACCACGTTTTTGGGCGGCCTCTAGCAAGCCTTGCAGGACATGGTCGCCCAGTTTCAATCCACGCAACTGTTTTTTCACGGCCATGCGACCGATTTTGGACACGCCTTCCACCGCCGGCATCAAACGGCCTGTGGCCACCGCCAAACCCATGCGGTTGCGCAATACCGCATGCAAACTCAATGCATCTTTGTCGTCCCATTCCAATGCCTGGCTCACCCCTTGCTCTTGCACAAACACCTCGGTACGCAATGCACCCGCCACCGTTTTCAACGCACCCCAACTGCCCAATTGAAGTTTGACCATGGGTTCTCCTTGCTCAAACCCAAGCAAGGTGTCTCGCAATGCTTGTGGCACTGGTTTGGAAGTTTGCGTGGTCGGATCGGCATAGACATAGACCAACTCACCGGTGACCAACACTTGGTTGCCACGAAACGCACAGGCTTGAAAGGTGAGGGAGGAATTGCCAATGCGCTGACAGCGCATGCCAATGTGCAACCAGTCGTCATACACGGCTGACGCTTTGTATTCCAAGGTGGACTTGACCACGTACAAATCACCACCCAAATCGTGCATGGTTTGCTCGTAAGGCAACACCAAATGCCGCCAATAGTCGCCCACCGCGGTGTCGAAATACATCAGGTAGTGTCCGTTGAACACGATTTTTTGCATGTCCACTTCCACCCACCTGACGCGCAGGGGATGGAAAAAACGAAAATCAGAGGTTTGCATGGGTCGAAAGCTGTCCGTTAAAGTCGCAGCATCCTACAACGCTCAGAGGGTTTTTTCATGTCCAGCATTCTTTACATCACGCAGATACACATTGAACCTGGCGCCATCCAACGGCTGGCGGAAGAATGCGCACGACACCACATCACGCGTCCGTTGATCGTCACAGACGCAGGCATCAAAGCAGCGGGTTTGTTGTCGTTGGCGCTCGACGCCCTGCCTGGCCTGCCATGCGCTGTTTACGACGGCACACCTTCGAACCCGACAGAGGCTTCGGTTCGGGCCGCCACGCAACTGTGCCTCGACCATCAATGCGATGGCTTGATTGCCTTGGGCGGCGGATCCTCCATGGATTGCGCCAAAGGTGTGGCCATTGCGGCCACCCATGCAGGTCCGTTGACCACCTATGCCACCATCGAAGGGGGTTCACCGCGCATCACAGACAAGGTGTTGCCGCTGATCGCCATACCCACCACCGCTGGCACGGGCAGTGAAGTGGCGCGCGGTGCCATCATCATCGTTGACGATGGACGCAAACTGGGTTTTCACTCGTGGCATTTGGTGCCCAAAACCGCCTTGCTTGACCCTGACTTGACGCTGGGCTTGCCACCACTGTTGACCGCCGCCACGGGCATGGACGCGATCGCCCATTGCATGGAAACGTTCATGTCAGCTGCGTTCAATCCACCTGCCGATGGCATTGCGCTGGACGGTTTACAACGGGGTTGGGCAAACATCCCCCTCGCCACCCGCGAGGGACAGAACAAACACGCGCGCTTGCAAATGCTGAGCGCGTCCATGCAAGGCGCGTTGGCTTTTCAAAAAGGCTTGGGATGCGTGCATTCGCTCAGCCACAGCTTGGGTGGTATCAACCCCAAGTTACACCATGGCACTTTGAACGCGATGTTCTTGCCCGCCGTGATTGCATTCAATGCGCATGCACCTTCCATGCAACAAGAACATCGGCTCGAGCGCATGGCGCAGGCCATGGGACTCGCACCTGGCAACCACGCAGCCCAATCCTTGGGCGACGCGATCAAGCGCATGAATGCCGCGTTGGGTTTGCCAAGCGGGCTCGCGGCCATGGGGGTGAGCGAAGACCAATTTGACGCCATCATTCAAGGGGCGTTGGCTGACCATTCGCACAAAACCAATCCGCGTGAAGCCAGTGTGGCCGATTACCGCGCGATGCTGCAAGCATCCATGTGAAATCAAATGTCGTCGCGCAACGCGTAGGGCAGGGGATGCAATTGCAATCGGCTGTCAGGTGAGGAAACCGGGTAAAGCGCATCAGGTTGCGCGAAAGAGGTTTGCAAACACACCAACGCCCAATGCCCATGCTGGGCGTGCGATGCCGCTTGCGCGACTTGACCTGCGGGCTGTGAGTTGTCGCTGACATGAAAAATGTCTTCCCCTGCTTGCAAAGCGACAGGGCTGCTGACCACATAGGTACGTCGCTTCAAAATGCCACGAAACTGGCTTCTGGCCACCACCTCTTGTCCGGGGTAGCAGCCTTTTTTGAAATTCACGCCATCGACCGATTCGTAATTCAACATCTGCGGCACAAAGGCTTCAAAGGTGGCTGCCTGCACATCGGCCACGCCACTGAGCACTTCACCCAGCAACCAATCCTGGGTGTCTAACGGCGCATCAGTCAATGCTTCCTCGGTGGGCAAAACACACAACTGCCTGGCCAAGCCGCCAGCGGGATACAAGCCCACTTGCCAAGTGCGCTGGTTTTGGGTCAACTGCCAAGGTGTTAGCGGTTCGGCATGTGCAGTGAACCGTCCTGCGACCCTCCACTCGGCACTGGCTTCGGTCAGTTTCACTTTGGCACGCAAAACAAACATTGACAAGCGCTTGAGGGTTTGCGGCAACAAGTCGGCCCGCAAAACCAGCAACACCTCTTGCGGTGAGGTTTTGAAACCCACCATGCTGGCTTGCATGCGGCCTTTGGCATTGCAAAAAGCCGCCAGCCTGGCGTGCTGTGAATCCAAAAGCGCAAAGTCTTGGGTCAATTGGTTGTGCAAAAAATGGGCGGCGTCTTCGCCACGGGCGGCGATCACCCCCAAATGGGGCAGGGCGCAGGCACCAACGGCTGTCAACACAAGAGGGTTCATGGCAATTTCAGAGGAGGTCATGCCTCTATTATCATGTCCGCTTTGTCAAACATGCAGGACAGGCTTTTGAAAACTTGGTGGCGGTCAGGGTTGGTTCTGTTGCTGTTGTCAGCCGTGATGGTCGGTGCCAGCGGGGCATGGTGGTTATGGCGGCCTTTGCCTTTGTTGCAAACCACGGTGGATGTCTCGATCGAGCCCGGTCAATCGGTGCGGTCCATCGCACAAACCGTGGTCTTGTCTGGCGTTGATGTTTCACCGACCCTGTTGTTTTACTACTTCAAATTCAGTGGCCAGTCACGCCTGATTCGCGCTGGCAGTTATGAAATTGACGCGCAAACCTCTGCGATTCAATTGCTGAACAAATTGGTGCGGGGTGAAGAAAACTTAAAAACCATGACCTTGGTTGAAGGTTGGACCTGGCGTCAATTCAGACAAGCCTTGAACAAATCCGAATTTTTAAAACATGACTCAAACAGCTTGAGCGATGAAGAAATCATGAGCCATTTGGGCAAATCGGGTGTGGCACCAGAGGGGCGTTTTTTTCCTGACACCTATCACTTCAGCAAGGGCAGTTCAGATTTGGACGTCATGCGCCGAGCGGCCATTGCCATGGACAAACATTTGGTCACCGCTTGGCAAAACCGCGACCTGGGTTTGCCATTGAAAAACCCGCAAGAGGCATTGATACTGGCCAGCATCGTTGAAAAAGAAACCGGTCTGAGCAGCGACCGCCGCATGATTGCCAGCGTGTTTCACAACCGCTTGCGTATCAACATGCCGTTGCAAACCGACCCCACGGTCATTTACGGCATGGGTGCAGACTTCGATGGCAACTTGCGCCGGGTCGACTTACAAACCGATCACCCATGGAACACCTATGTTCGCAAAGGTCTGCCACCCACACCGATTGCCATGCCAGGTGCCGCGGCTTTGCAAGCCACCTTGCATCCAGCAACCAGCAAGGCCTTGTACTTTGTGGCGCGTGGCGACGGCAGCAGCCAATTCAGCGACAACTTGGCAGACCATAACGCGGCGGTGGACCGCTACCAGCGCGCTGTCAGCAGCAAGGCACAATAGTTCGCATGAGTTCAACCGGCTTGTTCATCAGTTTTGAAGGCATCGACGGCGCGGGTAAGTCCAGCCACATACAAGCCGTGTCTGATGCTTTTCGTGCGCATGGTCGAGCCGTGGTTCAAACCCGTGAACCCGGCGGCACCGCCTTGGCAGAAAAACTGCGCGAGATGGTGTTGCATGACGCGATGGATCCGCTGTGCGAAGCCCTGCTGGTGTTTGCGGCGCGACGAGACCATCTGGTGCAAGTGATTGAGCCCGCCTTGGCCAGAGGCGATGTCGTGTTGTGCGACCGCTTCACTGACGCCACCTTTGCTTACCAAGGGGGTGGTCGAGGCTTTGATACCCAAGTCTTGTCGCAACTTGAACGCTGGGTACAAGCCTTGCCCGATCACTCCCTCAGACAGCCTGACCTCACACTGTGGTTTTCACTGAACCCGCAAGTGGCGGCTCAACGGCTGGCCACGGCCCGTGTGCCAGACCGGTTTGAGTCTCAGCCTTTGGCTTTCTTTCAACATGTGCATGACGCCTATGCCATGCGCGCGCAAGCAGACCCGAAGCGGTTTGCCTTGATCGAGGCAGATGCACCGATGGACACTGTGCGCCAGTCGGTGTGGCGTGTCATGAATGCTCGGGGCTATTGGCCTGCACCCATCGCATGACACCTTTGGCACCTTGGTTACAAACCCAGCTCGCCACGCTGATGCGGCGATCGGGGCATGCTTTTTTGCTGCAAGGCCCCTCTGGTTTGGGTCAATACGAACTCGGTTTGGCGCTGGCAGCGACATGGTTATGCCATTCGCCCACCGACCATGGTGCCTGCGGAACATGCCCCAGTTGTCATGGCATATCGGTGCGAGCCCATGCAGACCTGACCGTGCTCATGCCCGAGGTGGACATGTTGGAATGTATGTGGCCATTGCCAGAAAAAGCACTCAAAGACATTGAAGACAAAAAGCGCAAACCCAGCCGAGAAATTCGGGTTGAAGCCATGCGCGACATGTTGGCATTCAGCCAAACAACCAGTGCGGGCATGCAAGGCAAAGTGGTGTTGATCAGTCCGGCCGAGCGCATGAACCACGTCACAGCCAACACGTTGTTGAAAACGCTGGAAGAGCCCCCTGGCGACACGCGCTTCATTTTGGCTTGCCAAGCTGCCCAAGACTTGCTGCCCACCGTGCGCAGTCGATGTCAAAACCATGCCATGGCCTGGCCCTCGGAAACAGAGGCCACCCAATGGCTGGTTCAACAATCGGTTCCCCTGGAAGACGCGAACGTGTTGTTGCAAGCCGCGGGAGGGCGGCCGAATGACGCTTGGTTGCTTTACCAATCCGGCATGAAAGCCAGCACTTGGCGTGCCTTGCCCTCGCAAATCAGCAGAGGAGACGTGTCCGTGTTGTCAAACCACAGCCCGGCGGTGGTGTTGTCATTTCTGCAAAAAATCTGTCATGACATGTTGCGTGCCCAAGCAGGCGCAGCACCTCGTTTTTTCAGCGCCAAAGATTTGCCACGCGGTGGGCACTGGGACAGCTTGTCGGCTTGGTCGCGTGAATTGATGACCATGGCCAAAACCGTCGACCATCCCTACCAAGCCGGGTTGTTGTTTGAGGCCTGGGTCAGTCGCGCACAACGCGCCATCTCTTCTTGAAGCTTGACCGATGTATACCGATTCGCATTGCCACCTGAATTTCCCTGAGTTGCAATCTCGATTGGCAGAGATTCGCCAAGACATGCATGCCGCCCAAGTCACCAAGGCGCTGTTGATCAGCACCCGACTGGAAACGTTTGAAGACGTTCACAACATCGCCAATGCACACGACAATTTTTGGTGCACAGCAGGTGTTCACCCAGATGAAGACCAGGTGCAAGAGCCGACACTTGACGATTTATTGCGCTTGGGTCAACTGGGCAAAGTCGTCGGCATTGGTGAGACTGGTCTGGACTACTACCGGCTGGGCGATCGTTCGGTACAAGACATGGCGTGGCAACGGGACCGGTTTCGTGTTCACATCCGTGCGGCGCGACAACTGGGTTTACCACTCGTCATTCACACACGCAGTGCCAGTGCAGACACCTTGGCGATTTTGAAAGAAGAAGGGGAAGATGGAACCTCAGGCAGTGCAGGCGGTGTGTTTCATTGCTTCACTGAAACCGCACAAGTCGCCAGAGCGGCTTTGGACCTGGGTTTCTATATTTCTTTTTCGGGCATATTGACTTTCAAAAACGCCACCGACTTGCGTGAGATCGCTGCTTGGGTGCCGCTGGACCGGATGCTGATAGAGACGGACAGTCCCTATTTGGCGCCTGCACCCCACCGCGGCAAAACCAATGACCCGTCGCTGGTTCCTTGGGTGGCCAAAAAAATGGCAGAAATCAAAGGGCTGTCCAATGAGTCGATCGCCGCCCATACGACGGAAAATTTCTTGAATTTGTTTCGCAAAATTGTTTTGCCGTGTCCTTGAGTCTATTGATGCAGACAGGTGGACCACTGATGGCACATAAAAATTCATTGAAATTGCATCATTTCATTTGCATCTTGGGTTTGTTTGCAGCGTGTTTTGCCCGCGCGGGCAGTTACGAGGATTTTTTCTCCGCCATCGAACATGACCGGGTTGACACGGTTCAACAACTCTTGGACCGTGGTTTTGACCCCAACACAGTGAATGAAAAAGGAATCCCTGCGTTGGTTTTGGCTGCGCAATCGAATGCGGTGAAAAGCCAACAAGTGTTGATCCAAGCCAAACAGATTCAGCTCAACAGCACGAACCCCCATGGTGAAAACGCGCTCATGCTGGCGGCCATCCATAACCAACTTGACATCGCCAAACGCTTGATCGAAAAGGGCGCTGAAGTCAATAAAAAAGGCTGGTCACCGTTACATTACGCCGCCACCAAGGGCCATGTCCAAATGATGCGGTTGCTGATGGAAAACGATGCTTATCTGGATGCTGAAGCGCCCAATGGCACCACGCCATTGATGATGGCAGCCCAGTACGGCACGCCCTCTGCTGTGAAATTGCTGCTAGAAGAGGGCGCTGACCCCCGAATAGAAAACAAGCTTGGCTTGGATGCGTTCGAATTTGCCAAACATGCTGCTCACCCACAGGCCGAAGATAGCAGGCGTTACATCGAAGCTTTTTTGTCGGATTGGCAACGGCGCTACCCGCCTAAAACGGTCAATTCGACAAAAGCCGAGTGACCACCACCGCACCCCGCAATTCGCCGGGCTTGTAATTCACGGCCTTGTCGTTCGGGTAAAGCTGCTCCAGTTTGGCTTTGACCTCTGGAGAAATTTGGTCAGGGCTTCCATGACATGCGGTACACATGGGCTGCAACACAATCGGTTTGGCATAACGCAATTCCAAATCGTAAGCACCGGATTTGGTCAATTGCACAAACTCGATGTCGTAAGGCTTGTCGCCCCGCGCCAAACGTGACTCAAATTGCTTGAGCGCCTGTGATTGCCATTCATTGGCGACACCCATCACAGGGTTTCTGGCCCGAGTACCCACACGTGCCACCTGAACCCGGTGCTTGGTCGACAGGTTTTGGGCAATTTCAGGGGCCTGGGTTTTGCACACACCAATGGCGTTTTCCGGGCCGCCATTCGCGATGGCTGTTTGCAAGGTTTGCCCAAGTTCCTTCAACATCGCGGCGGCGATGTCTCTGGTTTCTTGCATGGCTTTTTCATTGGGGCCGGGGCCGGGTTGCGCCAAACAAGTGGCTGACACCAAGCAGGCAGCGATGGTCTGAGCCAATGGACGTAGATAAAACCTGTTTGTTTGACTTAACATAATATGCATCGTATTAAATGGAATAGGTCAGGATTTGTCGGCAGGCTTGAGTTGAATGGCTTTGAACTCCAAGAACTCCTCAAACCCATACTTGCCGTTTTCACGGCCATTGCCTGATTGTTTGTAGCCACCGAACGGCGCGTTGCCGTTGAACGGCGCGCCATTGATGTCAACTTGGCCGGTGCGCATGCGCCTTGCAAATGCCATGGCGTGTTCATCGGAGCCGCTCCAGACGCCGCCGCCCAAACCATAAATCGTGTCGTTGGCAATGCGGGCCGCTTCGTCTTCGTCTTGGTATGTCAACACGACCAGCACCGGGCCGAAAATTTCTTCTCTGGCCAAAGTGTCATTGGGTTTGACCCGCAAAGCCGTGGGCTGCACAAAATAGCCCTTGTCAAATGGCGGCTTGGCGGTTCCGCCTGCAATCAACTCTGCGCCTTCTTTCAGGCCTTGTTCGATGAAGCCCAGCACGCGTTCGCGTTGGTTCGCGGTGATCAAGGGTCCTAAACGGGTGTCTTCAGCCAAGCTGGGGCCCAACGGGTATTTGGCAATGCCAGCTTGCAAAAGGCTTTTGACTTCTTCGTACTTGGATTCAGGCACCAACAGACGGGTGTGGGCTGAACAAGTTTGTCCGCTGTTGAGAAAACATGCAGCCAAGCTGCCCTTGACCGCGGCCGCCAAATCCGCATCCGGCAAGATGACGCTGGCGGATTTGCCACCCAGCTCAAGTGTGACGCGCTTGACAGTTTCGGCAGCCAACGCGGCCACCCGTTTGCCCGCACGCGTAGAGCCCGTGAAACTGACCATGTCGACTTGAGGATGGCTGGCCAATACTTCGCCCACCACGGGGCCCGCGCCATTCACGAGGTTGAACACACCAGCGGGCAAACCAGCTTCATGAATGATCTCGGCCAATATCATCGCGTTGACCGGTGCAATTTCGCTGGGTTTGAGCACCACCGTGCAACCCGCAGCCAACGCCGGTGCAATTTTCAGGGTGATTTGGTTCAGAGGGAAATTCCACGGCGTGATGCAACCAACCACGCCCATCGGCTCACGCACCACCAAAGAATGGCCTACTTTTTCTTCATAATGAAAAGCACGTGCGACCTTGGCGGCGTTGCCCCAATTGAATACCGGGCCGCCAACTTGAACCATTTTGGCGAGCTTGATGGGCATGCCCACTTCACGGGCAATGGCCGTCGCCATCTCATCGGTACGCGCTTTGAGACCCGCCACGATGTTGTCGATGTACTGACAACGTTCTTCCACACTCAATGCTGACCACGCAGGAAATGCAGCATGCGCAGCGAGCACCGCTTGCGCAGCTTCCTCTGCGGTACCTTGCGGCACGGTTGCCATGACTTCTTCGGTGCTGGCGTCGTGCACCTCAAAATAAGCGGGTGACGTGGCGGCTTGCCAAGCCCCGTTGATGTAATGGTTGCGGTAGGTTTTCATGTGGTTTCTGTCTGTGTTTTACAAGCTCAAACCATTGTAGACGGGGCGTCAATGCGCATGGTGTGCGGGATGCGCCCACAACAAAAAAGCCTCGCGGTCCTCACGCAACAGGTTCACTTTTCGCCCCACCGGCAAACACACTTTGGTAGACACATGGCCAAAAGGCAAACCCGTGAGGACAGGCACTTTGAGTTGGTCGCGCAAGCCATTGACCACCGAGTCCAACTTGAAGCCTTGGTCATGCTTGGTCAATGTGTAGTCAGAGAATTGACCCAACACAATCGCTTGTTGACGGGCTAACACGCCGGCGTTCAACAACTGGGTCAACATGCGTTCGATGCGATAAGGATGCTCAGCCACGTCTTCCAAGAACAACACGCCCTTCTCGACCGCAGGCAAATACGGTGTGCCGACCAAACTGCACAACACGCTCAGATTGCCTCCCCACAACACGGCTTCCTCTGCGAGCAAGTTTCGCTTGGGCATGTGAACCAAATCTGCTTTAGGCAATCGCCAGCCCACGCCCTCTCCCCTGCCCTGTGCCATGTCGTCAAAACAATCTTGCATGACCTCGTCGACTTCCTTCGCGCCGAAATCGATACACGCGTGTGGGCCAGCCCAGGTGAGTGCGCCAGTCTTGGCCAACAAGCCCATTTGCAACGCGGTGAAATCGCTGTGTCCGACCCAGCGTGTGCCTTGTTTGACAGACGCTGCCATGGCTTTGTAGGGCAAATATTTCATCAGTCGGGTGATGCCATAACCACCTCGGGTCAGCATCACCACGTCTGCACCGCTGGCCGCCGCGCGTGAGACAGACAACACACGGGTTTGGTCATCTCCCGCAAAACGTTGTTTAGTGGTGAGCACGTCAGGATCAAGTTCGACATCGTGCCCTTGTTGCGTCAGGTGTTTGACCGCGCGCCGCAACGCAGCCTTGTCGCGGACGGCGCCAGATGGTGAATAAATATAAATATGCATGAAAGAACAACGCCCCTGTGAATCAATTCAAACCAAAATCGGTCATGGCCTGCACCGCGATTTCATGGCCATGTTCTTGCACAAAATGCCCCGCCTGTGGCAGTAACACGGGTGGCGGGCAGCCTTGGATTTGGGCATGCAATTCACGCATGACAGGCTCTCCCAGCACCGGGTCTTGTTGGCCGATGAACATCAAACTTTTGCCTTGCCACTGCGTGTTGAAAAATGCCGCTGCTTGCCGGGAAACCGCTGCACCCGGACTGTCCCACGACGACGGCACCATGGCGGGGAATGCCCGCAGTGCAGCGCGGTGACCCGCATCTGGGAAAGGCGCGTTGTAAGCAGCGCATTCGTCTGAGCTCATCTGCGGATTGCCTCTGGCAAACAATTTGGCCACATCAAACATGGGCTTGTCAGCACACATTTGTCGCCACGCCAAAAACCCTTCACTCAAAGGCCGCTCACCGGTCGCGAGCGTGGTGTTCATCACCAACAGCGCGTCATAGCGCCATGGCTGTGCCATGGGCAAAGTGAGCCCCAAAATGCCACCCCAATCTTGGACCACCAGCTGGATCTGACGCAAGTCAAGGGCGTCGATGAATTCAAGTAACACCTGTCGATGCCATTCAAACGAATGGGTGGCGTCTTTTTTGGGTTTGTCGCTTTTGCCGAACCCTGGCATGTCAGGCGCAATCACGCGATGGCCTGCAGCCAACCACACGGGAACCATGTGTCGGTACAGATAACTCCAAGCGGGGTTGCCATGCAAACACAACCAAGTGACCGATGCGTCACTCGGGCCTTCGTCCAAATAATGCATGCGCAGGCCATTGAGTGAAGGCAAATCGCTGATGTAGTTGGGCGGCCAGGGGTAATCGGGCAATCCTTGAAAAGCGGTGTCAGGTGTGCGAACGGCATCGTCACGCAATCGGGTCTCGGCGGCTTGGGCTTTGTGTGCCACACGTTGCGCTTTGAAAAATGTTTGCAAGGGTTGCGCACAGTCTGCTGCCAACACACCGCCTTTGCGCGTCGTGTGGTGGTTCAACTGCGGCAGAGAAAAGACATCCAATACCGAACCCGCCGCCCCCGTTTTGGGTTCAGTCGCGCCCCATACCAAGCGACGCAATCGAGCGTTCAGCACGGCCCCGGCACACATGGTGCAAGGCTCTAGCGTGACATACAAACTGCAATCATCGAGTCGGTAATTGCCCAACAAACGGGCTGCTTCTTGCATGACCAAGACCTCGGCATGCGCGCTGGGGTCGTGCTTGGAGATCGGGGCGTTATGCGCTTGCGCGATGACTTTTCCATCTCGCACCAGCACAGCGCCGACAGGTACTTCACCTGCAGCCAACGCGGCATGGGCTTGCGCCAAAGCCAGTTGCATAAAGTGCTCGTCATTCATGCGCCGCAATGTAACCCATGCGCGCAAAGTCTTCAGTCGCGTTGGTAGCTCAGCAGTCGGCCTCGGTACGGCGTGTCATCGTTCAATGGCGTCAATACATCGGTTTGCGTCAACACAAAACCGTTGTGGTGCATGGCTTTGTGAAATGGCGCACGGTTACCTCGGTTCGGGTCGATGATCAAGACCCGCGCATGTGCAGCGGCATGGCGCTGAATGAATCCGGCCAATTGCTGCGGGTGATCGCGCTCGTACAGCACGTCGCTGCCAATGATCAAATCGAATTCGCCCAACAAAGGGTT
>Ga0192647_101811_pt1 | contig 13668 bp, 12 predicted proteins | sample LauGreFa1BDMLBSN_2_FD_133046 | JGI IMG/M metagenome (GOLD analysis project Ga0192647, IMG submission 133046) | Freshwater lake microbial communities from Lake Michigan, USA - Fa13.BD.MLB.SN - reassembly | ecosystem: Environmental > Aquatic > Freshwater > Lake | place: Lake Michigan, USA...
GGGGAGGGAACTGGGCTTGCCCGCGGGGGTCGTAGGGTTTCTGATAACCCCTCCCCCGGGCCATGGACGACTCCCTCGACCTCGAATTCACGGTGACCTACCGGCACCGCATCTTCTTCACGGAAGGCGCGTTCGCGGCGGGGAACCGGGTGCTGGCCGACCTCTTCGCCGGGGCCAAGGTCATCCCGATTGTGGATTCGGGCCTCGCGCACTCCCGCCCGGGGTTCACCGCGGAGATCGCCGCCTATGGTCGCGCCGCCGGCGTGAACTTCACCCGCGAGCCGCTGGTGCTGACCGGCGGTGAGCCGGCCAAGAAGGACTCCGCGGTGGTCAAGGCCGCCCTCGCCGCCATCGAGGCCGACAAGATCTGCCGCCATTCCTACGTCCTCGCCATCGGCGGCGGCGCCTTCCTCGACGCCGTCGGCTTCGCCGCGGCCACCGCCCACCGCGGGGTGCGCCTGGTGCGCATGCCGACCACGACGCTCGGTCAGGGCGACGCGGGTGTGGGCGTGAAGAACGGCATCAATACCTTCGGGAAGAAGAACTTCACCGGCGCCTTCGCGGTGCCCGCCGCCGTCGTCAACGACCTCGCGCTGCTCGCTTCGCTGGACGCCCGCGGCCTGCGCGACGGCCTCGTCGAAGCCGTGAAGGTCTCGCTGCTCAAGGACCCGGTGTTCTTCGCCAACCTCGAGAAGGAGGCCCCGCTGCTCGCCGCCGGCGACATCCCGGCCATCGGCCGCGCCGTCCGCCGTTCCGCCGAGCTCCACGCCCGCCACATCGCCGGCAACGGCGACCCCTTCGAGCTCGGGAGCGCCCGTCCGCTCGACCTCGGCCACTGGGCCGCGCACAAGCTCGAGTCCATGACGAACCATCGCCTCACGCACGGCGAGGCCGTCGCGGTGGGCCTGGCGCTCGACCTCCTCTGCGCCCGCGACCTGGGGCACTTCGGCGCGGCCGAAACCGCCCGCGCGCTCGACCTGCTCGTCGCCCTGGGCTTCAAGATCTACGCGCCCGAGATGCACCAGGACGGCGGCGCCACCATGCTCGCCGGCCTCGAGGAATTCCGCGAGCACCTCGGCGGTCAGCTCACGCTCGTCCTCCCGACGGCCATCGGCAAGTCCACGCAAGTCCACGAGATGCCCACCGCCATCGTGCGCCGCGCGACCGACGAACTGCGCGCGCGCGACCAGCAGCCATGCGCCGCGCGGTCCTGAACGTCGTCGGTCTCTCCGCCCGGGACCTGGCCTCCGGCGTGATGCCGCGCCTCGCCGCGCGCGCCGCCAAGGGTAGCGTCGCCAAGGTGCGCCCGGCGTTCCCCGCCGTCACCTGCACCGCGCAGTCCGATTACCTCACCGGCCAGCAGCCGAGCGAACACGGCATCGTCGGCAACGGCTGGTACGACCGCGCCCTGAGCGAGGTGCAGTTCTGGAAGCAGTCCAACCGTTTGGTCGGCGCACCGAAGGTCTGGGACGCGCTCCACGCCAAGAACCCCAAGCTCAAGGTCGCGAACCTCTTCTGGTGGTACAATATGGGCACCGCGGCGGACATCTCCGTCACGCCGCGCCCGGTGTACAAGGCGAACGGCGGCAAGGTCTTCGACATCGCGAGCTTTCCCCAGCGCTACCGGACCCTGCTGAAGCGCGACCTCGGCGATTTCCCGTTCCATTCGTTCTGGGGGCCGCGCGCCGGCCTGCCGTCGTCGCAGTGGATCGCCGACAGCGCCCGCTGGGTCGAGGAGCATGACCAGCCCGACCTCAGCCTGGTCTACCTGCCGCATCTGGATTACGACCTGCAACGCTTCGGGCCGGCCGACCCGCGCAGCGACGTCGCCCGCCGCGAGGTCGACACGCTCGTCGGTGACCTCGCCGATTTCCTCGAAGCCCGCGGCGTCGAGGTCCTCATCGTCTCCGAATACGCCATCACCGCCGTCGACCGGGCCGTCCCGCTGAACAAGGTGTTGCGCGAGCACGACTGGCTTGAGCTCAAGCTGGAGGATGGCGTCGAGACCCTCGACGTCTTCAACTCGAAGGCCTTCGCCGTCGTCGACCACCAGGTCGCGCACGTCGTCGTCCTCGACCCGTCGGTCCGCGAAGAGGTTCGCAAGGTCCTGCTCGCCACTCCCGGCGTCGCCCAGGTGCTCGACGCCGAAGGGCAGGCCGCGGCCGGCATCAGGCATGTCCGCAGCGGCGACTTCGTCGTCGTCGCCGACGACCATAGCTGGTTCTCCTATTACTGGTGGGAGGAAGGGCAAGGGGACCCGGATTACGCCCGGACCATCGATATCCACCGCAAGCCCGGCTACGATCCCGTCGAACTGTTCATCGATCCCAAGATCCGGTTCCCGATGCTCAAGATCGCCTGGTTCCTGCTGAAGAAGACCCTCGGCTTCAAGGCGCTCATGGAAGTCATCTCCCAGGACGCCTCGCTGGTGAAGGGGTCGCATGGCCGCATCCCGGAAGACCCGTTGGACTGGCCGGTGCTCATCGCGCCCACCGGCGCCGGCTTGCCCGCGCAGATCGCCTCGACCGACGTCTACTCTCAGATCCTCCGCGGATTCTGAACGCGGATCGCCTGCGGGGTGGACTCAGACCCGGCCGTCCCCAATCTGGGCGGCACTCCCCGCCCCGATGGATGTCCGCCTCGCCGCTTTGCTCGCCGCCCTGAACTTGGGGGCGGCGCCCTTCCCGGAGCCGCGCAATAACCAGCCGGAGACGATCCCGCCGCTCACGCCGGCCGACGCCCTGACCAAGCTCCATCTGCCGCCGGGCTTCCGGGCCTCGCTCTTCGCCGCCGAGCCAGATGTGCGCCAGCCCATCGCGCTCTGCTGGGATGAACGCGGCCGACTCTGGGTGGCGGAGAACTACACCTACTCGGACGGCAAGGAACGCTTCGACCTGAAGTTGAAGGACCGTATCTTGATCCTCGAGGACGCCGACCACGACGGGAAGTTCGATAAGCGCACGGTGTTCACCGACGACGTGCAGATGCTCACGAGCATCGAGCGCGGTTTCGGCGGGGTGTGGGCGATGTGCCCCCCGCACCTGCTCTTCATCCCGATGGATGGCGACAAACCCGCGGGTCCGCCCCAGGTGGTGCTCGATGGTTTCAGCACGACGGCCGCCAGCCGGCATACCTTTGCCAATGGACTCAAGTGGGGGCCGGACGGCTGGCTCTACGGACGCGTGGGCATCTCCAGCACCTCGTGGATCGATGTGCCGGGCGTCCCGAAGGAGAAGCGGCAGCCGACCGCGGGCGGGCTCTGGCGTTACCACCCGGTGACGAAGGTCTTCGAGCCGTATTGCCACGGCACGACGAACCCGTGGGGCTCCGATTGGACCAAGGACCACGAGCTGCTCTTCATCAACACGGTGATCGGGCATGGTTGGCAGGGTATCCACGGCGCCCACTTCAAGCGCATGCATGGCGAGGATCCGTACCCGTTCGTGTACGAGCTCATCGACCAGCAGGCGGACCACTACCATTGGGACACGGGCAAGAAGTGGAACGATGCGGATGGCGGCCGCGGCGGGGCCGAGGCCTTGGGCGGCGGTCACGCGCACGTGGGCATGATGATCTACCGCGGCGAGAACTGGCCGGCGCAGTTCCGGGACAAGTTGATGACCCTCAACCTCCATGGACGCCGCGTGAACGTCGAAGCCATCGAACGGCAAGGCAGCGCGCTGGTCATGAAGCACCAACCGGACATCCTCAAGTCCGACGACCTTTGGTTTCGCGGGATCGAGTTGAGCCAGGGGCCGGACGGCGCCGTCACGATCCTCGACTGGAGCGACATCGGCGAGTGCCACGACCAGGACGGCATCCACCGCACTTCCGGCCGGATTTTCAAGGTCGCCCATGGGGAACCCAAGCCGCCTGGCATCGACCTCACCCGGGCGACCCCGGCCCAGCTCGTCGACCTGCAGCGTAGCCCGAACGAATGGCTGGTCCGCATGGCCCGCTGGGAACTCCGCGAGCGCGCCTGGAGGGGCGTCGACCTGTCGTCGGCCTTGCCCGCGTGGGAGAAACTTGTCGCCGAGGCCGACCCGGTCCTCGCGCTCAACGCGCACTCGACCTTGCGTGCGATGTCCGCGACCAAGTCGGGGGCGGAGCCCTTTGCCGAGGCTCACCGCGCCCATTACGCGCCCGCCAACCTCCTCGCCGAGAAGCGCCCCGATGTCCTGGCGCGCCTGATCGAACGCGAACTCACCGAGCCTTTGGTGCGGCGGAACAATTCCTTGGCCAAGTACGCGAACCATACCGGTTTCATCCCGAACGGCGACGAGCAGGAGAATGCGATCCTGCAGCTGGCGTCGGCCCCGCACGGCCAGCGCGTGCGCCTCGCCTTGGCGTCGGCGCTTCCGCACCTCAGCCCGACCATGCGCACGCTCGTCGCCCAGCACCTGCTGCGCTACGACCAGGACGCGACCGACCATAACCTCCCGCTGCTCGTCTGGACGGGGATCCGCGAGCTGCCGCTCCCCGAACTGGCCAACTGCGCCCACGTCTGCCGTGTCCCTCAGGTGACCAAGCTCATCGCCCGTCGCCTCGCCGAGGCTTCGGATAAGCAGCCAGGTCCGTTGAACGAGCTGCTGGCCGAAGCCGCCGAAATGCCCGATGGTCAGGCGGAGATCGTGGCAGGCCTCGCGGAGGGACTCAAAGGTTGGCGCAAGGTCCCCAAGCCGGCGGCTTGGGATAAGTTCGTCGCCTCCCTTCCGCCGACGGAGACCGCCGCCCTTGGTACGGTCCGGAAGCTCAACGTGCTCTTCGGAGACGGCGTGGCCCTCGAGGAGATCCGCCGGATCGCGCTGGACGACCAGGCGCTCGTGGAGCAACGCCGCGCCGCCTTGCTCGGCCTGATCGAGGCCAAGGATTCCCAGCTGAAAGCGGTCTGCGAGAAGTTGCTTACTGTGCGCGGCGTGACGATGGAGGCGATCCAGGGACTCACGCAGTTCGATCAGGACGGCGTCGCGAAGCGGATCCTCGAGCGCTACCCGCAACTCTACCCGCACGAACGCCCGGCGGCCATCGTCGCGTTGGTCTCTCGTCCGCGTTTCGCGAGGGAGCTCCTCCAGGCGATTGAAGCCGGCAAGATTCCGAAGGCCGACCTCGGGCCGGCGGCGGTGCGGCAGGTGCGAGGATTCCGGGATGCGGGGCTCGATGTTTTGCTCTCCAAGGTCTGGGGAGAGGCGCGCGAGACTTCCGCCGATAAGCAGAAGCTCATGGCGGAGCTCAAGGCCCGCCACACGCCGGCGTTCATCGCCGCCGGGGATGCATCGCGCGGTCGTGCGCTCTTCGCCGCCGTGTGCGGCCAGTGCCACCAACTTTTCGGCGAGGGTGGGGCTCTCGGACCCGACCTCACCGGCGGCGGACGTCGCGACCTGAACTACCTCGTCGAGAACATCGTCGACCCGAGCGCGGTCGTGGATGCCGCGTATTTCCTCAACACGGTCACGCTGAAAGACGGACGCGTGCTCAGCGGAATTGTCGGCGCGCAGAACGAACGCACGCTCACGCTGCGCTCGGTCGGCCAGGAGCACGTCATCGAGCGCGCGGACATCGCGCAGCGCGAGACGCTGCCGATTTCCCTCATGCCCGAAGGGCTACTCCAGGCCTTGTCGCCGGAGCAGCAAAAAGACCTTCTGAAGTACCTCATGGGGGATGGGCAGGTGCCCCTAGGGAAGTAGTTCAGCGCCGCGCCTAGGATTAACTGACAGTATTTAAACCATTGTATAAAAGCGTTTTGTGAATTACTGTCAGTTATTTGATAGATAGTTGTTGCAGTATGATGTTAACTAAGCAGGGTCGGGGTTCTCGATCTGTCGCCTTTCCGGGTGGGCAGACCCGCCCCGGCACCATCGGCCGTTAGCTTAGCGGTCAGAGCAGGCTCTTTATAAGGGCCAGGTCGCGGGTTCGAGTCCCGCCCGGCCGACCCGCCGACCCCTCCCCATCACCCTGTATGTACCTCCTCAGCCAAGAACCCCTCACCAACTACGGCGGTCAGATTGACGCCAAGACCCTTGCCGCCAAGCGCGGCGCGCTCGACCTACTCATCACGGTTGGGCTGCTGCCTGCGAGCCGCATCCGTTCCCAGCTGGTGCGGTCCTTCGACCAAGCCGCCTTCCACCTCAGCCTCACGGTCGACGGAACGGAGACGGCTTTGGAGGCGAAGGACGTCCTTCTGATCCCCGTCACCGAGCGGCTGGCCTTCCTCAAGGGCGTGGCCCGGGTGTTGACGGCCTTCTCCGGCGAGCCCCCGGCGGTGCAATCGGCCCAAGCCATCCGCCGCGTGCCGCTCGCGGCCTTGGCCACGCTCGTGACCTCGTCCCGACGGGAGCGCCAGCGCGCCTTCATCGTCCTGGACCGGTCCGTGGGGGCTGGCTTCGAGTCGTTCGCCCTCGGTCGGGGTCTTGCCTACGAGGACTGGATCAAGGTCCTCGCGAAGGAGCGGTTGGCGGGAGCCTCCGCGGAGGGGCTGGACTTCGCGGAACTCGAGCGCCTCGCCGGCGCCCGCATCCTCGAGGCCATCGGCGAGACTGGTCAGGCGTTCTGACCGGTCTCGTTCAGCGGCGGTTGCGCCACCAGCCGACGAGCGCGCCGCCGATCCCGCCGAGGATGGCGCCGAGCGGGCCGGTGATGAAGATGCCGAGCAGCGGGCCTTGGTTGGCCTCGGGTTTGAAGATCATCGGTCCGAAGAAGCCACCGATGAACCCGATGCCACCGAGGATGGACGAACCGAGCAGCGCGTGGACGAACCAACCGAGTTTCGGGGTAGGGGTTGTCATGTGAGGCGCGTACTTCTGGTTATGGCATGGCCGCGCTAGGTGGAAGCGCCATGTTACGGCAGGAGTCAGGTTGACAAAAACTCATTAATGCCGGTTTTCGGCTCGTTTTGGCCTCTCTTTCGTTTTGACGAACGGCGGTCCGTTCCCATCGTCAGACGACTCAGGACAGTCCGATGGTGTAATGGTAGCACAGGAGATTCTGATTCTCCTTGTCTAGGTTCGAATCCTAGTCGGACTACCACCTGAAACACGAAGCCCTCCACCCGGAGGGCTTTTTCGTGCCTACCGCCTCAGCGGGCGTTCCAGAGGATGACGAGGTTCTTGGTCTGGCGGCCGGCGACGACGAGGTCGGGCTTGCCGTCGCCATCGAGGTCGGCGGCCTTGAAATCCTCGACCGCGACCTCCTTGGTCGTGAGCGTGCTGGTGCGCCAGGTCTTGCCCGCGGGGTCGAGCGGCGTCAGCAGGCGGATGCCCGGGTCGGCGCCGCGCCAGCCCACCACATACTGGTCCGAGCCCGTGCCAAGGAAGTCGGCGCACGCGACGGCATGGCCTTCCTTGAAGCCATCGAGGAGCTGTTGGCGGACCCACTTGCCCTCGGCGTCCTGCGTGTAGACCGCGGAAGTCGTGCCATGGAACGGCTCGACCGTCGCGAGGAAGCGCTGGCCGTTGGCGAGTTTGCCGTCGCGCAGTTCGCCCGTCGGCACGTTCGTCAGGGCCGTCTGCTTCCAGGCACCAGCCTCGAGGCTGTTCAACCAGATGCCTTCCTTGGAACCGGAGAGGATCTGCTGGGCCGAGCCGGTACCCCAGCGCGTCGGCTGCAGGTTATGGGTGACGTGGCTGACCTCGTTCACGACGGCGAGTTTCCAGGGCTGCTTCGGGTCGGCCGGCTTCTCGTAGGCGATCATCTTCGCGCCGACGCCGGCGGAATTCTTGTTCCCGCGGCCGTGGAGCGGCTGCACGACGAGGTCCCAGCGCTTGGCGTCGACCTGCACCCACTGCATGCGATGCACCGTCGGTTCGTGGGGGAGCGCGATCGCCGTCCACTTCTGGGTCGGGTCGGCCGGCGCCTGCAGGTAGAATACCGCGCCGCTGTTGACCGTGTCGGACGGGTTCCAGCCCGCACCGACTGCGACCTCGCACTTACCGTCGACGACTTGGGCCGCGATGCACACGTGGTCCAGCTTCGTCAGGTTCTCCGCGATCACGTGCTTCTGCCAGGTCGGGTTCTGGTACCACTGCACCGTGTGCTGGTCGGCCAGGAGGATGTCCAGCTTGCCGTCGCCGTTCACGTCGGCGATCGCGAGGCCGTAGCCGATGGAGACCTTGTCGATCTCCTGGAGGCGGAACTTCGGCTCGGCCGGGGCCGCGTTGGCCAACAGGGGTGCGAGGGCGAGGAGCAGGGCGGGGCGCATGAGGATGGGGTAACCCTTCCGACCCAGCCTGTCCACCGTGGTTCCAGCCGGGGTCAGGTCTACTTAATGGGGTCAGACCCCCTTAATAGGGTCTGACCCCATTAAGTGGGTGTGTCCCCGATAAGCGTTTGAGGTCCGGCGGGCCGCCTCTATGAAGAAAGCATGCTACCCCGCAGGTCCTTCCTGAAGCTGGGCGCCGGCGCGACCGCCGCGGCCTTCCTCGCCCGCCCCGCTCTGCGCGCCGCCGAGCCAACCAAGCCGTCCGCTCCGCTCGCGGCCTTCGCCGTCGTGGGCGACACGCATTACTTCGCCGACAAGGACGACCCCTCTCGGATGCAGCCGGTCTCGCGCGCCTACAACACGGGCTTGATCGACACGCTCAACGCCCTGCCGGGCCGGGCGATCGACGAGGGCGCCGGCGGCGGTCAGGTCGCCCCATTGAACGCGCTCCTCCACGTGGGCGACCTCATCGACAGCGGCGACAAGAACGGCGCGGTCATCCAGCAGATGCAGCGCACCGAATGGGCCGAGTGGCAGAAGGACTACGGGCTCGACGGCGCCGAGGGTCGGCTGAAGTTCCCCGTCTACGAAATCCATGGCAACCACGACGGCCCGCATGGCAAGGGTCTCGTCCTCGACGGCATCATCGCCCGCAACAAGCGCCGCAAGAACCTCAAGGGCGTCTCGGCCAACGGGCTCCACTACTCCTGGGACGCCGGCCCCGTCCACTTCGTGCACCTCGGCATCACCGTCGGCCAGGTCAAGGCGGTGCAGCGCAAGCGCCGCTACGACCCGGTCGACAGCCTCGACTTCCTCGTCGCCGACCTCGCGAAGCACGTCGGCGACTCGGGTCGCCCCGTCGTCATCGCGCACCACGTCGACTTCGCGCGCTACTGCGGCGAGGTGCCGGACGACGTCGTCCTCAAGCACGAGTGGGACTACGCCGACGTCGCCGCCTTCCACGCGGCGCTCAAGCCCTACCGGATCGCCGGCATCTTCTACGGCCACACGCATGTCCGCGGCGTGTTCGGCTGGACCGGCCCGAAGCCCGCGCCCGTCGTCGCCGGCAAGCCCTTGCCGGCCGGCATCCCGACCTTCAACACCGACAACGCCGCGCACTTCAGCGGGCCCGCGCAGGCGTTCCTCTACGCGGAGGTCCATGAACGCGAGATCCTCGTCCGCGAGCTCGCGACCACCGACGGGTGGAAGACCAGCCGCTGGACGCCGCTGGCTTGGCGGATGCCGCACGCCTCCGGCTGAGCCTGCCCGCTCAGCGCAGCAGCGCGGGGAAGAGCTTGCCGAGGCCGTCGGCCATGATCTCCACGCCGATGGCCGCGAGCACGAGGCCCATGAGCCGCGTCATGACGTTGATGCCGGTCTGGCCGAGGAGGCGCGTGATGCGCTCGCTGGCGGCGAGGCAGGCGAAGGTCGCGAGCGCGCCCACGAAGGCGTAGCCGACGAGCAGGGCCTGGTCGGCCAGCCCTGGGGATTTCTCGGCGTAGATGATCATCGTCGAGATGGTGGCCGGGCCGGTGATGAGCGGCACCGCCAGCGGCGAGACCGCCACGCTGTCGCCCGCGTCGAGCTTGCGGTTGGCCGCGTCCAGCTCGCGCGTGGAGCTATCGGCGGGCTCGGCGTTGAGCATCTGTACGGCGTTGATGAGGAGGAGCACCCCGCCTCCGACCTGGAAGGAGGCGATGGAGATCCCGAAGAAGCGCAGCAGCTGCAGGCCGCCGAGGGCGCTGGCCGCGATCACCAGGAAGACCGTGCCGGTGACGATCCAAGTCGTCCGGTGCCGCTGCGCCGGCGACAGCCGCGAGGTGAAGTGGATGAAGAACGGGATAACCCCGATCGGGTTCAACACGGCGAGCAGCGTGAGCAGGGGCTTCAGGACATCCATGTCGGTCTTCGATCCTGACCGCCTCCCGCCGGGACGCAAACGTCGAGCGGGCGGGTATTCGCCCACCATCGCTCAAGGCGGGCCGCTTATGAGCGGACCGGGTCGTTCAGGCCGTCAGGCGTTCGAGGCACTCGCGGTAGAGCGCCTGCGTCTTCGCGATCACGTCATCCGGCAGGCGGGGGCCCGGCGCGGTCTTGTTCCACGGCTGGGCTTCCAGCCAATCGCGGACGAACTGCTTGTCGTAGGAAGGCTGCGAACGCCCCGGCTGCCAGCTCTCGCGCGGCCAGTAGCGCGACGAGTCCGGCGTGAGCACCTCGTCGATGAGGACCAGCGAGCCATCGGGCGCCGTGCCGAACTCGAACTTGGTGTCGGCCAGGATGACGCCCGCCTTCGCGGCGCGGGCGTTGCCCATGCGGTAGAGGGCGATCGACGTGTCGTGGACCTGGCGAAAGACCTTTTCGCCGAGGATCTCGCCGCAGCGGGCGCGGGTGATGGCCTCGTCGTGGCCCTCGGCGGCCTTTGTGGATGGCGTGAAGATCGGCTCGGGCAGGGCGGAGCCGTCGAGTAGCCCCTGCGGCAGGGAGTGATCGAGGATGGCGCCGGTGCGCACGTACTCCTTGAAGCCGCTGCCGGCGAGGTAACCGCGGACGACGGCCTCGACCGGGAGGGGGACGAGCTTACGGACCAGCATCGAGCGGGGGATGAGGTGCTCGTGGCCCTTGAGCGCACGCGTCAGCGCGGCCAGGTGGTCCGGCACGAGGTGCGTCGGGAAGACCGTCGCGGCCTGCTCGAACCACCAGAGGCTGATCTGCGTGAGCAGGATGCCCTTGCCGGGGACGCCGTTGGGCATGACCACGTCGAACGCCGAGAGGCGGTCGGTCGCGACGATGAGGTAGTGCTCGCCCAGGTCGAAGACCTCGCGGACCTTGCCCTTCGCCTTCAGCGGGTAGGGCAGACCGGTGACGGTCATCAGGGCTTCGGTCGGCAAGGCGGGCGCTTTCATCCTGACTCGGAGATAGGGCAGGGCGGGGGCGGAGGGCAAGTCAACGCGTTCGGCGTTGAGGCGCGGCGTGTGCGCGTCACGCTGGTCGGACCGAGATGGAAGTCCACGACGCCCATTGCCACTACCAGTTTGCCGAGGTGCCCTACGCCGCGGTGGAGCTGGCCCGGTCGGAGGGCGTCGGCTACGCCGTGATCAACGGTTCGTCGCCGGCGGACTGGGCCGACGTGGCCGCGCTCGCCGGACGCGACCCGCGCAACCTCCCGTCGTTCGGCCTGCACCCGTGGGATGTCCCGACCGCCCCGGCGGGCTGGCTGGACGAGCTTCGGCGCGTGCTCCTCGCCCATCCGGCCGCGGGCGTCGGCGAGATGGGGCTCGACCGCTGGATCGAGGGCTTCGACCCGGTCGCCCAGGAGGCGGCCTTCCGCGCGCAGCTCGCGCTCGCCGTCGAGCTCGACCGGCCGCTCACGATCCACTGCGTGCGGGCGATCGGGCCGTTGATGGACATCCTGCGCGCGACCGCGCTGCCGCGGCGCGGCTTCCTCCTGCACAGCTGGAACGGACCCGGCGAGCTCGTGCCCGAGCTGGCGCGGCTCGGCGCCTACTTCTCCTTCAGCGCGCATCACTTCCCGGAGCGCAAGGCCCACCTTCGGGTCCAGTTCGCCGCGGCCATCCCGCCCGAGCGGATCCTCGTCGAGACCGACGCCCCCGCGCTCTGCCCCGCGCCGGAGTACCGCGTGCACGAGCTACCGGACTCCGCCGAAGGCGTCGCGCAGAACCACCCCTCCAACCTGCGGCGTAACCTCGTCGAGTTGGCCCGGACGATGGGCGTGACGCCGGAGCAGGCCGCGGCGCGGACGGGGGCGAACTTCGCGCGGCTATTCCTTCGGTAGGAGCGCGAGCCGCAGGGCCTCGCCCGCCGCCGCCAGGCCGAAGGCGCCGGCCACGTGCGCCGCGGTCCCATAGCCCCACTCGCAGTTCGGGCGCAGGTCCTCGCCTTCGGGGAGCTCGCCGCCCGGGAGCCCCTCGCAATCCGTCGGCTGCGTGAACGGTTCGTCGGACCAGACGCACGAGACGCCGAAGGGAGCCTTGCCCCGGGGGAAGTCGAAGTTCTGCCGGAGGCGCTTGCGCACCAGCATCATGAGCGGGTCGTCGCGCGAGTCGCGCAGGTCGGTGACCTTGAGCCGCGTCCCGTCCATCCGGCCGGCGCACCCGCCGACCGTGACCACGGGCAGTTTCCGGTTCACCGCCTCGGCGATCAGGCCGCACTTCGGCGACAGCGCATCCATGGCGTCGATCACCACGCCGTCGAAGCCCGCGAGGACCTCATGCGGGTTGAAGCGCGAGAGGAAGCGCGTGTGTTCCGTCGTCCGGATCGCCGGGTGGATGGCGCGCGCCCGTTCGGCGACCGCGGTGGTCTTGGCCTTGCCGACGTTCCCGGCCACCGCGTGCAGCTGGCGGTTCGTGTTCGAGACGCAGACGCTGTCGCCGTCGACGAGCGCGAGGTGGCCGACGCCGGAACGCGCGAGGGCCTCGGCGGTCCAGGAGCCGACGCCCCCGAGGCCGACGACCATGAACGAGGCGCCGGCGAGGCGCTCCATCCCGGCGCGCCCGTAGAGGCGGCCGATGCCGGCGAAGCGTTCGAGGTGGGCGGAGTCCATCCGCCTTCATGAAGGCGCGAAACGCCGTCGCTCCAAGAAGCAAAATGGGCGGGTCCGGGCTTGAAGGTTTCGCCCCGTCCGGCAACCTAGGTTCTTCCTCATGGCCGACACCCCGCCCAAGATCCTCCAGGCTCCCACCTCACCGCTGTGGTACCATGTCACGGTCTGCGCGGTCCTCGGCCTCGCGCTCGCCCTCGTCGGCGCCTTCGTGCTGACCGGCAAGGACACCCTGGCCGCCGAAGGCGTCAGCACCGTCTTCCGGGCCGCCCGCGCCCCGCTCCTGCAGTATCGCGCCGAGAAGGGCGCCTGGCCGGCGGATTTCGACTTCGCCCAAGTGCCCGAGTCGCTCCAGCCCTACGGGTTCGCGGCCGCCACGGCGGCGCCCCTCGGCAAGTGCGGCGTCGCCGGCGCCTGGCGCTTCACCGCCGCGGGCAAGGGCAAGCCCGCCCTCGTCTTCGTCCCCGGCGAGGCCGGCGGTTCGACGACCCGCATCCTCGCCGCGGTCGACGCCCAGCTCGACGACGGTCAGGTCGCCGCCGGCAAGTTCCGCAGCGACGGTCAGTCCGGGGTCCTCACGCTCCGGGACGAGTGATCGCCTCGGCGCGGCTGCGGAGGTCGGCCTCGTAGAGCGCGTCCACCAGCTCGTCCAGCTCGCCCTCGAGGATCTGCTCGATGCCGTGCACGGTCAGGTCGATGCGGTGGTCCGTGATGCGGTTCTGCGGGAAGTTGTAGGTCCGGATGCGCTCCGAGCGGTCGCCCGAGCCGATCATGTTCTTGCGCGCGTCGGCGCGCTGCTCGCGTTCCTTCGCGCGGGTCTGGTCGAGCAGGCGGGAGCGCAGCACGCGCAGGGCCTTCTGGCGGTTGCGCAGCTGCGAACGTTCGTCGGCGCAGTAGACCATCAGGCCGGTCGGCT
>Ga0192647_101813_pt1 | contig 13660 bp, 12 predicted proteins | sample LauGreFa1BDMLBSN_2_FD_133046 | JGI IMG/M metagenome (GOLD analysis project Ga0192647, IMG submission 133046) | Freshwater lake microbial communities from Lake Michigan, USA - Fa13.BD.MLB.SN - reassembly | ecosystem: Environmental > Aquatic > Freshwater > Lake | place: Lake Michigan, USA...
ATCATGCTCATCAAGGCATTCAAAGATCTCTTTGAAAGATTCTCGAGCATGAATAATCAAGGGTAGGTTAAATTCTTTCGCCCAATTGATTTGTTCAATAAACGATTTTTTCTGAACTTCAAGGTTGTCTTGTTTCCAATGCAGGTCTATCCCAGTTTCACCAATACCAATAGGCTTTACAACAGGAATAAGCGCTTTCATTCTGGAAAGCACTTCTTTAAAATCTTCGTTAACATCACAAGGATGCAAACCAATCATACTGTAAAAAAATGACGGGTATTGCTCGCATAGCTTGAGCATAGGAGCAATGCTCGCTTCATCTATATTCGGAAGGAAAACCTTTTGCACTTCAAAAGATTTCGCACGTTCAACAACTTCATTCAAATCTTCCTGAAAAACGTCTAAATAAACGTGGCTGTGCGTATCAATTATCATTTCACAAAAGTAGTGAGTTCCTTTTGAATGTATCTTGCACCCGAAATGAATTCTAGGGCAAAAATTTTAGTGATTCGGTTCAGCAGTATCGGAGATATTGTTCTCACTTCTCCTGTTTATCGAATCCTTCAAGAACAACTTCCACATGGCGCGGAACTGCATTTGCTTACCCAAAGGCGATTTGCTTTTGTTCAAGAAGCGAATCCGTTTGTAAATAAGATATGGGCCGTAGAGAAAAGTGGGATGGAAGTTTTAAACGAGTTGAAGGATGAGAATTTCGATTACATCATAGACCTACAGAATAGCCTCCGCTCAAGGAGTATTCGAAAAAAGTTGGCAGTGCTTTCTTTTCAAGTAAACAAACAGAACTTTCGTAAATGGATTCAAATTAACCTAGGTCTCTGGAAAGGTTCTGTTGGACATATTGTTGATCGTTACCTCGAAACGCTTAAAACGTTTAAAATTTCAAATGATGGCAAGGGATTGGATTATTTCATCCCTTCAACAACGAAATCCATCGAAGATATAATTCCAACAGATTTCATTGAAAACAAATACACTGTTATCGCTACAGGCGGTGCACATGAGGGAAAACGTTGGAGTGAAGAAAATTGGACAGAACTTTCTGAAGAATTTCATGATGAAAGAATTATTTGGATAGGAGGAAAGGAGGATTCAATTGAGTTGAATCATTCTCCGCTTCATCTCGATTTAATTGGAAAGTGCAGTGTTCATGAAAGTGCTCGTATTATTGAACATGCTAAGGCTGTTATTTGTGGAGACACAGGAATGATGCACATTGGTTCTGCGTTTAAGAATGACATTGTTGTGCTTTGGGGATGCACGTCTCCTGAATTGGGAATGGGAGTTTATAGGCCACATCCGAATTTGGGCGAGCACATGCATTCGGTTTATCTTCAGGCCAAACGAAAAGGACGACCTTGTTCTAAGTTGGGTAATCATTGCAAATACGGTATGCATAACAAGTGTATAGACGTCATTCATGTGAATCATGTTTTAGATGCATTTAATAAATTGAAAAACAAATGGGAATGAAAACTGTATCACCAAGGGAAACGCTAACGATAGCTACGCATTTCGTACTTCCTGAAAATACCAATACCTTGGGAAATCTTATGGGGGGACAACTCCTGAATTGGTTAGACATTGCATCTGCAATATCAGCACATAGACTTTGCAAAAGAGTAGTGGTGACTGCTGCAGTGAACAATGTTTCTTTTCAACATCCAATTAAGTTGGGAGACATTGTCATTATTGAAGCGAAAGTTTCTAGAAGTTTTGCTACTTCTATGGAAGTGTTCATGGATATTTATGTTGAACACCACACAACTGGTGAGAAGATCAAATGCAACGAAGCTATTTACACGTTTGTTGCCGTGGATCAAATGGGAAGCCCCATTCATGTTCCGGAATTACTTCCGGAAACGACAGAAGAGAAATCGCGATTTGAAGGTGCTTTAAGAAGACGCCAACTGCGTTTGATTTTAGCTGGAAAAATGAAGCCAGAAGATGCTAGTGAATTAAAGGCCTTGTTCGCTTAATGGACACAATAAAAGCTCTTCACATTATTTTTGTGGTCACTTGGTTCGCAGGACTCTTTTATATTTTTAGATTGTTCGTTTATCATGCGGAAGCGCATGAAACAAAGGAAGCGCTCGAACGCGAAATTCTAATCAAGCAATACAAAATTATGGAGTGGCGCTTGTGGTATATTATCACGTGGCCAAGCGCAATTTTAACGCTTATTTTGGGTATTGCCCTTTTATATTTCAATCCCGGTTATCTCACTCAACCTTGGATGCTTTTAAAATTGTTTTTTGTTTTTTGTTTATATGCTTATCAGATTTTAGGACAACGAATTTTCAAGAATCTATACGAAGACAGAAGAACCTACAAAGCTTATCACATGCGCATGCTCAATGAAGTGAGCACTTTGGTCTTAATAGCGGTTGTGTTTTTAGTTGTTCGCAAAGATGAGTTGAGCTGGTTATGGGGTGTATTGAGTATAATCGGAATTGGTTTGATCCTTACTTTCGCCGTGCGAGCATATGCGAATTACCGCAAGCGTAGGAATTCTTAATATCGAGAAAAAAAGTATTTTCATATCTTTATAAAAAATCAACACCGCAATGTATAGAACCTTGTTTCTTCTATTGATCGCTTTTCAAGCATTAAGTTTCCAATCTATTGGGCAGAAAAAAAGTTTGCCCGATTGGTTAGCGGCAGAAAAGAAGAACGAAAAGTTAGTTTATGTAAATGGAGTTACCATTGCAAATGACACTGATGCTGAAATGCCCACGCGCATCTCCGTAGAGCTTATTGGTTCGGAGTCTAAAAAAGCATCATTTGACACTTTTAGTGATAGAGGAAATTTTGAATTTTTCTTGCGCCCGAATGCGATCTATCATATCTCTTTTGAAAAGGACGGATATTTAACCAAAATGCTAGAGGTTGTTACCGACAATATACCCGATAAAGATTGGAAAGTTGGTTTTGTTTTGGAGTTACAAGTTTCAATGGAGATTTCTGTTGAAGGGTTTAGTGAAGAACTGCAATCGGCGCCATACGCCCGTTGCATGTATACTTCAAAAACAAGGAAGATTGAATTTGATAAAGCTTTTTCAAAAGAATCAAAAGCTACGTGGGAAAAAGAGCGGATACGTTGTTTGAAGAAATAATCTAAAGGGCTAATGCCCTTTTATTTTTTCGAATAAGACATGCGACAACTTGTAGTAGCTTTCGTTTGTCCATCCCGCAACATGAGGTGTAATCAACACATTAGGATAAGTCAAAAGTTTTTCAAACAAATGGTTGTCATTCAATCCTTCCAAAGAAGATTTTTCGAAGGGAAGAACATCTAATGCTGCGTGACTAACGATTCCTGCGTCGAGTGCCTTCATTAAATCAGTAGCATTCACATGCCCGCCTCGAGAGGTGTTAATGAAAACAATTGGCTTTTTAAAGGAATTGAAAAAGGCTTCATTGGCGTATTCTATCGTCTCTTCGCTCAATGGTAAATGCAAGCTAACGATATCGGCCGTATCGAAAATTTCTTGAAGTGGAACACGTTTAGCCAATGAACCGAATGATTGTTCGGTATACTTATCGTACTCAATCACGGAGGCTTCAAATCCAGAAAGTTTTTTAGCAACGCTCTGCCCCATGTGACCGTAGCCAATCAGCGCAATCGTTTTTCCTTTTATTTCGAATCCGCGGTGTTCTTCGCGAAGCCATTCCATTCGTCGAACACTCGAATTCGCTTGATGTATATTATTGGCTAAGCACAGGAGCATCCCTATGACATGTTCGCCAACAGCATCGCTGTTGCCTTCCGGAGAGGAGAATACTTTGACATTGCGATCTGCACAACAAGCAAGATCAATGATTTCAAGCCCAGAACCACTTCGAGCAATGAATTCCAAATTCGTTCCAGCTTCAATCAATTGTTGATCGAATGTAATTCGACTTCGAAGCACAATTCCGTGGTATTGAGAAATGCACTTCAATAACTCATCGTATGAAATAGAATAGTTAAACTCACATTCGAATCCCAACGCATTTAACTTTTCAGCAAGAACAGGATGAACAGTTTCTAAGAAGAGAATTCTCTTTCCCATTAGAATAAGCTATGGGGTAAGGATGTGAAATGAGTGAGGAAATAATGTCCAACACTGAAATAAATAATAAGTCCCACGATGTCATTCGCAGTTGTAACGAAAGGGCCGGTAGCCAAGGCAGGGTCAATTTTTAATTTGTCTAACATTAGTGGAAAGAAGGTTCCACTTAAACTCGCGAAAATGATCACACAGAACAATGCCAGTGAAACCGTTAGGCTTAGTAATAATTCGAAGTGAAACAGTTGGCTCGCTAAAAATATAAGAGCGCTACAGACAGCGGCATTAAGCAACCCAACTCCAAATTCTTTCACTAATTTTTGCCAAACCGTTTCGTCAAATGCACTCTGATTCGCTAAAGCTCGAACAACAAGCGCGGCGGATTGAACCCCAACGTTTCCTCCAGTAGCCGCTATCAGAGGCATGAATACAGCCATGGCTGGATATTCAGTAATGTCAAATACACCAATGATGTAGGCGCCACTCATTCCTCCAATCATTCCAATCAATAACCAAGGAAGTCTTGCGCGCGTGAGTGTCCAAATGCTATCGCTCGACTCAACGTCTTCAGAGATACCACTTGCCAATTGGTAATCACGATCGGAAACTTCTTGCATTAAATCCACAACATCGTCGATGGTAATTCGACCAACTAATTTTTTTTCTTCGTCTAAAACAGGTAATACAACCAAGTCGTACTTTTTCATAATACGCATCACCTCTTCAACTGGCGTGTTCACATCTACAGTCCGAACTTTAGATTCTTTATATAAATCTTTTAACGTAGCACGCATACTTGCCGAGGCGAATATGAGGGCCTTCATGCTTAATATCCCTAGCATATGATCGTTTTCGTCAATCACATAAATAGAGTAGATATTGTCAATGTATTCAGCTTGCTTGCGCATTTCTCGAATGGCTTGCGCAACTGTCCAGTCCTCGTGCACAGTAACCATTTCTACAGCCATAATAGCTCCCGCTGTACCTTCCTCATAGGTCATGAGGTCCATGATGTCACTGGCCTGCTCCTCATCTTCAAGAAGGGCAATAACCTCTTCCTGTTTTTCTTCACTTAATCCAGCAAGGACGTCGGCTGCGTCATCGGAGTCAATGTTTTCTATTAACTCTTCGGCAATTTCGCGGCTAGTAAGATTTGATAGTAGGGTCTCTTGAATGTCTTCATCCAATTCAAGCATAACATCCGCAGCGCTCTCTTCATCGAGAATTCGATAGAGGTAAACACCTTCTCGCGTAGGAAGCTCATTAATGATTTCTGCAACGTCTGCAGGGTGAAGATCTTTGGTAAATTCGTGTATAGCACTATCCTTTCCTTCGCCTATCCATTTGCGGAGGTCTGCCAACAAGTCTTTTGTAAGTTCGAATTGCACGGGGAAGATTCCATTTAAAGGGTGAATTTTTTTACCGTTGCAAAGGTAAGTTATTTTTAACGTAACCTGATTTATATTCGCCTATCTAAATTGAGCAAATGAAAAAGCATCTAGCATTATGTGCCATTGTCCTATGCGGAGTAATGGTATTTCCGGCCTACGGAACCGTTGACCCTTCAAAAAAGAAGAAGGAACCGGTGAAAAAAGAAGAGAAAAAGCCAGAAGATAAATATGGCGATTTAGTGAAGAAGTGTAAAAAGAAAGAAGGGCTTCTTACATTTTTCACTGATACAGTTACAGGTAAAACGTACCTTGAAATTCAGAAATCACAATTGAATCAAGAGTTTATTTACTTCAATTATATTGAAAACGCTCCGGTTGAAACGGGCTACCACAAAGGGGCTTTCGGGGATTCCAAGATTGTTGTTTTTAAGAAAAATTACGAGCGGTTAGAAATTGTTCAGCCTAACACGAACTTTTATTACGACCCTTCAAACGCCATTAGTAAATCAGCATCTTCAAACATCAACAACCCCGTCTTAGCCTCTGAAAAAATTGAAGCAACGAGTTTAGATGGAAATAAAATGCTCATCGATGGTGATGCATTATTACTCTCTGAAAAAATGCAATTGGTGAAAATGCCTGCGCCTCGCGGCGGAGATGCTCCATTGGGAAGTTTAAGTAAGGAAAAGTCGAAGATAAATTCTATTCGCACCTACACAGAAAATTCTGATATCGTGGTGTCGTATGTATATGAGACCAGTTCACCAAACATTGGTGGAGACGCTGTTGCAGACGGAAGAAACGTTACCGTGCAATATCAGCATTCGTTCCTTTCTGTTCCTCAAAATAACTTCAAACCTAGATATGATGATCCGCGAATTGGATACTTCACAACGCAAGTAAACGACATGACCGTTGCATCTGCAACACCTTGGAGAGATGTGATTCACCGTTGGAATTTGGAAAAGAAAAATCCGAATGACAAATTGAGTGAACCCATCCAACCGATTACTTTCTGGATGGAAAACACCACTCCTGAGGAATTTCGTCCAATTATTAAGGAAGCAGTTGAGAGATGGAATGTGGCTTTCGAAGAAGCAGGATTTAAGAATGCTGTAGTTTGTCTTCAACAACCCGATGATGCAAGTTGGGATGCAGGAGATGTTCGTTACAATGTACTTCGTTGGACATCTACTCCAGCACCTCCATTCGGGGGTTACGGTCCGAGTTTCGTGAATCCGCGTACAGGTGAAATTTTAGGTGCCGACATTATGTTGGAGTGGGTGGCTTTAACCAATCGTGTTTATGCCGATCGTACTTTCCGTTTGGGAAGTTCTTTAACCGAAGAGCAAGAGCAATTGTTGAAGGAAAAAGGAGCCCGCAATCCTTTCTTATGCAATGCCGCTGCTATGAGCAATGAGCAATTGATTTTCGGAACCAACGCAGCAAACGTTATGGGAGCAAGCGATTTAGAGAAGCAAGAAATAGTTCGTCAGATGTTATATCGCTTGGTTCTGCACGAAGTAGGTCACACGCTTGGTCTTACGCACAACATGCGGGCAAGCACGCTTCAGTCGGTAGCAGATATTAAGAATGTAGAAAAAATCAACAAGGAAGGTTTAGCGAATTCAGTGATGGAATACCCAGCTTTCAATTACCAAATGAATCCGAAAGAGCAAGCGCTTTATTGCGATGTTAAAGTTGGCCCTTACGATAAGTGGGTGATTGAATACGGATATAGCGTTTCAGTTTCAGATGAACAGAAAGAAAAAGAGCGTTTAGATAAAATTACTGCTAGAAGCATAGAGCATCAGTTGGCTTATGGAAACGATGGAGACGATATGCGCACTGCCGGAAGAGGAATTGATCCGGATGTAAACATCTACGATCTTTCAAGTGATCCAGTTGCATACGGCGCTGAGCGTTGCGAATTAGTGAAATTTGTTCTGCCTAAATTGAAAGAGCATTTGATTACCTCGAATGAAAGCTACGCTGAATTACTTCAATCTTTTTTAATTGCAACGAAGGAGTATGGCATTCAAACCAATGTAATGACACGTCAAATTGGAGGTGTTCACTACGATAGAGCTTATTTTGGTCAAGGTTCTGCGGTTAAGCCATTGGAGCCTGTTTCTGAAGTGAAACAAAAAGAAGCGATGAAGGCTTTGGCTAAATATGCTTTTGCAGGAGATGTTTGGAGTGAAGCTATTCCAACCTTCAATTACTTGTTGGATCAAAGAAGAGGCTTTAGCCAATTCTCGAAAAGCGATGACCCTAAGATTCACGATCGTATTTTAGATATGCAATCGGAGTGCTTGAATCACTTAATGCACCCGCGTGTTCATCAGAGAATCATTGATAGTTACATGTATGGAAATACTTATTCTATTGATGAAGTGATGTTTGATCTTACACAAGCCATATTCGAATCTGATTTGAAGGGTGAAGTGAATACCATTCGTCAAAACTTGCAAATCGAATACACGCGCAGATTAATTGATATGCTCGACGTGAAAAACAGATACGATAATATTTCTCAAGGAGTGGCTTTATCAGAACTAATCCGAATTAAGAAAATGGAAGTTGGTAATATCGCAGGTGGCGCCTTAACAAAAGCACACCGTGGACATGTTGTGAAATTAATTGATGATGCGCTTAGCGCGAAATAAGTCTTAAAGAATTCTGCGAATGAGGCGAAGGTTATGCGAATAACCTTCGCTTTTTTTATTGATGCCCTGATGATCGAGTAGGTCTATTCTCAGTTCACCGGAAGCGTGAAGTATTTCGAAACTTCCGTTGTTTTCCATTATTAATCCGACATGTGTGATTCGACCGTCCGCGTTATCAAAGAAAGCAAGGTCACCTGTTTGGGCTTCTGAAAGCAACATGACGTCCGTCCCCTCGGTGGCTTGCTGATAAGCATCGCGTTTTAATAAATGTCCGAGTGTCTTGAAAAAGGATTGCGTGAAGCCAGAACAGTCGTATCCAAAATTGGTCTTTCCTCCCCAAACGTAGGGCACACCAACATAGGACTTGAACAAAGTAATTGCCTCATTCAGAGACAGAATTTGATAAGGAAATTCCAAGGGGACAAATGCTCCAAGAGGCATTAGTATTTGTTTGTTCTCGAATTGTCGAAGAGCACTTGGATAAGCATAAACACGGTCCGTGTCAACTTCAAAAACTTGTGGTGAGAATTGTTTTTTATCAATCCAGCCGCGGTATTTATCGAAGCTCGTTTCAATGAAATACCATTTCTCATTTTCCTCGAGCAGCTCGTAGGTTTCTCCAAAAATAAGTTGACTCACTTGTTCGCTGCGGTCAGAAGCTTCTGCACGCATAGGAATAAATGAAAGAAGGCATTGTCCGTTTATCATGACTCAAAATTGGTTCAAAATATTGTTTCCTCAACTTTAATTCATTGTCAATTATTCAATGTGGAATGTGAATGGTTCGAAGAAAAGTGTACATTTGGGAAAATTAAAGCACTATGTGGCGCGAATTGGACAATAAACTCGTTAGAGAATTTCGTTTCAAAGACTTCCAAGAGGCATTTACATTCTTGACGAGAGTCGCTTTCTTGGCTGAAAAGCATGGTCATCATCCGGCTTGGTTTAGCGTTTATAATTACGTTCGTCTTGAATTAAGCACTCACGACGCTGGAGATGTAGTTACGGAGAGAGATCGCAAATTGGCAGTAGCCATTGACGAAATTCTTCAATAATAGCTGAACTTTCATAGTTAAGCGCTAAATTTGCCGCTGAAAGTTAATCTTTCAACAGGAAATCATTTTTTATGACTCAACAAAACAGCTCTGCAGAAATGTCTGCAGTTACAGAAAGAATGGCGTTGCATAACCACGAACAAGTGGTTTTTTGTCAAGATAATGCAACCGGATTAAAAGCCATCGTAGCAATTCACAACACAACATTAGGACCAGCAGTGGGCGGAACGCGCATGTGGATGTACGCCTCTGAAGGCGATGCATTGACTGATGCACTTCGTCTTTCTCGCGGTATGACCTATAAAAGCGCTCTCGCCGGATTGAATATCGGTGGAGGAAAAGCTGTGATTATTGCAGATTCAAAAAAAGATAAGAACGAAGCACTCATGCGTAGCTTCGGAAAATTCGTAGACGGTTTGGGTGGAAGATACATCACCGCCGAAGACATGGGTATCGGTACGCGTGACATGGAATACGTAAAGATGGAAACCGATCATGTTGTTGGTTTGCCAGATTACATGGGTGGTGGCGGAGATCCAAGTCCGGTGACGGCTTATGGTGTTTACATGGGCATGAAAGCCAGTGTGAAAGAACAAACCGGTAGCGAATCACTTTCTGGAAAGACTATTGTCGTTCAGGGAGTGGGGCATGTAGGAGAATACTTAGTTGAATATTTGGTGAAAGAAAACGCACATGTGATTATCACCGATATTGATCAAGACCGAGTGAATGAAGTAGTGAAGAAGCACGGTGTAAAAGCCATACTTCCATCAGAAGTTTATACAACTCCTATGGACATTTACAGTCCTTGCGCCATGGGTGCAACAGTTAGTAAGGAAACACTAGAACAGTTGTCATGCGGTATTATCTGCGGAGCAGCAAACAATCAGTTGGCAATAGAAGCTGAAGATGGGCAGCGTGTTTTGGATAAAGGAATTTTGTACGCCCCTGATTACTTAGTTAACGCTGGCGGAATCATCAATTGCTACTGGGAAATTGTAGGGTATAACCGTCAAGCTTCTTTAGCGCAAGCAGAGTTGATTTATGACACAACGCGCAGAATTTATTCAGCATCAAAAGAAAAAGGAATTCCGACATATTTGGCTGCTAATCAGATGGCAGAGCAACGCATTCAGTCGATTGCGAATATTAAAACGAGACATTGATCAGAGGGAAAGAATTATGCTAAACAGAAGACACATACGAATTAAAGTTTTACAAGTACTTTTCGCTTACTATAACGACGAAGAGCCTAACGCTGCCACCTACGAAAAGATGTTATTTGAAAGCGTTAACCGATTTCGCGATTTGTATGTTGGCTTCATTCAGTTAATGGTGGAAATGCATTCGCTTTCAATTGAAAAAATTGAATCAGGAATGAATAAAAAACTTCCGAGCCACGAAGATCTTCATCCCAATACCAAATTCGCTGCAAATGCAGTACTTCGTATTTTATCGCACAGTAAATCGCTGGAAAAAGCCACCAAGGAAAACCATTTGAAGTGGACCGAAAATCGCGACTTGTTGAAGCAAATGTTCAAGGATATTCAAGATTGTCACGACTATCAAGAATACCTGACCAGTGACGAGCGAAGTTTCGAGCACGATAAGGAGATTGTGGTAAAATTGTTCAAACGTCATTTAGTGAATTTTGAATTAATGCACGACTACCTTGAGGAACAAGGGATATTCTGGAACGACGACATAGATCTAACCGCAAGCATGGTTTTACGATCTCTTAAAGCCATTAAGGAATCAGATACCGATATTGAGTTTCTACCCTTGTGGAAAGAAGGAGATGAGGAAGAAGAGTTTTGTCGTCAGTTATTCCGTAAAACATTGTCAACAGGGGCAGACACGAAAGAAAGAGTCGCGTTGGTAACACCGAATTGGGAAACCGACCGTATTGCAATAATGGATTTAGTGTTATTGAAAATGGCTATAGCTGAAGCCATTTATTTTGAGAGTATTCCTACCAAAGTAACCATGAATGAATACATTGAATTGGCAAAATTCTATAGTACGCCAAAGTCTGCAACCTTCATTAACGGAGTTTTAGATACCCTTATGCCTAAGATGGTAGAGGAAGGTAAAATTAAGAAAGTAGGAAGAGGTTTAATCTGATACAAATGAAAACGCTCATCGCTATTTCAGGACCTACGGGTGTCGGTAAAACAGCTTTAGCCATTTCATTAGCACAGCAATTTCAAACAGAAATTATTTCCTGCGATTCACGTCAGTTTTATCGTGAAATGTCCGTCGGTGTCGCAAAACCATCGGCAGACGAGCTGAGCACAGCTCCACATCATTTCATTTCTTTTTTATCTGTTGAAGAAGAATTCACAGCCGGTATGTTCTCGCGTCAGGCTCGTGCGAAAATTCAAGAGTTGTTTCTAACGAATGAAGTTGTTATAGTTGTTGGTGGAAGCATGCTTTACATGGATGCCTTACTCTATGGGTTAGACGAATTGCCAGGCGATAAGGAAGTTCGAAATACATTGAATGAAAGATGTGAAAGTGAGGGCTTAGATGTTCTTGTGAAGGAACTTCAATTGAAAGACCCGCAATTTGCAGAAAAAGCCGATTTAGAAAATGCACATCGTGTTATTCGTGCGCTGGAGGTTATTCAAATCACAGGCAAACCCTTCTCAGAATTACGCACGAAATCGAGCGATAGTATTGACGCCGAGATTATTCATGTGTTTCTTTCAGGCGAACGTGAATGGGTTTATAATCGAATTAACAGTCGTGTAGATAAAATGGTTGAAGAGGGGTTGTTTGAAGAGGTTCAAGGGCTTCAATCCAGGCAGCATCTTCAGTCGTTAAACACTGTTGGTTACAAGGAGATTTTTAAATTTATAGAGGGTTCTTGTTCGAAGGAGGAGGCCGTTGTAGAGATAAAGAAAAACACAAGAAATTACGCAAAGCGCCAAATGACTTGGTACCGAAACAAGCCGCATGTGCTTCAATTAAACAGTCAAGAAGTAGAAGCTTGGTTTTCCAAATTAGTCGTTACACTCGCTTAGAATCGAAGTTCTTTAGATTACTTATGCGGTGCATTCACGTCTTCGTATTCCGTTTCTTGGAACTTATCCGTCTCTACTTTTTCACCTTTGTATAAGATTTCTAAAAGATCGTCAAGTTGCTCAGCGCCTATGGACTTGGCAATAATCTTCATGTCTTTGTCCATTAGGAATACTTTCGGTGTGCTCGTTACATCCCATGTGGTGCGATAGTTTAAGCTTTTGAGAGTGGTAACTCCGCTGTAAATTAATTCTTGTGCCTTTTCCTGTTTCATAATTTCAGGAGTGTCGCTTACGTTTATCCAATCGAGCTTGTACTCATTAATGAAATCTACCCATTTATCGTTTTCGTAATCATTCCCAATAGCATATACTACAAAACCTCTGTCTTTGTATTTGTGATACATATCGAGAAGAAGTGGTATTTCTTTTTTACAGTGTCCGCATGAACTTTCCCACACTACCATCAGAGTATATTCTCCCCGTGATTTGTACATTGAAACCCACTTCTTTTCGGAAGTGTCAAGTAGAATTATGTCTTGCGCTTTTTCTCCACATCTGCAATCACGCTTCTTGTCAGCGGCTTCCTTCATATCTGCCAACTTATCTTCCTTAATCCAACTACACATTCCTTTCGAATAGTAATTGTCGATCATGAAAACGAAAAGTTCGTCCATACACATAATCTTCGAAGTTTCTCCTGTATAAGTCGCGAAGTGTGTAATGTATTTGAATGACTCTTCGTTTCCAGCAGTTGCGCTAATTACTTTTTGCACTTCATTGCAAACGGTATCAGGAATTTGCGGAAGTGTTTTGGTGATGAAATCTTCTACGAGTTTGTGGAATGCGCCATCTCGAACCATGCGTGGATCTTTCAAATCGCAACGATCCCAATAGTGATGACGGTACCAGTAATATTGCCATTCTTGTTTTTTATCATCTGCAATTTCTGCAGGAGCATTCGGAATGTCTTCTTCCATACCCATACGCAAAAATTTTCCGAAAAGGGAAGCGCTATTGTTTTTAATGACTTCTTTCTGGTAGTTGATTACCTCGTTACTTAATTTGGTGAGTTCTTCGATGCAAGGTTTTTTATCTGCTTCTGATTTCAAGGAATCGTTGATGCAGTTGTCAATAGGCAAGCGAATATTTCTTTTGCTGTTGATGTATCGAATGTATTCAAAGAATAGTTTGTTTTCTTTGGATTGAACAACATCAATTTTGCTTAGATCAGCATCTGCAGAACAATTGATGATAATTTGCTCGTCTGATGCGATGAAATCGAAGTAACGGGGCCCCGGCATTACCAAGGCGTACTTTCCGCACTCGTTGAATGGCTTTCCAGCAAATTCATAGTTTCCTTTTTCATCGACATGGCAAGTATCGTTGTAGTACAATTTATTTCCGTAATAGTTCGCGAGATAAATATCTACATTTTGAAGCCCTTCAATT
>Ga0192647_101823_pt1 | contig 13632 bp, 9 predicted proteins | sample LauGreFa1BDMLBSN_2_FD_133046 | JGI IMG/M metagenome (GOLD analysis project Ga0192647, IMG submission 133046) | Freshwater lake microbial communities from Lake Michigan, USA - Fa13.BD.MLB.SN - reassembly | ecosystem: Environmental > Aquatic > Freshwater > Lake | place: Lake Michigan, USA...
TTGAGTCTCGAGGACGATTTCAGCGGCAACTCCAGCTACAACGCGGCCGCACGTCTTGTGCTCGCCGACATCGGTTCGCTCGCGGCCGAGTGGGTCTGGGACTTCCAGATCGGCTCCGAACCCAAAGTCGCCACGCAGTTGTACCTGCCGTTCGGCGACGCGGCGCGCTGGTTCGTGATGCCCGAGGCTCGATTCGATGCGCGCAACGTGCCGGTGCTGGCCGATGATCGGCGTATCGCCGAGTACCGGCTGCGCACGACCGAGTACGGCATCGACGTCGGACGCGAGATCGGCAACGTCGCCGAGGTGCGCGCTGGCATACGGCGCGTCACGGGCCACACTCGGTTACGTCTTGGCAATCCCGTGCCCGGCACTGAGGCCGATTTCGACGTTCGCGAATGGTTCGGGCGCTTCTCCTACGATGCGCTCGACAACCGCAATTTCCCTCGGCGTGGTCAGTATCTGCTGGCCGAGTGGCGCGGTGAGCGCACGGATCTCGGCTCGGACGGCACCGCGGACTTGCTCAGCGTCGATGGCTTGATCGCCCGCTCACGCGGCCGCGACACCGGTGTCGCCTGGGTGTCGTTGGGCACCAGTGCCGATTCGCAGCCGGGCAGTGTCCGGGCACTGTTTCCGCTCGGCGGGTTTCTGAATCTTTCGGGGCTCGCGCCCGATTCGATCTCGGGACGCCATTTCGCGATCGCACGCCTCATGTACTACCGGCAAATCGGGCGAGGCGGGGAGGGTTTCCTCAACGTGCCAGCCTATGCGGGTCTGTCTTTCGAGGCTGGCAACGTCTGGGATCGCCGCGGCGGCATCAGCTTCGGCTCGGCTCGCAAGCAGGGCAGCGTCTTTTTCGGTTTCGACACGGTGTTCGGCCCGGTCTACCTCGGCACCGGTTTTGGTGAGAACCGAACGGCGTTCTACCTTTTCCTCGGGCGAACGTTCTGAACTTTTTCGTAGACGAGCGCGGGCTGATCCCCGGGCCGCGAGAATTCGTGCTTCCGGCTCATTTCGAGTAGCGCCGCATCGCGCTCCTCGGCTGTCGCGAACCAGTGGGTACGGCTCCAGTCGGCACCGAGCAGCGTTCGGAACGGATCGTCCAGGCGTAGCGAGACGCGAACGCCATAGGCGCGCTCGGTCTCGTCGGGCGCTGAGCGCAAGTTATGGGCATGACACACACTCATGTGCCAAGGGTAACCCAAACCTCGTCCCAACTTGAACTTGCGGGGCGCGAACGACAGACTTGCGCCATGACTTTCTTCAAACGAAAAAGCGAACTCGTCAGTGCGGCGGAAGCCTTGCCGGGACGCGCTCACTCCAGGCCCGTCCCCGCGGCGCACTTCGTGAACGGGGCGCCGCTGCGTCCGCCCTTTGCGCCCGGCATCGTTGAGGCGGTATTCGGCATGGGCTGTTTCTGGGGCGCCGAACGCCTGTTCTGGCAGATCCCGGGTGTGGTGTCGACGTCGGTCGGGTATGCCGGCGGCTACACGCCGAATCCGACGTACGAGGAAGTCTGCTCCGGCCAGACGGGACACGCGGAAGTCGTCAGGGTGTTTTTCGATCCTGCCGTCGTCAGCTACGCCGCGCTGCTGCGAGCGTTCTGGGAGCGACATGATCCGACCCAAGGCATGCGGCAGGGCAACGATCTCGGCACACAGTATCGTTCGGTGATCTACTGCACCTCGGCCGAGCAACTCGAGCAGGCGCAGCAGAGCCTGGTGCGCTATCAGGCCGAACTGCAGTCGCGGGGTTTTGCCGGCATCACCACCGAGGTGCGCGCGGCGCCGGAGTTCTACTATGCCGAAGACTACCACCAGCAATACTTGGCAAAGAATCCAGCCGGTTACTGCGGTCTCGGTGGCACGGGAGTGTCCTGCCCGCTTTGAGTTGACCCGCCGATGATCGACGATCCGCTCGCGGCAGTGCTCACATTGCTGGCAGCGGCCGTGCTCGTGGTGACCCTGGCACGTCGCGTCGGGCTACCTGCCATCCTCGGCTATCTTGCCGTGGGGGCGCTGCTCGGGCCGCATGCGCTGGCTCTGACGAGCGGCTCGGAAACCACAAGGCTGCTCGCCGAGCTCGGCGTCGTGTTCCTGCTCTTCACCCTCGGCCTCGAGTTTTCATGGCCGCGTATGGTGGCGATGCGGCGCGAGGTGTTCGGCGTGGGCGCGGCACAGATGGCGCTCACCGCGGGTGTCGGCGCCGCGGCCTTTGCGCTGCTCGATGTGCCGCTGCTTGCGGCGATCGCCCTCGGCGGGGCGGTGGCGGTGAGTTCGACAGCCATCGTCGTGCAACAGCTGACCGAGCAGGTCGAGATCAATCGAACCCACGGGCGCATGGCCTTTAGCGTACTGCTGTTCCAAGATCTCGCCTTCGTGCCGTTTCTCGTCCTCGCGGGCGCGCTCGCTTCGGGCAGCGCCGAGTTCACGGCCTCGGGCATCGCTGCCGCGGTGGGTGCGGGTGTGTTGGCTCTCGCCGTGGTACTGCTCGCCGGGCGTTATGCGCTGCGTCCGCTGCTCTACGAGATCGCGCACAGTCGTTTGCGCGAGCTCTTTACCCTCGCCGTGCTTCTGGTCGCGCTCGGTTCGGCGTGGGTGTCGCACCTGGCGGGCGTATCCATGGCTACTGGGGCATTCCTTGCCGGCGTGATGCTGGCGGAGACGGAGTATCGCCACCAGGTCGAAGCTGTCATCAGACCCTTTCGCGACATCCTGCTGGGATTGTTCTTCATTTCGGTCGGCATGTTGCTCGACCTGCGCGTGCTCTACGACGAGTGGTTGGTGGTACTCAGTATCCTGCTGGCGATGACGCTCATCAAAGCCTTGTTGATGACGGGCGTCGCGCTCCTCTTCGGCTTGCCGAGGTTCAAGGCGGTGCGCACCGGCCTCGTGCTATCGGTGGCGGGTGAGTTCGGTGTGGCCATCCTCACCATCCTCATCCAGGGCGAGGTGGTCGATCAGACCATCACGCAGCTGTTGTTGGTGGCAATCGTACTCAGTATGGTCAGTGCGCCGCTGCTGCTGCGCCACAATCGGAATATTGCTCGGCTGCTGCTGCGAGAGCGACGGAGCAACGAGCGCGTGTCGCCTGTCGCCGGCGATGCGAATGATCCGCTGCTGCAGGGCATTGCGGCCCGCGAGCACGTACTGCTCTGCGGCTTTGGTCGCGTCGGGCAGAATCTGGCGCGGGTACTCGAGTCGCAGGGCATCGAGTTCCTCGCGATGGATCTCGATCCTGCGCGAGTGCGCGCGGCACGTGCCGCGGGGCTGCCAGCGATGTATGGGGATGCCGCAGACGAGGAGCTGCTGCAGCGTGTCGGTGTCGATTCGGCGAGTGCCGTGGTCGTGACGTTCTCCGATCCGGACATCGCGCTTGGCATCGTTCGCGCCATCCGACGCTTCAGCACGGACCTGCCGATCCTAGTGCGCACGCAGGACGACAGTCGCCTCGAGGAGCTGCGGGCGGCCGGTGCAACCGAGGTGGTACCCGAAACCTTCGAGGCCAGCTTGATGCTCGCCTCACACGCTTTGCTGGCGCTTAAAACACCCGTGTCCCGCGTCGTGCGCACCATTGGCAGCATCCGTAACGATCGCTACCGGAGTCTGCGCGGTCTGGTTCGCGGAGAACTCGACCTGCCTGAGGCCGATGCCCCGCAGGACAGCGAGGAACTGGCCAGTGTCGTACTGCCACCGGGCGCCGCCGGAATTGGGCAAAAGATCGAAACCTTGGCACCGACGCTCGGTGCCGTACGCATCGATCGGGTGGTGCGCCGCGATCGGGTGCTGCGCGCACCCTGCGATCACGTGTTGCTCGAACAGGGTGATCAGATCGTGCTCTGTGGCACGCCCGAGGCGCTCGAGCACGCCGAGCAAGTGCTGCTCGCTGGCTAAGTGCACGCTGAGCGCCGCGTCGGCGGCGATCGAGGCGGCACGCTCAGTTCAGTGCAGCAGTCGCTCGCAGCGATTCGCGCAAGGCTTCGACGGCGTCGCGAACCTCGCGCTCGCTCGAGATGAACGGCGGCGCGAGGGCCAGCGTTTCTCCCGTGAAGCGCAACATCAGGCCGCGGTTCAGTGCCTGTTCGAACACCTGGAAGGCGCGCAATGCCGGTTTGCCAGCGATCGGCGCCACGTCGATGGCCGCAGCGAGACCCAGGTTACGGATATCGGTGACCAGCGGTTCGCCACGCAGGCTGTGGATGGCGTCCTCAAGCACGGGAGCGAGCGCCGCCGCCTGCCCGATGAGGCCTGCGTTGGGCGCGGCGCCTGTCGGTGCGAGTTCGTCGAGCGTGGCGTGAGCGGCGGCGATGCCGAGCGGATGACCCGAGTAGGTGTAGCCGTGAAAGAACTCGATCAGGTGCTCGGGGCCGTTCATGAATGCGTCGTGGATGGACTCATCGACCATGACGCCGCCGAGCGGCACAGCCGCATTGTTGACGGCCTTGGCAAACGTGATCATGTCCGGCTTGACGCCAAAGAAATCGGCTGCGAATGGCGTGCCGAGACGCCCGAAGCCCGTGATGACCTCGTCGAAAATCAGCAGGATGCCATGCTTGCTGCAGATTTCGCGCAAGCGGGCGAGGTAACCCTTTGGCGGCACGATCACGCCGGTCGATCCCTGCATCGGCTCGACGATGACCGCGGCGATGTTGCTCGCATCGTGCAGGGCGACGATGCGCTCGAGTTCGTCCGCCAGATGCAGGCCCCAGTCGGGCTGGCCACGTGAATAGCCCATCTTGCTCGTGTCGAAGGTGTGAGGCAGATGATCCACGCCCGGGATCATCAGCGGCGCGAACATCTTGCGGTTGGCCGGAATACCGCCCACCGAAATGCCACCCATGCCGACGCCGTGGTAGGCGCGCTCACGGCCGATGATGCGTGTACGCGAGGCCTCGCCACGAGCACGGTGGTAAGCGACCGCAACCTTGAGCGCGGTGTCTACGGCCTCCGAGCCCGAGTTCACGAAGAACACCCGATCGCGCGGTCGACCCGCCAGCTTCACGAGTCGACTGGCCAAAGAAAACGCCGCCGGATGACCCATCTGGAAGCTCGGTGCGAAATCGAGTGTAGCGACCTGCTCTTGCACCGCCTTGACCACGCCGGCGGGCGAGTGGCCGAGCGGGCAACACCACAGTCCCGACAGGCCGTCGAACACCCGGCGGCCATCGACCAGCGAGTAATAGGCGCCGGAAGCCGAGGCGATCAGACGCGGGTGAGCCTTGAAGTAACGATTGTGGGTGAAGGGCATCCACCAGGCGCGCAGGGCCTCTTCTCCGCCCTCGGCGATCATGGAAGGTGAGGCGTTCATCGACGCAACTCCGTGGCAAGTGATGTGGCGAGGTAATCGATAGTGCTCGGGCTGACCCCTGCGACGTTGATGCGCGCATCGGGCGTCATGTAGATGTGGTGCTGATCGCGTACCTTCGTCACCTGTTCGGGCGACAGCGGCAGGCGCGAGAACATGCCGCGCTGCTGTTTGATCCAGCCGAAGTCCGTGTCGGTGGCTGCGCTCAGCTTGTCGGCCAGCAGAGTGCGCAGACCGTTGATGCGCTGGGCCATGTGGGTGAGCTCGGTCATCCAGTCCTGACGCAACTCGGGCTGGGACAGCACGCGGTCGACGATGGCTGCGCCGGAATCGGGTGGCATGGACCACAGCGTTCGGGCGGCTCGGCCGAGGTGGCCGGTGACGATGCCGGCCTGCGCCGAGCCGTGACACAGCACTGCCAGCAGGCCCGTGCGTTCGCGGTAGATACCGAAGTTCTTCGAGCAGGACACGGCGATCAGCAGTTCGGGCACGGCCTTGGCGATGAGCCTGACGGAGGCGGCATCGCGATCGAGGTCTTCGCCTAGCCCGTGATAGGCCATGTCGAGGAAGGGGATCAGTCGACGCCGCGCGAGCACCTCGGCGACGGCGGCCCACTGCGAGGGATCGAGATCCTGACCGGTCGGGTTGTGACAGCAGGCGTGTAGCAGCACGACTTCGCCGGCTGGCAACGAGTCGAGGCTCTTCATCATGCCTTCGAAATCGAGGGCGTTGCGCTCGGCCGAGTAGTACGGGTAGGTGGCGAGCTTCAAGCCCGCACCGCCGAGCAACGGGATGTGGTTGGCCCAAGTGGGGTCGCTGACGTGAACCGTGGATCCTGGACGCGCCAGTTGCAGCAGGCTCGCCCCGAGCCGCAGTGCGCCGCTGCCCCCCGGCGCCTGCGCTAGCGCGAGTTCGCCCCGCCGACCCGCCAGATCCGAACCCAGCGTGAGTTCGGCCACCTGGGCGTTGAAACCGGGATGGCCCACCGGACTGAGATAGGACTTGGTGGTCTGGGCCGCCAGAAGTTCCTGCTCGGCCCGCTTCACCGCACGCGGGATGGGCGTCTTGCCCGCTTCGTCCTTGTACACGCCGACCCCAAGGTCGATTTTCAGCGGCGAATCGTCTCTCTGGAAGGCGGCGCTGACGCCGAGGATCGGATCTGGAGGAACGGCGCTGAGTGTTTCGAGCATGCGAGGGCCTGCGAGCAATGGGGCTAACGAACGCCCGGCATTATCGCAGCCCGCGCTCCGGCGCGCGACCCGTGGGGAAAAAGAACTTGCGCACGGTCAACCTGAGGTTGCGACCGAGCGGATCAAGCAGATCGGGTTGGAAATTCAACGGTGTACTGCCATCGGCACGACGAACTTGTGGCTTGTCGTCAAGCATGTTGTTGACCACGAGCGACACCCGAACGCCGCGCATCCATGGATAGTCGCGAGCGGGCGGCTGCAGACCGAGGTCCGCGAACAGCCGCAGATTGATGGTGGTGAAGTCGGCGAACTCAAGGTCGCTGCCCGCACTGCGCGCGCGCGCCGCTTCTCGCCACTGGACGATCAGTCGACCGCCGAAGCCGTTGCGGGCGCCGCCGAACTGCAGTTCCCATTCCTGTTTCGGCAGGGCGGTCGACTCGCTCAGCACGTCGCCATTCAGCAGATCGAGCGATCGCTGGCCTGCGGCGAGCCTCGCGGTATCGCTCAGGCGCAGGGTGTGCGCGAGCGACAGTTGCAGATTGCCGCGACGCGCAAAGCCCAGCATGCGGGCGCCCATCGCTTCCATCCGGGCGCGCCGCGCGGCTTCATCGACCGCGCTCGCCTGTGCGGGAGGCGCACCTGCAGAGCCTGTCGCTCCGGCAGCGGGAGGCGCGCCAGCCGCGGGAGGCGGACCTGCAGCGGGTGTGATTCCTGCGGGACGTTGACCTCGGTTGCCAAACGGGGGCTCCGGCTGCGGTCCCCACGGCAAGCTGAAACTCAGCGTGGTCCGCAAGTCTTCACGCTCACGCTCTGCCAAGTTGATCGGGCGCGAATCGACCACGAGCAATCGACCGCTCGCATCACGTACGAAGCGCTCGGGAAACGCGGCTGCAACCTCTGCAGTCGCCTGGGGTAGGTTGCTGATGCTGTCCTGCAGCGTCGAGCGCAGATAAGTGGAGGTCAGGGTCACGTCGCGGCTGTCGAACGGACGCAGCGTCAAGGCGAGTTTGCTCACCTTGCGACGGTCCGCGCGCAGCAGCGGGTTGCCGCCGTCGATGAGCGCAACCTGCACGGTCTCACCGCGCAGGTAATCGAATACACGCACGCCGGGTGTGGTGAGCACGGGCGCCGCCAGTTGCCGCGTCTCAGGCGCGCCATCCTCGATCGAGTGGGACGCGAGCAGTCGAAAGCGATCGAGCGGCGCCCAGCTGATTCCCGCACCGCGCGTATCCTGGGCGGAATAGTCGGAGAGCCACTCGCGTGCGGCATTGACGTTGAGCGACAGATTGCCGAGCCGTGGCGCGTCGGCGCGACGCGTCAGCGGCATATCGAGGCTGGCGCGCAGGTCCTGTCGATCGCGTGTCAGTGCCGTTTCGCGATCGATTCCTGCACGGCGCGAGGTCGAGGTGACGTCCTGGGTGTCGAGGCCCAGTCGGGCATTGAGCAGCGCTTCGCCCGCGGGCAGTGTGAACGCCGTTCCCGTCACGAGCAGTTCCGCCGATGCTTCGTCGTTGCGTTGTCGAGACGTATTGCCGCCCTCGATGCGCGTCAGGGTGGTGACGTCGCGGCGATCGGCGTTGACGATGGCCGACCAACGCCAGCCGCCTGTAGCGCCATTGACCAAGCCACCGAGGTGCAGATCTTGGGTTTCGGTCGTGCGCCGAATAGCCTGCGCAAGCGGCGCGGGTGACAGTCCCAACAGCGAGTCGCGCTCGGCAGCATCCAGCGTTGCATTGAGGGTCACCGTCAAGCCTTCGCGCAGCGGCTTCGCCCACACCGCATTGGCGCTCCACTGTTCGACGGCGGGCAGCAGCGTGCGGTCTGCGCCAGTTCCCGCAGCGTCCGGGGTTGTCGACACTTGTTGGACGTTGCGTTGGCTCTCGAGCAACTCGTCGCTCCGTTGCAGCTTCAAATCGAGTTGCAGTCGATCGTCGCGTTGCACGCGCAGCAGTCCGCCTGCGAGATCCGCGCCTTCGCGCCCGCCAGCACTTGAACTTTGCGCACCGGCTTCGGCAGTTATCGATCGGAACCGAGGTCGCAGCACGATATTCACCACGCGTTGCGTTGCGCGGTACCCGTATTTGAGGGCCACCTCCTCGGGCAGAATGTCGGTGCGCAAGATGGCTTCGGAGGGCAGATCGCGGATTTCATTGAACCCGCTGATGCGGGCGCCGTTCAGCAGCACCACAGGTCGCTCGCCACCGCGACCCTGCGAGGTGCCGAGGACGGGCGCGAGTGCCTGCAGCAGTTCGCTGACGTTGCTGACACCGAGTGCGCGGATTTCCTGGGCCGACAATTGCACGTCGGGAGGTATGTCGCCGATCACCGCGCCGGGTTGTCTTTGGCCGCTGATCACGACCTCTTCGAGTTCCGTCTCCTGCGCTTTGCCGGGCGCGGCGATGGCGGCTGCGATGATGCAGCTGACAAGGGTGATCGGGCGCAGCATGCTAGATCCCGGCGAGACGCGCGTAGCGGTCGCGATGATGACTGCTTGTGCCATACAGCGTCTCAAGCACACGCGCGCGCTTCAGGAACAAGCCGCTGTCGTGCACGTCGGTCATGCCGATACCCCCGTGCAGCTGCACGGTCTCATTCGACACATTGTGCAAGGCGTCGCCGCAGAGCGCTTTGCAGAGCGAGGCCAGTCGATGCAGACGCGGGTCTGCAGTCACGTGTCCGCGAGCATCGAGTTCGTCGAGTGCGCCCGTGACCGCGGCACGCGCCAGCTGCAGATCCACATGGAGCCGCGCGACGCGATGCTGCAAGGATTGAAAGCTGCCGATCAACTGACCGAACTGAGTGCGTGTCTTCAGATGGTCGAGAGTCAGCGCGAGCGCTGCTTCCGCCGCGCCCTGCATGGTACTCGCGAGGGCAATGCAGGCGACATCGAGAACATCCTGCCACGACGCCGGGCTTGCCGTGCCCAGTGCTGCATCCGCGCCGAGGTCAACCGCGGCGAACTCGATGTCGGCAAAGCCTTCGCCATCGACGGTGTGAAGACGTTGACGTGTGACGCCCGCCGTTGTGGACGGCACCAGAAACCAGCGCAACGCGTCGGACTCGGCACCCGCCGTGTCGATGCGTGCCAGCGTCAGTAGCAGTGAGGCGCTGTCGCCGTCGGCGACGAAACGCTTGCGTCCATTGAGCACCCAACCGCCATCGACGTGTCGGGCGACCGTGCGGGTGTTTTCCGGGTGGTGATGTGGCGTTTCATCCACCGCCAAGGCCAGCGTGAGCTCGCCCGCAGCGATGCGCGGCAGCAGGTTCGCCTGCTGCGCTGCACTGCCGTGTCGCAGCACGGCCGCCGCCCCGATGAAGCTGCTCTGCAGCAGTGGCGAGGCACACAGCGTACGGCCCGCGGCCTCGAGCACAAGGCCGAGTCCACGATAACCGATACCCGAGCCACCGTGGCTCTCAGGGATGAGCGCGCCCGAGAACCCGAGTTCACCGATCTGCTGCCAGAGGGTGGGATCGAACGAGCGTCCGGCGGTCCGGTTGGCGCGCACTGCGCCTGGAGGCGATCGCTCGGCAAAGAATTGGCGCGCGGTGTCTTCGAGCATTTGCTGGTCTGCGGTCATCGACATGACGTGAACTCCTGGTCAGACCGGATCCGGCAGGCCCAGTACCCGCTTGGCGATCACGTTGAGGTTGATTTCGGTCGTGCCGCCCTCGATGGAGTTGCCCTTGGAGCGCAGCCAATGGCGAGTCGCTCGCAAGGCGTCGGTCGAGAATCCTTCGCCCTCCCAGCCAAGGCCCTCGTGACCGAGGCACTCGAGAAGCAGCTCGCAGCGTTCCTGATTGAGCGACGCGGCGGCGACCTTGAAGCTTGAGGCGAGGGCTGAGGTTGCGGCACTGCTGCTGCGCCCGTGCCCCGTTCGCGCCTGTTGCACCGCGAGTCGAAAGGCTTCGTCACGCATGCGGTGACGCGCAATCCGCGCACGCAGGTCTGTATTGGCCAGCACGCCCTCGCGCAAGCCCACAAACTGCCGGGCCGTCTCGATGAGATCGAGTCCCGCCGCGTTGCCGAACGCTTCGGCGGAAATATTGGTCCGCTCGTGCATCAACAGACGTTTGGCGATCTCCCAGCCACCGTTGAGCGGTCCGATGAGCTGGTCCTTCGGTACGCGCACGTCGGTCAGAAACGTTTCGCAGAACGGCGAGTCGCCCGAGATCAGGCGAATAGGCCGTGTTTCCACGCCCGCCGTGCGCATGTCAAACACGAGGAAGGAGATACCGCCATGTTTGGTGCGCGTGTCGGTGCGCACGAGACAGAACATCCAGTCGGCGAGATTGGCGTAACTCGTCCAGATCTTCTGGCCGTTGATCAGGAAATGGTCGCCGTGGTCTTCGCATCGTGTGGCGAGCGAGGCCAGATCCGAGCCTGCGCCCGGCTCTGAGTAGCCCTGGCACCAGCGAGTTTCGCCGCGAACGATCGGTGGAAGGAATCGTTGTTTCTGTTCCTCGTTGCCGAACTCGAGCAGCACGGGACCGAACATCCACAGTCCGAAAGAGTAGAGAGCAGGGCGCGCCTTGATGCGACGCAGTTCCTCCTGCAGCACGGCGTTTTGCTCCGCGGTCAGTCCGCCGCCGCCATAACTTCTGGGCCATGTGGGGGCCGTCCAGCCGCGCTCCCCCATGGCCTGCAGCCAGCGCTGCGCGTCGGCCGAGGGGAAGGTGGCGTTGCGCCCACCCCAAACGACTTCGCGCTCGGACATCGGCGTTCGCAGCGAGGCGGGGCAGTGGGTCTCGAGCCATTGCCGGGTCTCGAGACGGAATTCTTCGATGTTGCTCATGACTGCAGTATGCGAGTGCCTCGGGGCACGAACAAGTTGGTTACTTCCACCATGGACTCACGCTTGCGTCATCCGCCGTCGCCGACGGCGGAGCCAGAGCCACCCGCCAAGAATGGTGAGCGTCAAGAGCAGAGGGGGGAGGGCCGCCGGGAGGATCACGTTACGCAGCGCGTTGCGCATCACCTGCTGACGCGGATCGTAATCGGCGGGCATCGGCAACACGCCGTTGTCGCGCTCGAAGCGGGCGTATGCCTCGATCATGGATCGATATTCGTCCGGGCGAGCAGCGCTGAGATCCACGGTTTCTCCGGGGTCGCGTGCGATGTCGTGTAGCCGCCAGCGGCCATCGCCCACGGGCGGCAGGTTGCGCACCAGTTTGAGATCGCCTTTGAAGAGCGCGGCATTGCCTGCGAGCTCGTAGCCAAGTGGCTCGTCTATCGGTCGATGATGCTCGACCGCGCCTTGCAGCACCGGCAGCAGGCTGTGACCCGTCAGGCGCTCTGCGGACGTTATGCCGGCTAGTTCGAGCAGCGTGGGCGCGATGTCGGTGACGTGTGCAAAGCCGCGGTGAATGCCTCCCGCAGTGGCTCCGGAAACATTGCTGATGATAAGCGGTACACGCAGCCCACCTTCGCCTGCGTAGAACTTGTGGGTCGCGAGCGGTGCCGCCGCGGCACTCGCCCAATTAGGCCCAATGCTCGCGTACGCGCCCCTCGCGCCCAATTGCTCGCGTTCGTTGGTGTATTGAGTCATCAGCCAGAGGCGGCCGAGGGTGAACTCGTAGGGGTCGGAGGCTTCGGCGCCGTTGTCCGACAAAAATACGAAGACGGTATTGTCGAACTCGCCGCTGCGGCGCAGATGCGCGACGAGTCGACCGAGATGATGGTCCATGGCGGTGGCCATGCCTGCATAGACTTCCATGCGCCGTGCATCGTAGGCCCGGCGATCGTCATCGAGCGTCGTCCAGTTTTCGAGGTTCGGCCAAGCCGCGAGTTTCGCCTCGGGCGGAATCAACCCGAGTTCGATGGCGCGACGATGCCGAGCTTCGCGCAACGTCGACCACCCTTCGTCGTACCTGCCACGATAGCGCTCAATAAATTCGCGCGGCGCCTGCAGGGGAATGTGGTTGGCCTGAAAGGCAAGGTAGAGGAAAAACGGTTTGTCGCTCTGTTGATCCTGACGCAGGTAGTCGATCGCCTTGTCGACATGGAACTGCGAGGAGTAGAACTCCTTAGGCATGCGCGCCTCACGGCCGTCCTCGAACCAGTAGACCTTGTCGGTGAGGGCGAGATAGCGTTGTGCGGTCTGCCAGTTGTCCGATCCGCTGTCGGCCTGCACAAGCGAGCGGTCGAAGCCTCGAGCCGGTGGTAGATTGTGCGTCGCCTTGCCGACGTGCCACTTGCCGACCGCGTAGGTTCTGTAGCCCGACTGCTGCAGACGTGAACTCACCGTGACCACTTCGGGCTTGAGCACGGTGAGGTATCCCGGTTTGCCGAGATGGCTTGTGGGCACGGTCTCGCGCATGGCACCGACGCCGGTCAGGTGACTGTTGAGTCCGGTCAGAAGCATGGCCCGAGTGGGTGAGCACTCGGCAGACACATGAAAACTTGAGAATCGAGTGCCGTTGGCCGCCAGTGCATCGAGCGTGGGCGTGGCGATTTCACCGCCGAATGCACCCACGTCGGTGTAGCCCCAGTCATCGGCAACGATCAAGACGATGTTAGGTGGACGCGGCGTCGATTGCGCGATCGCATTACTGTCGCCCGGGGTGAGATTGCTGGTGAGGGCAGTGCAGCCAATCAGTGCTCCTGCGAAGACGCTCGCCGCGCGTAGTGCACGGGCGCGCCAGCCACCGCTCGGTGCGATGGTTTGCGGGCGTACGGGTCTGCCGGCTTGCATCATCAACCGATGCGCGGCGGCAGATGCCGGGATAGTTCGTATTTTGCGATCGCGTCGCGATGGACTTCGTCCGGTCCGTCCGCGAGCCGCAGCGTGCGCTGCGCGGCATACGCGTAGGCGAGCGGGAAGTCATCGCTGACGCCGCCGCCGCCATGCGCCTGAATCGCCCAGTCGAGAATGCGCGTGGACACCTGCGGCGCCACGACCTTGATCATGGCGATCTCGTTGCGTGCCACCTTGTTTCCGACCGTGTCCATCATCCACGCGGTCTTCAGCGTCAGCAGTCGCGCTTGCTCGATCAGCAGTCGCGACTCGGCGATTCGTTCCCGCCATACACCTTGGGTGGCGATTGGTTTGCCAAAGGCCACGCGCGTCGCCAGCCGCGTGCACATCAATTCCAACGCGCGCTCGGCGATGCCGATCGATCGCATGCAGTGGTGAATGCG
>Ga0192647_101824_pt1 | contig 13621 bp, 11 predicted proteins | sample LauGreFa1BDMLBSN_2_FD_133046 | JGI IMG/M metagenome (GOLD analysis project Ga0192647, IMG submission 133046) | Freshwater lake microbial communities from Lake Michigan, USA - Fa13.BD.MLB.SN - reassembly | ecosystem: Environmental > Aquatic > Freshwater > Lake | place: Lake Michigan, USA...
GCGAGCATGTAGATGGTCATGATTTTGCGATAAACGCTTTGAAAGGCGGAGCTGGAGTAGTTATTTGCACCCAGGAAACTGGCGATACGTGCATAGTCGTACCAGATGTTGTCGAGGCAATAACTAAATTAGCAGCACATGTAAGACAAATGATTCGTGGAATGAAAGTTATTGCCATAACTGGGTCTCATGGAAAAACAACGACTAAAGATTTATCTAAACACTTATTGTCCATGATGGGGGAGACGATTGCCCCTAGATCTTCATTTAACAATGATTTGGGTGTTCCAATTACGATTCTAGAATGTACTACTGATACGAAATTTTGTATTTTAGAAATGGGTGCGCGTAATTTAGGTGACATTTCTAAGTTGGAGCGAACTTTTCTTCCAGATATAGGCGTGGTACTCGGAGTAGGAAGTGCCCATATTGGGGTTTTTGGTTCACGAGAAATTATTGCTACTGCAAAAAGTGAAATGGTAAAAAATTTAGAATCTTCAAAAATTGCAATTTTAGGTTCATACGATGATCTAACAATCAACATGAGCAAATTAACCAAGGCTAAAGTCATGACTTTTGGTGAGAATTCAAATAACGATGTAAGAGCTACTGATGTTGAAATTCGTGAAGGATTTGCTCATTTTGATCTAGTCACCTCTTTCGGCCGCGAAAGCGTTGCGCTAAGACAAGCCGGAAGACATCAAGTTGCAAATGCTTTGGCTGCGGCGGCTATAGCAACTGCCCTTAACTTGCCGATCGATAAAATTAGCGCTGGACTATCAACAGCCGAAAGCTCAAGTAAATGGCGAATGGAATTACATGAAATAGCAGGAAGATTAATAATTAATGATTCTTACAACGCTAATCCAGAAAGCATGTTTGCAGCCCTTGACGCATTGCGACTATTCGCACAAGAGCGTGGAGGACGTGCCTGGGCATTTCTCGGCAAAATGCATGAACTTGGAGAGTATTCATTGGCAGGACATCGCGAGGTTACTCGCAAAGCCATCGATTTAGAGATCGACCATTTAGTGGCGGTAGGAACGAAGGATTACCAAATTGAAAGTGAGTTGGGCTCGACTGAAATTTTGGTAGTGGAAAATATCGAGAGCGCAAGGGAAATAGCAACGGGAAGTGAAGCCGGAGATGTGATACTTGTCAAAGGTTCCAGAGCTGAGGGGTTAGAAAAATTAGCAGAACTGTTAATTGGGGATATAAATGATTTACCTACTGAAAAAAGTGAAGGCTAACCACCGATGAAAGGAATATTACTTTCAGGTGCGCTTGCATTTTTGTTTGCGTTGTTTGCTACCCCTCTTGCGATAAAACTTTTAGTTAAAAAAAGTTATGGACAATTCATAAGAGATGACGGTCCTACGACTCATCACACCAAACGCGGAACCCCCACAATGGGCGGCACAGTAATAATTTTTTCGGTAATTTTTGCATATTTTATTTCTCATTTACTTACTGGCAGAGAACCTACGGTCTCTGCGCTTTTGGTTTTAGGCCTAATGTCCGGTTTAGGTTTTGTCGGATTCTTGGATGATTGGCTTAAAGTCTCTCGTCAGCGTTCATTAGGATTACGCGCAAGGTCAAAAATGTTTGGCCAAAGCGTGGTTGCAATTGCATTTGCTTGGGCGGGTTTAAATTTTCCAGATGACACTGGATTGACGCCAGTGTCGCTGCATTTGTCAACGGTGCGAGATACGTCGCTTAAATTAGGAGCAGTCGCAGTCATTATTTGGGTGTTCTTAATGATTGTAGCGACAAGCAACGGTGTGAATTTAACTGATGGCTTAGATGGACTTGCAACCGGAGCGTCAGTGATGAGCTTCATTGCTTTTGTTTTAATTGGAGTTTGGGAGTTTGGACAAAGCTGCACAGTTTCACCTGGATTGAAATGTTATGAAGTCCGTGATCCACTTGATTTAGCTGTCTTGTCAGCAGCACTTGCAGGTGCAACATTTGCTTTTCTTTGGTGGAACGCTAGCCCAGCGAAAATATTTATGGGTGATACTGGCTCTCTAGCTTTGGGTGGAGCTCTAGCGGGACTGGCCGTAACTTTGCGAACTGAACTGTTGTTGGTTCTCATCGGTGGATTATTTGCAATAATTACTTTATCTGTGATTTTACAAGTTGGTTATTTCAAGGCGACCAAAGGAAAGCGACTATTTCGAATGGCGCCATTGCAACACCATTTTGAATTGCTTGGTTGGGGTGAAGTAACAATCGTGATCCGTTTCTGGATTATTGCAGGACTATGTGTTGCTGCAGGTCTTGGTCTGTTTTACGCTGATTGGGTCGCTGGATAGATGAAACAAGAGATCTTGGTTGCTGGACTTGGGGTAACCGGAGTAGCTACCGCTAAATCTTTAGCCAAATTAGGTAAGAGCGTTTTAGTTTATGAAGAAGATTCGTCTGCTGCGATGCAAATCAAGGCTGATGAAATTAGATTAATGGCGAATATTGATGTCACTTTTTCACAACCTGAAACCTTGCCTAAGTTGATTATTACTTCGCCAGGTTGGAAGCCAAGTCATCCGGTATTGATCCATGCTTTAAGTAGCGGTTGTGAAGTGATTAGTGAAGTTGAATACGCGTGGAGAATTGATCAAGAAAGTGCGAAACCCAAAACTTGGATCGGACTAACTGGCACCAATGGAAAAACCACAACGGTAGGTATGGCTGAAGCAATCTTTAAAGCAGATGGCAAGAAAGCCGTGGCTTGTGGAAACATCGGCAAAACTGTCATTGAGGTAATCACAGGTGACGAAGTCGTTGACTACCTGATTCTGGAACTTTCTTCTTTCCAATTACATTGGTCAGATCAACTTCGGCTTCATAGTGCAGCAATTTTAAATATCGCAGATGATCATTTGGATTGGCATGGAACTTTCGCTGAGTATCTAGCTGCTAAAAAACGTATCACAGATGGAGCAAACCTCATCATAATTAATCGTGATGATCGGCACTTAAATAGCCTCGAATTCAACGATGACCAAAGAGTTGTTAAATTCACACTAGATGCTCCACGTCCCGGTGAAATTGGCGTAGTTGAGGAACTCTTAGTTGATCGAGCTTTTGTGGAGGACCCGCAAGAAGCAAGTGCGCTTGCTGAACTATCTGACATCAACCCACAAGCACCTCACAATGTTGCCAATGCCTTAGCGGCGATGGCATTGGCACGAAGTTGTGGTGTCAAAATTGATTCAATGGCTGAGGGGCTGAGAAATTTTGCTCCCGGCCACCATCGAATTGAAGAAGTGGAGAACTCTGAAGGTATTAGATGGATAAATGATTCTAAAGCGACCAATCCACATGCTGCAAACGCTTCATTAGCCGCATTTACTTCGATTATTTGGATAGCAGGCGGGCTGGCAAAAGGTGCCGATATGGAAGATCTAGTTAAAAGCAAATCAGGAAGATTAAAAGCTGCACTTCTAATTGGTACAGATCGAAATTTGATCGCAGATGCGCTTGCAAAACATGCACCACAGATTCCAAAATATCTGATTGATGGAGATTTGCCTGACCAGCTAATGGATAACTTAATATCCAAGGCCAAGGAATTGGCGGAGAGCGGGGATGTAGTTCTTTTAGCCCCTGCCTGTGCTTCCATGGATCAATTCACTTCATATGCACACAGAGGAGATCTATTTGCCGAAAAGGTCAAGCAACTAACAGGAAGCAAGAAATGAAAAAGAATTCTCTACCGGTAAATAGAAATGTATTTTCTAATCCAACTTCTGCTTACAACTTACTATTGGGCTCTGCCGGAGTTCTCATTGTCTTAGGGCTCATAATGGTTTTGTCTGCATCTGGGATTCGATCATATTTTACTTCTGGATCATCATTCTCAATTGCTGGAAGACAATTTATGTGGTTTTGCATCGGCATCATTCCGATGTGGTTGGCATTTAAAATTCCACCAAAAGCTTGGAAGCGTTTAATACCACCTTTATTAGTTGTGGTCTTCGGTCTTGAACTTGCAGTTTTCTTGCCTGGAATTGGAGTTGAGATTAATGGAAATAGAAATTGGTTAAATCTTGGGTTATTAACTATTCAGCCGAGTGAGATTGCTAAATTTGCAATTACTATCTGGGCCGCTCAAGTATTATCTCAACTTGAAAAAGGTGCAATCAATCAACAACGGGCTGTTTATTCACTGATAATTGGCTTTAGTTTGATAAGCGCTCCGATACTTGTTGGCGGAGATTTAGGAACTACATTAATTCTTGCAGCGATCTTGATGGCAATGTTGTTTTTAACTGGAATGAAGATTCGTCACCTTTTAGGAATTGGAATTATTGGAGCCGGATTGTTGTTTGCAGTGTTGCTCACAAAACAATCCAGATTAGCAAGGCTTAGTTCATTCCTAGATCCTTTTTCAGAAAGTAATTACCACGGACCGGGTTGGCAGCCTGCTCATAGCATCATGGCTCTCGCGTCTGGTGGAATTTTTGGTGTTGGCTTAGGTGGCAGTCGCCAAAAGTGGGGAAATCTAGGACCTGAAGCGCATACCGATTTTATCTTTGCCGTTATCGGTGAAGAGATGGGCTTATTTGGAACAGTTCTAGTTTTGTTAGCATTTTTAGCTTTCATTTGGGCGGGTGTAAGTATTGCGATCAAGACTAAAGACCCATTTAGTAGATATGCGGCCGCAGGCATAGTCGCTTGGATAAGTGTTCAAGCAACAATCAACATTGCATCAGTGATTGGGATGTTTCCAGTTGTAGGCGTGCCATTACCTTTCATCTCTTATGGAGGATCAGCATTAATTAGCTCGATGCTGGCATTGGGATTTCTTGCTGGGGTGGCTAGACGAGAACCTGGGGCTAAAGCGATATTAGATAAGCGACCACCCTTGTTTACTTTCAACCGAGGAATTAAATGAAAATTGTAATTGCTGGGGGTGGTACAGCAGGCCATGTGTTGCCTGCTCTAGCGGTTGCAAATGAAATTAGAAATAGATTTAACCATGCTGAAATAGTTTTCATCGGTTCCAAAGGTGGCGCAGATGAAAAATTGATACCAGTAGAGAATTATCAAATTAAGTATTTGCCAAAGGCAGATTTTCCCCGAAAAATAAACTTGAGTGCACTCGCTTTTATTCCCCGCTTCAGCACTGCATTGATTAAATCTGTCCTTTTATTAAGAGGCGCGAATGTCGCAATAGGTTTCGGAGGTTATGTAGCAACTCCTATGTATGTGGCTGCTCGAATTTTGAATATCCCTATCGCAATTCATGAAGCTAATGTAATTCCAGGATTGGCAAATAGAGTCGGCCGCAAGTGGGCCAAAGTTGTCGCTGTTTTTAATCCCGTCAGCGGTTGGAAAAATCAACATCTAATCGGATTCCCAATTCGAAAGAGCATCACTAATTCGGCAAAGTTAACTGGAAAAGAATTACTTTTGGCAAAAGAGGCGGCTCGCAAAGAGCTGGGATTGACCCTAGAGGGCAAAGTCTTATTAGTCATGGGTGGCTCTCTTGGAGCACAAAAAATAAACGATGCCATTGTTGAGATTGCATCGACTTTAATTGAAAATAAGATTTCCATTTTGCTTTTAGCCGGCACAGGCAAAAGCACGTTAGCAAAGACAATTGATTCAGAAAATTATCTGCAAATACCGTACTTGACCAAAATGGAATCAGCGTATTTAGCAGCGGATTTTGTAGTAGCAAGAGGTGGAGCGGGTACTTGTGCGGAGATTGAGGCAATGGGTTTGCCCGCAATTTTTATTCCATTATCAATTGGCAATGGGGAACAGGTCGCAAATGCCGAAAGATATGCAGCTCGTGGAAGTGCGAAAATTCTACCGAATAGCAATCTCACATCTGACAATTTATTGTCAATCATTTTAGAGGTGAACAACTCTTTTACTGAATTTTCAAAAGTTGCCGCCACAAATAAGGGCAACAAATTATCCGCCGCCTCCGACTTTGTTGACCTAATTGATGAAGAGATATTCCACTCCTCTAAAAGGAGAATCTAATGTTAAATGAACCAGTTCACTTCATCGGCATTGGTGGTTCTGGCATGAGCGCGATTGCAAGAATACTTTTAGATCGCGGAATCCAAGTATCAGGTTCTGACGCTAAAGAGTCCATTGTCATAGATAGTTTGCGAGCGCTAGGGGCTAAAGTCGAAATTGGACACAACGCAAACAACATCTCATTAGCGAAAACTGTCGTGATCTCTACGGCTATAAAAGATAGTAATCCTGAATTAAAGGCAGCTTTGCAAAATGGAATACCTGTACTTTCCCGAGCGCAATCATTGAGTGAGTTAATGAAAGGCTACCGATCGGTTGCAGTAGCAGGCACACATGGAAAAACTACGACTACTTCAATGTTGGCAGTAGCGATTCAAGAGTGCGGAGTTGACCCATCATTTGCAATAGGCGGAACTCCGAATGATTCTAACTCCAATTCACATCATGGCACCGGGGATATTTTCATAGCGGAGGCTGATGAATCGGACAGTTCATTTTTGGTCTACAACCCATTTGGCGCGATCATTACAAATGTGGAAATTGATCATGTTGATCACTTCTCGTCTAAAGAGCAGTTGCATCAAACTTTTCTTGAATTTATAAAGTCGACGAAAGAATTCTTAGTTATTTGTATCGATGATCCTGGTGGTAGAGAGATTGCTAAGTTAGCTAAAGAGTTACGACTAAATTTAATTACCTATGGGGAATCCGAAATCGCCCAGATGAGGATTTCTCACATTTCAACATCAGCACTTGGCTCTTTTTTTAGAGTCACTTGGCAAGGAATAGTTCTCGGCGAGGTTGCTTTGAATATTCCAGGTAAACATAATGTTCTCAATGCCACTGCAGCTTTAGGCGCCGGAATCGCGTTGGGTTTGAACCCAAATCAGTTAATTCTTGGGCTATCTAAATTTCAAGGTGTTCGTCGCAGGTTCGAGTTAAAGGGAATCGTTAAAAACATTAGAGTTTTCGACGATTACGCTCATCATCCAACTGAAGTGAGTGCAACTATTGCAACAGCCAGAGATGTAGTTGAACAAGGAAAAATCATTGTAATTTTTCAGCCGCACAGGTACTCACGCACCCTTGCTTTTGCCGAAGGGTTCGCAGAATCTCTTTCAACTGCAGATCAGGTAATTTTGCTAGATATATATGGTGCAGGGGAAGAGTCGATTCCAGGTGCTAGCAGTTCAGTAATTGCTAAGCAGATCCGAGATATAGGCACCAAAGTAGATTTCGAACCATCAATTGTTGCTGCTATTGAATTAGCGATTGCTGGGGCTAAGCCAAACGATTTGATCATAACCATGGGTGCTGGAGATGTGACTTCACTCGGGAAAGAGATTCTTGCAAGGTTAGATGAAGCAGCCAAATCCGATGAATCGTAAAAAGACATACATTGCTATCGCTATATCCTTAATTTCCCTTTTTTCTTATCTATTAGGCTGGTCAGGGTTGATGACCATAGATGAAATAAAAGTATCCGGAATTTCAAAAAGCCAAAAAGTTTCAACTTTGACTGCAAAAGAAGTAATTAAATTGAGTGGCATAAAAATTGGACAACCCATAGCACGTGTCAATGCATCATCTGTAAAAAGAAAGTTACTTGCCCTTCCGCAAGTTTTAGATGTGAATGTAAATCGCCAACTACCAAGTTCGGTATTAATTGAGTTAAAGATGCGAAAGATAGAAATTGCAGTTACTGCTTCTGGAGGGGGATTTCTAGTCGGAGATGCTTCGGGGGTGACTTTCGCGAAGGTAAAAAAAGTGCCACGAGGAGTACCTATTATTAAAACTTCGACCTCTAAGATCTTGCTCAGCCAAACATTGCAGATTTTCCAAACCCTGCCCACAAAAATCCAGAATCGGGTTATCTCTATAGATGCCAAAACTCGAGATTCAATAACTTTTAATTTGACTCGAGGAGTGCAAATCACTTGGGGCGGTTCAGAAGAGCAAGATTTGAAACTAGAGGTTTTGAATGAGCTTTTAGCCGACCCAAACAATAAAAAAGTCAAAGTTTTTGATATCTCATCACCTTTAGCTCCAACGGTTAGATAAATACTTTCGCAAAAGAGCGCGACACAGAAAAAAAGATTTGCTAGGTGTTTGTAGCCAGAGCAATTCCCCCCTACCTTCAGCCAGGTTTTGCGAACTCGCTCACTCTCAACTAGAGATTGAGGTTTCGTTAAGGAGGGCTTCAAGTGGCTACACCACAAAATTATTTAGCTGTCATCAAAGTAGTAGGTATTGGTGGTGGCGGTGTAAATGCAGTTAATCGAATGATCGATGTTGGATTAAAAGGTGTCGAGTTCATTGCGATTAACACTGATGCCCAAGCATTATTAATGAGTGATGCTGATGTGAAATTAGATATTGGTCGTGTAGTTACACGAGGACTTGGTGCAGGTGCTTCGCCTGATATTGGAAGACAAGCCGCACAAGATCATGTTGATGAAATTACCGAAGTATTGCGCGGTGCCGACATGGTTTTTGTAACTGCAGGTGAAGGTGGCGGAACTGGAACTGGTGGTGCCCCGATTATCGCGAAAATTGCGCGCGAATTAGGCGCACTAACAGTGGGTGTTGTCACTCGTCCATTTACATTTGAAGGAAAGCGTCGCGCATCTCAGGCAGATGAAGGAATTGCAGAGTTGCGTGCTGAAGTTGATACATTAATTGTGATTCCAAACGATCGCCTCTTGTCGATTTCAGATCGCAACATAACTGCACTTGAAGCTTTTAAGAGTGCTGACCAAGTCCTACTTGCTGGAGTACAAGGAATCACAGATTTGATTACCACACCTGGCTTAATCAATCTAGATTTTGCAGATGTTCGCAGTGTCATGAAAGATGCGGGATCTGCATTAATGGGAATCGGATCTGCACGCGGTGAAGCACGTGCAACCCGTGCAGCTGAGATGGCAATAGCGAGTCCATTACTAGAAGCCTCAATAGATGGCGCTCACGGAGTGCTACTTTCAATTGCTGGTGGTTCTGATTTAGGTTTGTTTGAGATTAGTGAAGCCGCAGAATTAGTCGCCGCCTCAGCCCATCCAGATGCAAATATTATTTATGGAACCGTTATTGATGATGCACTAGGGGATGAAGTTCGAGTTACCGTGATTGCTGCGGGATTTGAAGGCGGAGAGCCCACCAAGATAGTTTCACCTCCACCAACTGTTTCTGCGGCTGCTCCTGTAGCGGTATCCTCAAGTAATGAAAAGAGTGACCCAATTGATATCGCTGCCTCTCTCACAACCGCTCCACCGCGTGAGCGCAAACGGATTATCTTCGAAGAAGACGGAACAACTGAAGAGTTGGATATCCCAGATTTCCTTAAGTAAATGAAGTTTTACTACACCGATAGAAATGGTGGCGCTAGTGCGGCTCCATTTGCGACCTTTAATTTGTCGCCGAATGTGGGGGACGATCCGGTAGCGGTTGTAAAAAATCGTGAAGCATTAGCAACAAAAGTTGAAGTCGCTCCTGCAAAATTATTTTTTATGGATCAAGTTCATGGAAACGAAATTGCAATAATTGACAAAGAGAGTGATCCTGCAATCTCTCCAACTGCTGATGCATTGATAACACGAGAGTTGAATTACGGACTGGCAGTTTTATTCGCAGATTGTGCTCCACTTTTACTTTCAAGCAAGCAAGTTTCTGCAGCGGTTCATGTCGGCCGTAAGGGATTATTGGCAGATATTGTTGACAAAGTAGTCACCCAAATGCGCGACATGGGGGCGATTGGAATTAGTGCTCAAATAGGGCCCACAATTTGTGGAAAATGTTATGAAGTATCTGAGGAAATGCGTGATGAAGCTGAAGATTTCATGCCTATAGCTGCCAGTCAGACCAGAAGATCTGCTCCAAGTATTGATATCCCTAAGGCAATAATCTCGATTTTATCTACTGCGCAAATTCCGGGTAAATGGAATGGCGTTTGTACTCACGAGGATCAATCTTTTTTCTCTTATCGTCGAGATAAACTCACCGGCCGTCAAGCCGGAGTAGTGGTGCACGGAAGACGTTAATGTCTAGTACTGCGAGACGGATTGAGATTTCTCAAAATTTAGCTGCGGTAGAACGTGAAATTAATCTTGCTGTCGAAAAAAGTAATAGAGATAGATCCGAGATAACTTTAATTGCGGTAACGAAAAACTTTCCGGTCAGTGATGTTGTACATCTCTATGATTTAGGGCTTCGAAATTTTGGAGAAAATCGAGATCAAGAAGCGCGTGCCAAAGTGGAAGAGTTCAAGAAGTACGTTGCGGATTCTGAAAGCAGCGAAGACCAGGCCAATCTGGCCAATCTGGCCAATCAGGTCAAGTGGCATTTTCAAGGACAGTTACAACGTAACAAATTGCGTTCCATTGCCACCTGGGCTGATTTCATTCATTCACTTGACCAAGAAAGATATTTGCTTCCACTTCAACAATTATCTATTGAGTTAAAAAAACCAATTTCCCTACTTTTGCAACTCTCATTAGACCTGCCGATTCGACCAGATCGTGGGGGTGTCCCACCGGAAGAGTTAATTGAATTAGGAACAAAAGTTAAGGAGCATTCAGGTTTAATTCTTCAAGGATTAATGGCTGTAGCCCCATTAGATGTAGCGCCAGATTTGGCATTTGGTGCCTTGCAAACCATTAGTGGGACCTTTCTAAAGGCTTTCCCAGATGCAACCTGGGTATCGGCTGGGATGAGTGGTGATTTTGCAGCTGCGATTGCAGCGGGTGCGACACATATCAGGATTGGTAGTTCAATCCTCGGTTCACGCACTTAGGGCAGGTATCGTTATAGGCATGTCGAGTCCGCTACGCAAAATGGCCCTGTACCTTGGACTTGTTGATGACGGAAGTGAAGCCGAAGAGAATTTCACACCTTCAGTCGCTAAACCCGTTCCAGCATCTCGTCCTCGGCCAGTAATGCCAAATATGTCAAATATTGTCAGTACTTCCCGTCGTTCTGTTGAGTTAGTTCACTCAACGCCACAATCTCATCAGGCACCGGCACTTGCATTGGATCTTGATGCGCCAGTAGAAAAAATTGTAACTTTGCATCCACGTAGCTACAACGATGCCAGAACAATCGGGGAGCACTACCGCGATTACACCCCAGTGATTATGAACTTAACTGAAATGGATGATGCAGACGCAAAGCGCTTAGTTGATTTTGCAGCTGGTTTAGTTTTTGGTCATCGTGGTGTTATTGAGAAAGTCACCAAAAGCGTCTTTTTGCTATCGCCACCAAATGTAAAAGTTTCACCTGAAGAGAAAGTAGCTGCTGCAGAGGCAAGCTTCTTTAATCAAAGCTAATGGGATCGATTGGCGTACTTTTATACACAGTACTGCAATTATTTATAGTCGCATTAATCGCTAGGTTAGTTCTAGATTACGTACAAATGTTTGCCAGAAACTGGCAGCCCAAGGGGATTGCTTTAGTATTCGCTGAATTCGTCTTTACGGTCACTGAGAAACCACTGGCTTTTGTGCGCAGGTTTGTACCTCCGCTACGCGTTGGATCGATCAGTATTGATCTTGCATTTATATTGCTCTTTTTCGGAGTTCAACTTTTAATGCGGATCGTAATTCTTCTATAACCGCAATAGTTTTAATCCAAGTTCTAGCTCTCCATCAGCGAAATTCAAAGAAGAGTCTTTTTCAACTTGTAAAGCCAGAACTTCGTCAGATATAAGTTTCACTCCGTTAGTGAAGGCATCACTTACTTCGTCTGAGCCATTCCAGATCAATTTGATTCGATCTGAAACGTCAAAGCCAGCATTTTTGCGTTCTTCTTGAATTGCTCTAATAATTTCCCGGATCACACCTTCGCGATGCAATTCAGGGGTGATTGTTAAATCAAGAGCAACACTTTCACCATCGTGAGAAGCAACAGCCCACCCACTTCTCGGCGTTTCAGTAATAATTAAATCCTCTTCATTAACGTCAAAATTCAAATCATTACTAGAGATAATCTGTGGCAAACCACTTCGCACCTTTGCCACAATTTCAGCGGCGTTTAGTTTTGATAAAGCAGTTGCAATCTCTTGTACATTTGCACCATATTTAGTGCCAAGTGTTCGGAAATTCGCCTTAATTGAATAATCTACAAGTTCACCATCTGCACTTGATAGATCTTCAATGCGATGAACATTTAACTCATCGGCAATTTCGCTTTGCAATTCGTGACTTAACCGGCCAAATCCAGAGATGAGTGCCCGGCCTAGAGGTTGGCGTATTTTCACACCCGACTCAGCACGCGCGGCTCTACCTAGCTCAACTAATCTTCGAGTTGCAGCAACAGCATCACCAAGTTCGAGATCGACTGCTTCTTTTTTGAAGATTGGCCAATCTGCCAAGTGAACTGACTCAACTTCATCTGGTTGCACAACTTTGATCACATCTTGCCAAACCTTTTCAGTGATGAAAGGAACCATCGGCGCCATGATTAAAGTGAGTGTCTTAATGCAATGGTGCAAAGTCTCTAATGCTTGCGCGTCACCATCCCAAAATCTGCGACGAGAGCGTCTTACATACCAGTTTGATAACTCATCAATAAATGTGGCCAAAGCGCGCCCAGCACTTTGTGAATCGAAATCAGTGAACGAGCGATCACATTCATCAATCGTGCGATTAAGTTGTGAAATTATCCAGCGGTCAAGAGTGTTTTCTGAATTTAAGACTCCTGTTGGTTTGAAATCTGCTGCTTTTCCGTAAAGGGTAAGGAATGAAACGGTATTCCAATAAGTTAACAAAGTCTTTCGGACTACATCGGAAATAGCATCATGACCGACGCGACGAGATGCCCATGGTGAGCCGGCGGCGAGCATGTACCAACGCACAGCGTCTGCGCCATGTTTATCCATCAATGGCATTGGCTCTAAAACATTCCCAAGATGCTTGCTCATTTTGCGACCATCTTTATCCAAGATATGTCCAAGGCAGAGAACCGTTTTGTAAGAGGATTTATCAAAGACCAGTGTTCCAATAGTCATCATTGTGTAGAACCAGCCTCGAGTTTGATCGATCGCTTCACAAATGAAATCAGCTGGATAAGTTTTTTCAAATGCCTCGACAGAACCCGGCTTGTGAGGGTAACCCAACTGCGCAAATGGCATTGCGCCTGAGTCATACCAACAGTCGATTACTTCTGGGACTCGCTTCATTTGACCACCACATTGTGGGCAGTCAAAATAAATATCATCAACAAATGGTCGATGTGGATCTAATGCATCCAAATCATTGCCAGTTCGTGCGCTTAACTCTTTTCGGGATCCAATGCATTCAATATGGCCTTCTTCGCATCTCCAGATTGGTAGTGGTGTGCCCCAATAGCGATTTCTGGACAATGCCCAGTCAATATTGTTTTCTAGCCAATCGCCATACCGACCACTCTTAATGGTTTCTGGATGCCAATCAGTGTTTGCGTTTTCACGCATCAACGCTTCCTTGATTGCAGTAGTCCTGATGTACCAAGATGGTTGTGCGTAGTACATCAATGGAGTGTGGCAACGCCAGCAATGTGGATAAGAGTGCTGATATTGAAGATGTTTGTAGAGAACTCCAAGTTTTTTCAACTCTTTTACTAATACTTTGTCACTATCTTTGAAAAACATGCC
>Ga0192647_101825_pt1 | contig 13618 bp, 12 predicted proteins | sample LauGreFa1BDMLBSN_2_FD_133046 | JGI IMG/M metagenome (GOLD analysis project Ga0192647, IMG submission 133046) | Freshwater lake microbial communities from Lake Michigan, USA - Fa13.BD.MLB.SN - reassembly | ecosystem: Environmental > Aquatic > Freshwater > Lake | place: Lake Michigan, USA...
TTTAAAAGATATGAGAGACCGAGTTGCTGTCTTGAGGAGGTTTCTTTGACGTCGAGAACAGGCAACATAAGGTAAACGAGGACAAGCAAAAGTCACTTTCACCAGGATTTTGGGATGATAACAAGCGTGCAACTGAGATATTGAAAAATATCAAGCTGAATGAATATTGGCTCAATTTGTTTCAACTTACATCAGATGCAGTTGAAGATTTCTCCGTTTTGTTTGATTTTTGGAAAGAAGGTGAGTGTGCCGAGGAGGAAGTAAAGCAATCTTACGACAAAGCGCTGAAGTCAATCGACGAAGCAGAGTTTAAGAGTACATTGAATCAACCTGAGGATGAGCTGCCAGCAGTTCTGCAGGTCAATAGCGGAGCCGGAGGTACGGAGAGTCAGGATTGGGCCGAGATGTTGATGAGGATGTACAGAATGTATGGCGACAAACAAGGTTGGACAGTTACAGAATTGGATTGGCAAGATGGTGATGGCGCTGGAATCAAGTCAGCTGTTTTACAATTCGACGGACCATTTGCATATGGATTTTTAAAAGCTGAAAATGGTGTACATCGTTTGGTAAGAATATCTCCATTTGACAGCAATGCCAGGCGACATACATCTTTTGCTTCTGTTTATGTATATCCCTTGGTAGATGATTCAATAGAAATTGAAGTGAATCCCGCGGATCTGGAATGGGAATTTTATCGTTCAGGAGGTAAAGGTGGACAAAACGTAAACAAGGTGGAGACCGCTGTACGTTTAAAACATATTCCAAGTGGGATCATTGTTGAATGTCAACAAGCAAGAACACAAGGTGAAAACAGAGAGAAGGCATTGAAAATGCTCAAGAGTAAATTATATGAAGAGGAGATGCGCAAGAGAGAGGCGCTGAAGAATGCCAACAATGCATCCAAGAAAAAAATCGAGTGGGGTAGTCAAATCAGAAGCTATGTATTTCATCCATACAAAATGATCAAAGACCATCGTACTGATTATGAAGTAGGAAATGTGCAACCGGTCATGGATGGTGAGTTAGATGGATTCATCAAAGCATTTTTGATGATGGAAAAAGAAAATGTTTCTTAAAGAAAATCAATGATATGAACAACGGACATTACACTTTGCCTTTGCCAGCCAATGAACCTGTTTTATCTTATACACAGGGCTCTCCTGAAAAAACCAGATTGAAGGAAGTATTAAAGGAATTAAAATCAACCAAGGTAGATGTTCCCATGTATATCGGTTCAAAAGAAATCAGAACCAATCGTACCGCAGAAATAAGACCGCCGCATGAAACCAAACACTTGCTTGGACAGTTTCACTTGGGAGAAGCAAAGCATGTGAAAATGGCTATTGATGCAGCAATGGCTGCAAAAAAAAATTGGGAGAACATGCCCTGGGAAAGCAGAGCTGCTATTTTTCTGAAGGCAGCTGATCTCATTGCTGGTAAGTATCGTCCTTATATGAATGGAACTACCATGCTGGGACAAAGCAAGACTGTTTTCCAGGCTGAAATTGACAGCGCATGTGAACTGATTGATTTTTTAAAATTCAATGTTCATTTTCTCAGTGAAATATACAACCAACAGCCAATTTCGAGTCCGGGTGTACACAACCGATTGGAATACCGTCCATTGGAGGGATTTGTTCTCGCAGTAACTCCTTTCAATTTTACAGCAATCGGTGCCAATCTTCCCGCATCTGCTGCCTTGTGTGGAAATACAGTTGTATGGAAATGCGCCCATACACAGGTTTATTCTGCTCAAATGTTCATGAAAGTCATGAAAGAAGCAGGTTTGCCTGATGGAGTGATCAATCTGATTTATGTAGATGGCCCAACACTGGGTGCAGTATGTTTCAAACATCCTGATTTGGCAGGTGTTCATTTTACAGGTTCAACAGGTGTTTTCAATCAAATGTGGAAAAGCATCGGAGAAAATATTTCCAATTACAAATCATATCCAAGAATAGTCGGTGAAACTGGCGGAAAGGACTTTGTGATGGTGCATCCATCTGCTGATCCTGATGTTGTGGCAACCGCTTTGTTGAGAGGTGCTTTTGAGTTTCAGGGACAAAAATGTTCTGCTGCTTCAAGAGCATACATTCCATCCAATTTGGCCATTCAAGTAAAAAAGAAATTGGTGGAAGGAGTAAAAAGTTTCAAAATGGGATCTGTGGAAGATTTCAGAAACTTCATCACAGCTGTGATTGATGAAAAATCCTTCACAAAAATTAAATCATACATCGATGCTGTCAAGAAAGCACCAAAAGCCAAAATTCTGGTAGGTGGAAAATGTGATAAGTCAAAAGGATTTTTTGTTGAACCAACCATCATCGAGGCTACTGATCCTAAATATACCACCATGTGTGAAGAGATATTTGGACCGGTGCTGACCATCCATGTATACAATGAAAAGAAATTCAATGATACATTGAAGTTGGTTGATCAGACTTCTCCATATGCACTGACAGGATCCATTATTTCACAGGACAGAAATGCCATTGTACAAGCTACAAAGGCCTTGAAACATGCAGCTGGAAATTTCTATATCAATGACAAACCCACTGGTGCTGTCGTTGGTCAACAACCATTCGGTGGTGCAAGAGCTTCCGGAACAAATGACAAGGCTGGATCAGCCATCAACCTCTACAGGTGGTTGAGCACAAGAACAGTCAAGGAAACTTTTGAGCCACCAAAAGATTACAGGTATCCATTTTTGTCTGCTGAATAGAATCAATACCTTTGAACATCTTATGAAAGGAGTGAGTACCATCATGGAAGAAAAACAACTCAGGCTGACCCTGCAAAGGCTGGCGCATGAGTTGATTGAAAATCATTTCCCATTTGAAGATACCTGTCTGATTGGCATTCAACCCCGCGGAATTGTGATCAGCGATTACATCTATCAATACATCAAAGAAATTCACCCAGAAGTGAATATCCAATATGGGAAATTGGACATCACCTTTTATAGAGATGATTTCCGAGGTCAAATTCACATTCCCAGCATCACCGATTTGCCTTTTTCGATTGAGAAAAAAAATGTGATTTTAATCGATGATGTGCTCTATACTGGAAGAACCATTCGAGCTGCCATGGATGCATTGTTGGATCATGGCAGGGCAAAAAAAGTAGAACTCTGTATTCTGGTAGACAGAAAATTTAGCAGGGAATTGCCTATCCATCCTGATTATGTTGGCAAATCCATCGACTCCATCGTAACCCAAAAAGTAAAAGTGTATTGGGGGGATGAGAAAAAGGTGATTTTATATGAAAGTGTGTAGTCAAAATAAATAATTCGATAAATCACAATAAAACAATAGCTTTGCCTCCTAATGCAGCTTAGTACAAAACATCTGCTTGGCATTAGAGACCTTCTTCCGAAGGATATCGAACTCATTTTAGATACTGCAAAACAATTCAAGGAAGTTTTACAACGTCCCATTAAAAAGGTTCCATCCCTCAGAGATGTCACCATTGTCAATTTATTTTACGAGAATTCAACCCGAACGAGGATATCTTTTGAGCTGGCTGAAAAACGTCTAAGTGCGGATACCATTAATTTTTCTGCAAGTGGATCTTCGGTGTCAAAGGGTGAGACCCTGCTGGATACCGTCAACAATATATTGTCGATGAAAGTCGATATGGTTGTTATGCGCCACAGTGCCACTGGAGCTCCTCATTTTTTGGCACAACATATTCCGGCTGCAATCGTGAATGCTGGAGATGGTATCAATGAACATCCAACCCAGGCTTTGTTGGATGCATTTTCGATTCAAGAGAAGTTGGGCGAACTAAAGGGTAAAAAGATCGCGATTATTGGAGACATCATGCATTCAAGGGTTGCCTTGAGCAATATATACCTGCTCACCAAAATGGGAGCAGAGGTGACTGTTGCCGGTCCTCCGACTTTGATTCCAAAATATTTAAAAGATTCGTTTGGCATTCATGTAACATACAATGTGAAAGAAGCATTGGATTGGTGCGATGTTGCCAATGTGCTGAGGATTCAGTTGGAGCGACAGAACCAGGTATTGTTCTCGTCGTTGCGTGAATACAACCGCGCCTATGGTATTACAAAGTCACTCTTGTCATCCCTTCAAAAAGACGTCATTATCATGCATCCTGGTCCCATCAACCGCGGAGTTGAACTGGACTCTGATGTGGCCGACAGTGGACAGTCCATTATTTTGGATCAGGTAGAGAATGGGGTAGCAGTAAGAATGGCTGTACTATATTTGCTTTCAGAACGGAGAGAGGCAAATAACTAAATTTTCAACATGCAGAAAATCTGTGTATTTCCCGGCACTTTCGATCCATTGACTTTAGGACATGTTGATATCATCAAACGTGCATTGCCTTTGTTTGACAAGATTGTCGTAGCAATTGGTGCCAATGTGGGTAAATCGCCCATGTTCAGTGCAGAGCAAAGAAAATTATGGATTGATGAAATTTTTGGCAATGAAGAGAAAATTTCATCAGCAGTGTATGAGGGACTCACCGTAGAATTTTGTAAACAGATGAATGCCAACTATATTCTCAGAGGCATTCGTTATGTGAGTGATTTTGAGTATGAAAAGGCAATTGCTGATGCAAACCGTAACCTGGATCCTTCCATCGAAACTTTTTTCCTTACATGTGAGCCAAAATATACCTCTGTAGCTTCCACCATTGTAAGAGATATCATCAGGAATGGCGGTAATGCTTCACAGTTTTTGCCTGTTCAAGTTGCGAATTCAATCAAGACGAAAAATTAGTCCAGGTAATATTTTTTTACAATCTCTCTGATAGATGCGTATGCATCATCGATCAGCTTTGCAGCTTCTTTTTTATTAACCCATCGAACCTCAGTAATATCCTCTTCTGTTTGTGGAATGGGAATTTCATTCCCATCATATTTCATAAAATACCAATGGGATGGCTTGATGACATTTTTTCCCTTGATGGCATAGGTATGATAGGTGATTTGTAATTTTCTTCCAACTTTCAGATGGGTGAGTCCAGTTTCTTCCCTTACCTCTCTCAATGCACATTCTTTGATGGTTTCACCCTCATCCAGTTTGCCTTTTGGCATATCCCACTTGCCTCTTCTGAACATCATCAACAACTCGCCTTTGGTATTCAAGACCATTCCACCTGCCGCTTCAATTTGGATAAAATGTGACAGGTATGCATGAAAAGTTTGTCGAGATCTGAAGATTCTTTTTCCCTGGGGTTCGTGAATGGTGATGTACATAACTTAATTTCCATATTTCGACCGCATGGTTCAAATTTGTAAGATGACAAATGAATCCACCGTAGCCGAAAAACTCTTACAAGTTAATGCAGTTAAACTGAATCCGAAAGAGCCATTTACATGGGCTTCCGGATGGAAGAGCCCTATTTATTGTGACAACAGAAAGGTATTGGGGTTCCCTTATGTACGTGATTTCATTAAAAGTGAAATGTGCAATGTTATTTTTGAAAAGTTTCCTGATGCAGAGCTGTTGGCAGGTGTTGCGACTGCTGGTATTGCATGGGGTGCCATGTCGGCTGATCAGTTGAAGCTGCCCTATATCTATGTTCGTCCCAAGCCCAAAGAACATGGACTGGGCAATCAGATCGAAGGTTATTTTGAAAAGGGGATGAAGACAGTCATAATTGAAGATCTGATATCAACAGGCAAGAGCAGTTTGCAAGTAGTGGATGTTGTTAAAAACGCGGGATTAGAAGTTATGGGCATGGTTTCAATATTTACCTATGGATTTGAAGCAGCTGAAAAAGCCTGTTCTGCAGCCGGGGTGACCACTGTTTCGCTCACCAATTACACCAGTCTGATATCACTTGCCGTGGAAAAAGGACTGGTCGGCGAAGAGGACCAAAAAACATTGTTAAACTGGAGAACCGACCCTGCCAATTGGCAACCTGGGTCGTAAATTGTAAAAAAGCCATATGCGAATATTCACAACCCTCATTTGCATCTTTTTGTTGTTGGCAGTTAACGGCCAACAGCAAAAGCCGATAACTGTCAAAATAAATACCCCAACGGTTCAGTGTGAAAAATGTAAAAAAAGGATTGAAGACTACATGAAAGTGGAGGAGGGGGTTATTAAAACAGTGGTTGATTTCAAGCTAAAAAAGACCGCCGTCACCTATCTGCTTGACCGTACCAATCTTGAAAATATCAAGACAGCCATTGCCAATTGTGGTTATGATGCAGAGGATGTAAAGGCAGCACCAGACATTTACGTTAAGCTTCCAACCTGCTGTAAAAAGCCCTCTGATCAATGATATTCAGCCTATAAATTTTAGCATTTTAGTCGCCATTTTGAATGAAACAAGTTGCTAAAAATAATAAGAATATGAATCGTAAATAAATAATTGATTATCATTTAATTATAAATTCTATATAAAGTAAAATATAAATTATCAAATATAGATTTAGATTCATTTTTTCAAAATAATTTAAAGATTCGTATATAATTTGTATATAACTGATTTACAATATTTTCCATCAGTAAACTATATTTTTACTTTAGTAAAAGCGAAAAACATTGATTTTTCAGGTTTTGGCAGATACAGAAAGAGTTCTTTTTTAAATAAAATGGAGGTTCCGGGTTCCAATGGCGTTGTAAAAATGTCGATTCCCATTAAAGGAGGAAGAGGAATAAAAGTCAGTTATGCAGATACCCAAATTGATCCAGGGAGCGGTTGGCAGGAAACACATTTTAGGACCATTTCCAGTATCTATGGAAATGCACCCTTTTTCCCTTTTTACCAAAATGGACTCCGAGCACTTTACTCTGCAGATTTGACAAATTTGTTTGCCTGGAACATCCTATGCCTTGACTTTTTCGTGAAAAACGCTAAGATGTCAAATTTGATACAATTTAATGTAGCTGAGCAAGAAGATGACGAAATACAACCTCACATGCAGCATCCAATTTTAAATAATACTCAGTTGCCACCCTACAACCAGGTTTTCTCCGATAGGATAGGTTTTATTCCCAATATGAGTTGCCTAGACCTTTTGATGAATCTAGGTCCAGATTGCAGCACATATATGCATGATTGCCTAAATAAACTTAGCTGAATATTAATCGTCTAAGTACTAAATCTTATTTTAGTATTCACATTTAGATGTAGTCAACTTTCATGAAATATTTCTCCTTTTTAATCTTTTTTGCCTTTTTAGGAATGTCAGGCTATTCCCAGGACTTGTCCAACAAGGGGAAGGAGTTTTGGATACCGTATGCTTATCATGTGAATCAAACAAATAATGGTGTTTTGGTGATGACGCTCTATTTGACTTCTGATGTAAAAACAGATTATCAAGTTGAAATTTTTGGAGATGTGGTTATACAAAGTGGTACCATAGCTGCTGGTCAAGTTATATCATGTGTCATTCCCAATACTTATTTATTAAGCAATGAGGGGCTTTTTCAAAAAAAAGCAATAAGAGTAACTGCTAAAACTCCTATTGTGGTTTACTCATATATCACACAAAACGCGATAAGTGGTGCAACTCTTTGTTTACCTACAAACGTATTGGGCCAAGAATACGTGACGATGAATTATCGACAAATTTCAAATGTTGCAAATTCTAATTCATACTTTACCGTCATCGCAACTGAGGACAATACATCAGTTGAAATTACATATGGTGCATTAACCAAAAGTAAAAGACCTGCAGGCTCAAAAGATACTATAAAGTTGAACAAAGGAGAGATATATCAAGTACTTGGAGATGCAAATGCTGTTGCAACACAAGGACTATGGTACGGGGAAGATTTAACTGGATCTAGAATAAAATCAATTGGAACATGTAAGCGTATAGCGGTATTTTCTGGATCGGGTAAAATTAGAATTGGAGTTTGTGCCAACAATACAAATACTTCAGATAATCTATATCAACAGAATTATCCTCTTTCTACTTGGGGAAAAACTTTTTTGACTATTTCAAGTTTTAGCAGAGAAACAAATTTTTTCAGAGTTATCAAATCTAAAACTGATGCAATTGTCAAAGTTGATGGGAATGTTATTCCTGCTACAAGCTTTACAAATAATCTTTATTATGAATTTACATCATCTGCTCCATCTAAAATTGAGTCCAACGAACCAATATCCGTAGCTCAATTTTTCACTACCCAAGGTTGTTCTGGAAATGCCACTCCATATGATCCAGACATGATTCTGTTGAATCCAGTTGAACAAAATATTTCAAAGGTTACGCTTGTAAGTTCAAATCTTGTTGCAGTACAGGGTCAGCAACATCATATTCATGTCATCATTAATAATAAAGGCACAAGTTTGTCGTCATTTATGTTTGATGGAGTAAAAGTTCCAGAATCTTCATGGTCATCGCATCCTCTTGATAATAATTACTCATATATATACTTTAGTAACGTTACCCAGGGATACCACACACTCTCCTCAGATTCTGGATTCAATGCCCTGGCTTATGGTTATGCAAGTGCTGAATCGTATGGATATTCTGCTGGCTCTAATGTGCGTGATTTGAATCAATTTGCTTCTATCAGAAATAAATATGCAGTTGTAAACTATCCTTCAACTTGCAAAGAATCTCCTTTCACTTTAAATGTTACGCTTCCATACAAGCCAACTAGTTTAGCATGGAATTTTTTCGGAGATCCGGATCTGGGTAAAAATCCAGATACAGTTTATGGAGTGAATGGTAATCCAGTTACTCCAGATACTGTAATAAAAAGCATTGCAGATCCAAACAAAGAATTGTATGTCTACAATGTAAAAAACAGTGACAAGACTTTTAGAGAATTTAAAATGTTAACTAAAGGGGTATTCCCCATTGAAATAGTAGCTAACAATCCAACCCAAGACGGATGTAATACAGAGAGATATATTCCATATGATTTAACAGTCTATGATCCACCAACTAATATCATCAGTCCATCTGCAACTGGATGCTTGGAAGACTCCGTTCTTCTTACAGCAAGTACATCTACCGATAATATTCCTGTCTTAAAATATTTATGGGAGATTGATAATGTAGTTCATGATACAACTTCTAAGTTATACAAAACAAAATACGATAGTGAGGGTTTAAAAAAAGTAAGCATCTCAATCATTACTGAAATTGGTTGCATCAGTAAAAATTTTGATACAACTGTTTTGCTTTCATATAAACCTGAACCGAAGTTTGAAGCAGCTGGAAGCGTATGCCTGGGTAAATCGCAGGAAATTCTTGATAAATCTACTTTGAAGGGCACTTCAACAATAGAACAGTGGATTTGGAGTTTTTTTGACAAACAACCACCAGACACCTTTGTATCATCAGCTGGAACAAAAAATACAACCAAGCAGTTTACCGATTCCATTCTTCCAGTAAAATTAGAACTCACTACTAATTCGGGATGCAAGAACTCGCTCATTGATACCTTATATGTAAAACCCAATCCAGAAGTTGTCATGTTTCTACCAGAAATATGTCTTCAAGACGCTGTAGCCAACTTTAAAAGCTTATCTACTATTCCTGGTGACAGTAAATTGAATGTATTTGAATGGAATTTTGGCGATGTAAAAGCATCACCAGATAAAAATATTGGAAAAGATTCTGTTGTATCACATGTTTACAGTGCGCCTGGAGCATACACGATTTCTCTTTCTGTCACATCAAACTATGGATGCAATACCAAACGGGATACATCCTTTTATATCAACGGATCTTTCCCTACAGCTGATTTTGCTGTTGTGAATGAAGCTGGTTTATGTAGTAATAAACCTATTATACTGGAAAACAAATCATCTGTCGATATTGGTTTTGTTGGGAAATTGGATGTTTTTTGGAATTTTATAGATCCCAATGCAAAACCCGATTCCACCGATGAAAAACCAACTAATAAAAGCACATATACCAGATCATTCAATAATTTTCAAGATAAACCCAGTATACAAATACCCATCAGAATGATTGCATATTCTGGAGGTGTTTGTAAAGACACGGTTGATAAAGTGATTACCTTGTATGGCAGTCCGCTTGATTCATTGAAAGACCTCAGTCCAATTTGTACAAGAAAAGATAAAAGATTGCTGGATGTAGCAGATATAAAAAAAGTAAGTGGTGTGAATGGGGTAGAGGTATATTCAGGTAAAGGGGTGATAAGCGAAGGAGGAAAATATTATTTTGACCCAAAGATTGACTCTGGATATTATACCATTTATCATAAATACACGACTGAAAAAGGATGTTTTGCAGAGGACTCTACAGTCATCCGAGTAAATTTTACTCCAGTGATTGATGCTGGTCCGGATATGACCGTTTTAGATGATACAACCAGGCAAGTGCTTGCCAAAGCAGCCGGCGTGGATATGAAATATAGTTGGACACCCAAAATATACTTGAGTGCAGATACTGTATTACAACCATTTGTTGTCGAGCCTGTAACGGACATAACGTATAAATTAACCGTAACTGGATTGGGTAATTGTACAGAAACCGATCAATTCAGAATGACTGCATTGAACATGATTGAACCAACCAATACATTTACGCCCAATGGTGATGGATTCAATGATATCTGGAAAATCAAATACATAGAAAAGTACCCTGACTGCAATATTGAGCTATACAGTCCACAGGGAAATCTCATATATAAAATCAACAACGGAACACAGAAAGCTTGGGATGGCACCATCAATGGAAGGCCCATGCCTGCTGGCACCTATTATTATATCATCAACCCTAAAAACAACCGCAAGAGAATCACAGGTTACGTAACATTGCTTCGATGAATAAAAATTTGATAATCATACTTGCCGTACTCTGTTCAACTTCGATTGTTGCACAACAACGTCCACATTATTCACAATATGTACTCAACAACTATATTGTAAATCCTGCTGTGACGGGCATCGAAAATTATGCGGATATCAAGATGAGCATGCGCAATCAATGGGTAGGTATTCCAGGTGCACCTAAAACTGTTTACTTTACTGCTCATACTCCTTTGAATAAAAAAGATTATCGTGAAAATTCTACTTCATTGGGCATGAAAAACAATCCCATGGGGTATGACTTTACTGAAACCTATAATGCGGCTGAACCGCATCATGGTATTGGGGTTTCTGCGTTTAATTATTCAACAGGATATATCAACAGGATCAATGCAATGGTAAATTATGCCTACCACATGGGACTCAATGAAACCTGGAGTTTGGGAGGTGGTTTTGGAGGAGGTTTTTCTCATATTGCTGTAAATAGATCTCAGATACTGATTGAAAATCCCAATGATCCGCTGATTGGAGCACTTACTGGAATCAAAAGAAAATACAAGCCAGACCTAAGTGTAGGCTTGTATCTTTATTCAAAGAAATATTTTTTTGGTCTATCCGGACAACAGTTGATACCAAGCAAATTGGATATTACGGACACGAGTTATCAAACCAGCTTGGTTCCACATCTGTTTGGAACTGCAGGAATTAGAATTTATTTGAATGAATATATTTCCATATTACCCTCGGTGATGTTCAGGTATATAAAAAATACTCCCATCACAGTTGATTATAATTTCAAGTTACAGTATAACAATTTCATGTGGGTTGGTGCAAACGTGAGAAGGGGGGATGGAATTTCAGCGTTGGCAGGAATCAATTTCAACAGCATGTTGAATGTGAGTTATGCGTATGATATGACAGCCAGAAATACCTTACTTGGTCCCTTGAACAAAGGCACCCATGAGCTCGTGGTGGGATTTGTACTCAACAACAGGTATAATGATGGCAGCCCTAGAAAAGTTTGGTAAAAATTCAAAAAATCAATATTTTTAAAAAAAATCCTATGCTTTTAAGGTATTTATCCGTTTTTGTTTTGAGTGTTTTTTTACTCTCTGCTGGATGTAAAAAAGAGGTAACGCCTACTCCTCCACCCACTCCAACACCTACACCAACTGAGGAGCAGCTTAGCATTGCACTTGATCCAGATCCAGGTTCAACTACTGCTGCTGCCACTGGCGCAACTTATGCTTTCAAAGTATCAGTAACCAAGCCACCCTCTGCAGGAGTAAAAGTTGATATTTCAACAAAAAAGAACGCTGACAACAGTGCGGTTTCTGAGGGAACAAAAACCATTGATCCATATACTCCTGGAAGTGAAATTTCCATTGGAGGTTTAGCTGCCGGAACTCTTTATGATGTTTCAGTTACGGTAACCAGCAAGAGCAAATCCTCTAACAATGCATCCGCTGCTTTTAAAGTAGCTAGAAAATAAATTTAATAGAACATCAATAAAAAACCCCATTCTTCCGAATGGGGTTTTTTATTTCAAGAATATCAGCAATTATTTCTTGGTCTCAGTTTGATTGATTTTGATTGACATTTCAGATCCTTTGATGAGGTGCTTGTATTTTTCAGCATCTACCTTAACCCCATTTACTGTCAACGTATTGTTTTTAAATTCAATATTGTTATCCCCTTGCTTGATGTAACCATCCGCGTTCAGTGCACCAAGTAAACCTTCGTCTGGACCCTCTGTAACTACCACTTTCGCTGCAGATGAATCATTGTTGATGATTGAAACTTCAACCGTTTGCTCTTTTTTGATTTCAGTTACCTGAGCATCAGATTGATGCAATTGAGCGAGGGTAGGTGCAACAACCAGAGATACAATGGACATCAACTTGATCAAAATATTCATTGATGGACCAGAAGTATCTTTGAAAGGATCTCCTACAGTGTCACCTGTTACTGAAGCCTTGTGTGGCTCTGATTTCTTAAAGAACATTTCTCCATTGATTTCTACGCCCTTTTCAAAACTCTTCTTTGCATTGTCCCATGCTCCACCTGCATTGTTTTGGAACATTCCCATCAATACACCGCTAACGGTTGCGCCAGCGAGGAATCCTCCCAATGCTTCGGGACCGAGAATAAATCCAATCAAAAGAGGAGAAATAATGGCAATGGCACCAGGAGCCATCATTTTTTTAATAGATGCTTCTGTTGAAATGGCAACACATTTATCATACTCTGGCTTGCCAGTCCCTTCCATGATACCGGCAATGGTTCTGAATTGTCTTCTTACTTCTTCCACCATTGACATTGCTGCTTGTCCCACAGCCCTGATGGCAAGTGAAGAGAAAATAAACGGAATCATGGCACCTACAAACAAAGATGCAAGCACCTTGGCCTTGTAGATATCGATTCCTGCCATTTCATAACCATTGTGATTGATTACACCAACATATGCGGCAAATAAAGCAAGAGCAGTCAATGCAGCTGATGCAATGGCAAATCCTTTACCTGTGGCAGCTGTTGTATTACCCACTGCATCCAACACGTCGGTTTTCTCTCTTACCTCTTTTGGCAATTCACTCATCTCTGCAATTCCACCTGCATTGTCGGCAATAGGGCCAAATGCATCGATGGCCAACTGCATAGCAGTCGTAGCCATCATACCAGCAGCAGCAATCGCAACACCATACAAGCCAGCACATGCATAGGAACCCCAAATTCCACCAGCCAAAACAAGTATAGGAAGGAGGGTAGATTCCATACCAACTGCAAGACCTCCAATTACGTTGGTCGCGTGTCCAGTTGAAGATTGTTTGATGATCGAAAGCACTGGGCGCTTGCCCATGGCTGTATAATATTCTGTAATAATACTCATGAGGGT
>Ga0192647_101827_pt1 | contig 13598 bp, 10 predicted proteins | sample LauGreFa1BDMLBSN_2_FD_133046 | JGI IMG/M metagenome (GOLD analysis project Ga0192647, IMG submission 133046) | Freshwater lake microbial communities from Lake Michigan, USA - Fa13.BD.MLB.SN - reassembly | ecosystem: Environmental > Aquatic > Freshwater > Lake | place: Lake Michigan, USA...
AAGTTTATCACCTATGTCTCAATATTTGATGGATTATCCAACAGTTCCTGAGATGAGTGAAACGGCAAGATTTTTAACAGACGCACCAAGGATTCAGGCTATACAAGAACATGAAAATTATGTATTATATTATCTAAATGGTCAAACAGGAGATAGACAAGTAATTGAATCTGATTTTGTTGTCTTTGAGTTTTACGATGAAAATAATAACATGTTAAGTTATTTTGAAGAAGAGATAAACTTTAGTGGAACAACTTATCAATCACCTACAGGATATACAAATACATTAAAAATATTTGCTTTACCCTGTGGACCTAAAGATATAACAAATATATTCTCATCAATAGATTTCTCACAGGTTGCATACTATACAACACAAATATTCTATTCTTATCCAACAAGTGTTTCAGGTAGAACAACATCAGGTGCGGTAGGACCAACCTCAGAAAGATTCTATTTTTATTTATATGATAATTGTCAACCTCAAGATACAAGAGTGGCGTTCTTAAACATGAGAGGTGGATATGATTATTTTACATTCACATCTTATAGACAAGATACCAAAAAGATTACAAGACAAACTTACGATAACAGATATTATAGTACATCTCAACAATCACCTGATAGAAATGTAGGTAGAACTGTTAAAACATTTGATACAAATGTTAATAGAGAGTTTGTGTTAGAAAGTGATTGGTTAAATGTACAATATGGTGAATGGTTACAACAATTATTTATGTCACCACAAGTATATGAGATGAAGGAAGACTTTGTTTCACCTTTGGATAGACAAGATTATATATATAAAGATTTAAGACCAATACAGGTTTTATCAACAGAGGTACAGACAATAACCAAAAAACACCAAAAATTAAACAAGTATAAAATAACTTGTAAGTACGCAGATGGGTACTTTGTAAGTAAAGGTTTTTAATATGGCACAACAACAACAGACAGTTTTAAGAGTAAAAACAAATGTACCATCAGAAACTATAAGTGGTTCAACATCATTAGAAGTAATATCTTATCCATATCTTAATATTAGTGGTAGTGGAACAACATTATCACCATTAACGGGAATATCAATTAGAGAAGGTTGGTCCATTTCTATTAAAAATAATGGTGGACCAGGTCAATTTTTTTATTCTGTTAATTTACCTATATATAGTGGTTCAAATCAAAATTTTCTTTCAAGATTTGTAAGAATTTCTGTAACACACCCAAATGATACGAAAAGTTATTCAATTGCTGGCCCATATACAGAATATGATGTAAATATATCTGGCCAATCATTTAATATTTTAGACGGTGATATAATTACAATACAAGGTAGAGTAAGTTTTCAAACAGGTTCAACAATAAGTTGTTATGTAATACCAGATAATATAAGTCAAGAAACAGGAGTAGAATCATATGATTATTTGGATTTATATGATGATATACCAATAAAATTAAATAAATCATTCTCAGAAATACAGGATATATCTAAAAGAAATTCAGATTATTCTATTGGGTTAACTTTACCTGGTTCAAAAAAGAATAATCAATTCTTTGAAAACTTTTATAATGTTGAGGCAGATTCATTATTCTTTGATGTTACGAAAAGAGTACCGATAGATATTTTAATTAATGATGAAGTATATTTTAAAGGATTTTTAAAGTTAAATAAAGTATCTGTAATAAATTCAAAGGTTGAATATGATGTGACTTTATTTTCAATTATTGCAGATTTATTTGGTAAAATTGGTAATAATTTATTACAAGATTTAGACTTTGATGATATTGATTATCATTTTAATCATTATCTAAGCATGTTTAATGTAATGTCAAAATGGTCACAAAGTCCATTATTAAATACATCTGAAATACCTGCACTTACTTTTTATCCTATTGTTCATAATGGTTATGAATATTCAGGAGATACAGTTAATTTGAGTGGTTTAACAACAAATGACCAAACAAGATTATATACAAGTACAAATGTATCAGGATATACTAACTATTCAAATTTCACTAGTTCAGGTGGTAAAGAATATAGAATTAATTCACCAAAATATCCTTTATTAGATAATCAACTAAAACCAGCATTAAGTGTATGGGGATTAATACAATTGATGTTTAAATCATATGGTTACAATATTAAATCAAATTTTTTTAATACACCTTGGTTTAAATTACTTTATTCATATGGATTTTATAGTTCAGATAAAACAAAATTAAGTTATAAAATAACTGAGATTGAAGAATTACCATTAGAAGGAGTTGATATTATATTAGGTCCTACAACATATCCATCAGCAGGTAAATCAAGAGTTAATATATATGTAACAAAAAAAGGGACAGGGATACCATGTTATTGTTTAAGTCCAATTACATTTAATTTATTTTTTCTTCGTCTCGGAATTAATTTCCCATTAACTGGTTCAATACCAGCATTAACATCAGGAAATACAATTAATGCAAATACGGTAGGTACATTTAATACATTAAGTTCACCACAAGTTACAATAGGTAATACATTAAAATATTTACCAGCACCAGTTGGTACAAGTGTTAGTTATTTAGATGGTGACTATATTGATTTTTCAGAATTAATTGATGAACAAATAAAACAAATTGATTTTTTATCAAGTATTGCAAAGAAATTTAATTTATTATTTATTCCTGACCCTGATGAAACAAATCAAATAATAATTGAACCTTTTGATTATTATGTTGGTACTGGTCAAATTGTAGATTGGAGTGATAAATTAAGTATGGATAAAGGTTATTCAGTTCAACCGGCACTTAATTTTGTTGAAAGTGAAATCTTATTTACAGATTTGGAAGATTCTGATGAAGGAAACAAACAATTCAAAAATAGAAACAATAGAATATATGGTCGTAATCTTGTTACTAATGAAACAGATTTTAAATCACAATCTAAAAAGATTGATACAATTTTTAGTCCTGAATTAATTAGAAAATGGGATTCAAATATTGGTTTACCATTAGGTATTAATTATGTTGAACAATCACAAACACAATCATCAGGTGACAGTGAAAGAGTAATTTGGACCTATAAAGGTATTAAATCAAAACCTAAATTATTGTATTATAGTGGTAATTTTTCACCTTTCTTAGATCAAAAAGGTGAAAGTTTTACAACATCTAATATTAATACAAACTATGTAAGATTACAAAAATCAAACGGAACAAACCCATTAAATGCAACAGGAGCAACAGGTACATTATTGGCACCAGTTATTTCACATACAACCCCGATGGGTAATAAAGATTCAAATAAAAGTGGTAGAGGTTTTAATAATGATTCAATATGTAATCTATTCAATTCAGAAGAACCAGCAGATATTGGTTTAGGTTTACCAACATTTAACGCTTATACAGAAAATGACATGTATAATTTATTCTATACAAATAGAATAACAAATATATATAACCCAAATACAAGATATTTGGAAGGTTCATTTAATTTAAAATTGTCTGATTTAAAGAACTTTAGATATAATGATATTATTAAAATAAATGAACAATATTTTTACCTAAATAAGATAGTTAATTTTAATGTTACAAATACGGAATTAACTAAAGTTGAATTGATTCAAAATAATTCAAATATAACATCTTTATATCCAACAAGATATTTTAAATATCAATATTGCGGAGATAATAGAGTTTTCAAATTTAGAACATTTTTCAATCCTGTAGAAAATACTGCTGGAGTATTATATGGAACTGAGTCTCCAAATTCAATAAGAAGAACATATTTTTATTGGTCTGTATTATATGATTACATGGTTGGCGTATTAGGTGGTGAAGTTAGTGGTTATACATCCTCATATGAAAAGGATTTTGATGGTAGTGTATATGCATATACAATAAATGAAATAAATGAAAATGAATATTATGACCCTACTTATTTATATTGGTATCAAGATGATAATAGATTTTATTTTATTGATAGACCTTCAAGTGTCCCTGAACTATCTTATACAGGTTGGCAGGACATATATAGATTTTCAAATCAAAGTGGGTTCACAGGTGATTTTTCATTCTTTAATGTTGCAACAGGATGTACAGAATTTAGTGGATATTGTGTAACAAACAAAGTTGTATTGTCAAATCCGACAGGTTTTATACCATTAGTGACATTTAAATCGGGTGTAACATTAAATGTAACTGATACTGGTTGGATTAAATATGTCACAAAATTAGGGGTATTAACATATAAACAGATAACATCCCTTGGTGCATACACAATTACAGATTGTATTGACCCAAGTACATTAACTGTGGGTATCCCGTATGCAGATGTTGCGGCCTATACCATAACTAATTCTGGAAATACATGTTAAGATAAATTATATTTAATAATATGAGAGGTAGTTTAATTATTTCATGGGACGATGTTGATGGTTTCGGTGGAGACTATTTGGATATATTTGTCAATAATGTAATTAGAAAAAGAATATATAATACATCATATGGTTTATATTCAACATTCCTTTATTTAGGTGATGTTGTTACAATTCAATTTAATGACCAACCACAACCTAATAGTGTGCAATTTGATGTTTATAGAAGAGACTATACAACAGATGATGAGGGTGGTGATAATGGAATTAAGACTTCCTTAGTTAGTAGTGGTTCATCAAATACGGGTGTAACATTTACAGTAACAACTTTAAATATATCATATGATTTTGAATATAGATTAGGTTTAGAGTCAATAACTCCTGAATATCATTTATTGACTGAATCAAGTCAACCAATATTAACACAAAATAATGATTACTTAGATAGACAATAAAATAATAAAAAAATTATATATAATTTATGGCAAATGTTAAAATATCCGAATTACCAGAATATTCAGGAAATACCACTGGTAGTTGGTTAGTTATGAATAATAGTGGTGAAACAACCACATATAAAGTTAAAAAGGAAAATTGGGTTTTTCCTTATGATGGTGATGCAATAATTACAGGTTCATTATCACATAATGTTGTAAATGTTCCTGTTGTCGGTACAACCGCATCATTAGATTTATCCCAAGGTAATTTATTTTATGTGAATGTAACAGGTTCAATAACAAATTTATGGGTACAAGAAATAAATCCTAGACCTTGTTCTTTTGGATTTAAAGTTACATTTACTGCAGCAGGTACACATACACTTTTTGAACCCGATTATTGGTTAAAACCTATTGGAGGTGGATCTTCTATTACAACTTCAGGAAGTTTTATGGGTCAAGCAACATACATAAATGGTACGGTATTACTTGTACAAGATAGTCAAAATGGTCTTTTATAATTCAAAAATAATTTAATCAGACTTAATAATATGAGTAGAAAATATATAAAACAGATAATTGACCAAAACTTCGTTTACCCAAATAACGATGTGGCACAATATGATAATGAAATAGTTCATGATATAAATGATAATTCTGTTAGTGGAACGGTAACAACTTTATCCGCAACAACAATTAATAGTACAGGTATAACCTTTGATTACACATGTACATGGAATAAGAATAGTGCGGATGTGTTTATAGGTGGTGATGGAAATCTCAATTTGTTTTCATTTCACATGATGGCTGAAGGTCAAGATTATTTTAAACCGTTCAGAATGGTACATTATGTATCAACAGGAAATACCTCAGCATCAACTGTTACAACATCGGGTTCATTTACGGTATTACCTTCTCTTATGGGTTTATCTTTCTTTACATCAGGAGATTACTTTTTTGAGGTTAGATTTATTGGTCATAGAGCAATATATCCTGTATGTGTTAATTTGAGTTTAAGTCCATCAACTCCAACACCTACACCTACATTTACACCGACATTAACACCAACACCTACATTTACACCAACAAGAACACCTGATATTACAACAACTCCAACACCAACCGTTACTCCGACTTATACACCAACTCCTTCAGTTGGTTGCGCAACTTTAAATTGGTCATTTACTGAAGGATCGGGTGGTTCACAAGGTACTATGATTTTATATATTAATTCTTCGGCGGTTGAAACTAGAACCGCAACATCTAGTGGAACATATTCAGTTTGTGTTGGTGATACAATAAGTGTTGATGTCAGTTGTGATGCTTGTGCTGAGCCAAATACTTTCTCTAATGCATATTCACTATGTGATAAATTTATATTAACAGATGCGGCTTGTTCAGATGGTTCATCATCTTCAATATCAACATTAGCATATACAGTAGTTGTTGGTGATGTTGGTACAACAATAAATTTAGGAACTTTTGCAGTATGTGCTAATGGTTGTGTATAAATAAATATATATGAATATAGAAATAACAGAAAACGAACAGATTATAGATTTTAGTAATATAATACTAAAAGATTATACCGAAGAAATATCTACTAAAATGGATATATTTTCTAAATATGAATTAGACTTTAGTTGTTTTAAAGATTTAAAAGGTGACAAAAAAATACTTAATATCTCTTTCTTAAATCAACTTGCAGAAGAATTAAAATTATAAGATATGGCTTCCAAAAAAATAGAATTTATTTTAGATGTAAATAGTAAACCTATTGATGTAGCAATTGATGCTACATTAAATCTAAAACAACAATACAGAGAATTAGTCAAAGAGATTAATAAGACCAAAGAGGGTACCAAAGAATTTGAATTATTATCATCTAAATTAGGTGATGTAAAAGATAGAATGGAAACCACTACTGCTAAGTCTAGAGACTTATTTGGTAGTTTATCTTTATTACCTGGCCCCGTAGGTGCATTTGCTGGTACTGTTGATAGTGCAATAGGTAGTTTAAAATTATTTACATCATTCTCATTCAAAGACCTTAAATTCCAATTAGGGGAAACATTAAAAGATTTTGGTGATATTGCAAGTAATATTGGTAAAGCCACAGGTATTACAAAAGTATATACAATACTTAATAATGCACTTGCAAAGTCATTTGTTGCAGTTGGTGCGGGTGAAGCCGCAGCGGCGGCGGGTGCAAGAGCATTCGCGGCAGCGTTGACCGCAACAGGTATCGGTGCATTAGTTGTTTTATTGGGTGTTGCGGCAAGTGCACTGTATGATATGGCTACAGGTGAAGATGAAGCTAAAGCGGCAACAGACAGATTAAACAGGTCAATTGAAACTCAAAATCAATTATTAGATTTAAATCAAAGTGCAACTAAAAGAAGAAATGCTGAGACAATTGCCACTATGAAGGCTCTCGGTAAGTCTGAAAAAGAAATTAGAGATACTCAAATCAAACAAGCCTATGACGATTATACAAGAGCGTATGAGGCGGAACAAGAGGCAAGAAAATTATATAATGATAATTTAAATACAGCTGATGCTGAAGGTTTAAAGAAATTAGGAGATAATCTTGATAAAAGAATTGAAGCAACAAAACAGGCGTACTCAGATTATATTATCACAGGTAGAAATGCACAGGCTACTGAGTTAGAAGAACAAAAGGCCGCCAATCAAAAAGTTGTAGACGCAAACAAACAAAAACAAGAAAAGATTGCTGCAGATAATAAATCCGCAAATGAATTACTTCTTGATTTACAACAAGAGAACGCGGTACTTTCTTTAAAAAATGAAAGAGAGAGACAAGACCAAGAACTTAAAAACCAAAAACAAAACGAAGAAAATAAGATTAATGCGTTATTAATTAGTCAAGAAAAGAAGAACATGTTACTTGAACAAGTAACACAAAAATATAATGCAAAACAAACGGATTTAAATAACAAGAGAAAAGAAGAAGATTTAAAAACCGAGAAAGAATTATTAGAAAAATTAGAAGTAATTAGAATTAATGCCATAACCAATCAACAAGAAAAGGAAAAGGCTGAGTTACAAAAAGGATATAATGAAACCAAGGCAGACCTTGACAAGTACTTGGAAGATAAGAAGATAAGTCAAGAACAATACAATACATCAATACTAAATCTTAATGCAACACTCGCTGCAGGTATTAAGAAGATTGATGATGATAAAGATAAAGAAGACCAAGATAAAAGATTAAAGAAACTTGATGATGAACTTAAGTTCCTTCAAATTAAGGGTGAGGCTCTTATGCAAGGTACTAAAGCATATTATGATAATCAAAGAGCAATATTAAAAGCGTCTGAAGAAAGAGAACTTGCTGACACAACTTTAACTGAGGAACAAAAAACCGCAATTAAAGAAAAATATGTAATGGCAAGAAAAAAATTGTCTGAACAAGAATTGGCAGCAAACGCTCAGGTTATTACTCAGACAATTGATGCGGTTGCTAAATTAGCGGGTGCAATTGCAAGTTCGTATGATCAGGAGGCAAAAACAAGTAAAGATGCATTTGAAAAGAGAAAGAAACTACAAATTGCAACAGCATTAATGTCAGCAGCATCGGGTGTTATTCAAATCTTAACTCAACCATCTACATTACCTTCACCATTTGATTGGATTGTAAAAGGTATTAACGCGGCCGCACTTGCAGTATCAACAGGTGTTCAAATTTCAAATATTAAGAAAACTCAATTTGAGGGTGGAGATAGTAGTGGGTCATCTGCACCAAATCTTGGTAGAAACTATGAAGAAGGTGGTATGATTAATGGTCCAAGACATGCACAAGGTGGTGTAATGGTTGAAGCTGAAGGTGGTGAAGCAATCATGACAAGAGGTGCAGTAACCATGTTTGCACCATTATTATCTGCTATGAATGAAATGGGTGGTGGAACATCATTTGGAAACCAATTATTTATTAGACCTGATGCTGCTGCTGTGAATAAACCACAACAAGAACAATCACCTGTAATAATGAAGACCTATGTGGTATCAAGTGAATTAACAACAGAAGCAGAAAAACAAGCAAGGTTAAAGGACCTTTCAACATTATAATATGAAAAAAGGAAAAAACGATAGTCATAAAACATCCTTTGGAAAGAGAAAATCTCATCCAATAGGTAAAAAGTCATATGGACCTAAATCTCAAAAACCAAAGAAGTACCGCGGTCAAGGAAGATAATTTTATATTTATTTATATGAAGAAAGATAAAGTTTATGAATTAAGAATTGATGAGGATGATGAATTATCAGGAATTGATAGTATTTCCCTTGTTGATGAACCGGCCATAGAAGTAAATTGGGTGGCTTTCAATAAGGTTAAAACAGAAAATTTTCAAATACCTGATGGTGAAGATTTAAAATATTCTGAAATGATTACCTCAAAAGGTCAATCAGAAGAAGAATTATTTAATGATGGATGGGAAGTTGCTACACAAGATTTCGTTTCATCCTCACCAAATCAACCTTCATTTGAAGATACAGAGGAAAGATTAATCAGATACAAATATGTATTAAATCCCGAGGCACCTGGTGCACCAATAAAAGAAACCACAAGAGACTTTTGTAGAGATTTATTGAACAAGAATTTTGTATATCGTGTAGAGGATTTAGAGGGTATTACAAACGACTTGGGAAGTTCCGCTATGGTATGGAGAGGTTCTTACAATTGTAGACACTTATGGAAAAAGATTGAGTATAGAAGAGGTACAACAATCGTTAACAAAGGTTCAATTACAAAAGGTAGAATTGATGGTGCAGAAAGTTTAGATGTAATGGGATTACCTCAACCTGATACAAGAGTACCAGGTAAAGAATCTTTCCAATTTGAAATGGTAAGTATATTTGGTTTTAAACCAAGATTTTTCCATTTATGTCCTGGCGCACAAAGTCTATTCCAACATCTGATTACTATGGAAATGGATGAAGATACAATTGGAATGGTTAGAAGTGCAGCACAGGTTGCAGATAATGTTTTCCGTATTGAAGATGAAGTTATTAAATCAGGTGTTGCAACACAACTACAATTAGATGAAGCAATAGTACTAGTAGAAGATTTTAAAGACATAATGTATGAGATTGACCAATTGGTTGGTATGAAACACGATGTATCTTTTATGGATGGTCATATTGTTAAAATCAAAGAATATCTAAAAGAAGATATGGGTTATGATGTTGGTGGAATTGGTGGTTATGTTGACCCTGGCGTTAAAAAGAAAAAGAAAGATGAAGTAATAGAAAAGTCTATTGCTTTTGAAACATATAATGATTATCCTGAAGCGGCAAAGAATAACGCGTGTAAGGTATTAAGATGGAGAGATGAACATGGTGATGAAGTTAAGGGAATGACAAGAGTTGGTTGGACTCGTGCTAACCAATTGTGTAGTGGTGAAAACATCTCAGAAGAAACTATCGCAAGAATGGCGGCATTTGCAAGACACAGAAAGAATGCTGAAGTTGCACCTGAGTTTAAAGATACACCTTGGAAAGACAAAGGTTATGTTGCTTGGTTAGGATGGGGTGGAACAACAGGTATTGAATGGGCAAGTAGAAAATTGGAAAGTATTAGAAACAACATGTCAAAACAAAAGTTCCAAACTGATGAAGAAAAGAAAATGGTGATTGGACCTGCCATGATTCCTGACCTTAAGATATTCCGTAAAGATGCGTTAGGTAATCCATACTATGTGTTCTTCAGTGCTGAAACAATCAAGATGATTGCAGAAAAGTATATGAGAAACAAATATATTGATAATAATGATACCAATCATGATGGTAGGGCCGTATCTGATGTGTATGTTGTTGAGTCTTGGATTAAGGAAGATGACCAAGACAAATCAAACAAATATGGTTATGGTGACCTTCCTATTGGTACTTGGTTTGTTTCTATGAAAGTTAGAAATGAAAAGGTTTGGGAAAAGGTTAAGAAAGGTGAATTAAGAGGATTTAGTGTCTCAGGGTTTTTTGAAGAGATTGCAGACTTTGCAAGAGAACAGATGTTCTTACAGGAAATTGTAAAGATTTTGAAAGGCGTTAAATAACATTTGGGAATATATATAAAAATTTATATTTAATAATAAGAGTAATAAAAAAAACAATTTAAAAACTATGTCAAAAAATCCAAAAACAGCAATCCAAGAGATTAAAAAATTGATGGTGCAGTTTGGTTTTATGTCTGACGAACCTACTTTGGCTTCTTTTAAATTAGAAGACAATACAATTGTTGAAACCCTTGAACTTAAAGTTGGTAATAAAATTACTAAAGTAAGTGATGAGTTTGAAAGAGTTGCATTAGAAGATGGTAAATTCAGATTAGTTGAAAACTTTGAAATTGAAGTTAAAGACGGAACAATCAAAACTGTAAAAGAAATTTTTGTTGATGCTAAATTGGTTGATGGAACCCCAATTAAAGTTGAGGGTGAAAGTTTGATGGAAGGTGCTAAGGTTGTTGTAGTAACGGCAGAAGGTGAGATTCCTGCTCCTGATGGAGTTCATGAACTTGAAGATGGAACAAAGGTTGAAACCAAAGAAGGTGTTATTGCAAGAATTGAAGAAAAAGAAGGACCTGAAGTTGAAATTGAACTACAAGATGTTGAAGTAGAAGGACCTAAAGGTTCTGAAGTTCAAGTTGAAGTTCCTGACCAAATGGCCGAGTTCCTTGCTTTAGTTAAAGATATGATGGAAAAAATATCTGAGAAAATGAAAAGCATGGAAGATAAGGTAGAAAAAATGAATGCAGAATTTAACTCATTCAAGAAAGAACCAGCAGCAAAGAAGATTTCTGATGGTAAAACTGATTTTAATAAACAATCAAGTTCTGATGATGTAATTGCAGAAAGATTAGCAGCAATTGCAGCTATGAGAAAAAAATAAAATAATTAAAAATTAAAAAAATAACAAAATGAAAATTTTAAAGAAAGAAAACTTTTCATACGATGTATCAACTATTGGTTCTTATGTAGACCAAGTTGGTGGTGAGTTGTTGTCAAAAGCACTTATTGGTGCAACTACTCCTAAGTATGTAAATGTAAGATTAGGTATCAAAGGAACACAAGCGTTGAACCTATTAAATTCTAACATCGTGTTCCAAGCAGGTGAGTGCGGATGGGATCCTCCAACCGGTACAACTACAACTTTCACACAAAGAAACATTACAACTTGTGCTGAAAAGTATAATGAAGCATTATGTTACCAAGACTTGTTTGACACTTATCAGTCTATGTTGATGAAGCCAGGTCAAACTCAAGAGTCTGTTCCATTTGAACAACAAATTGCTGACCTTAAGGTAAAACAAATTCAACAAAGAATTGAAAGTAAATTATGGACTGCTACCACAGGTGGTGGTGATTGTTTCACAGGTTTCAAAGCGTTAATCGTAACAGGAACTACAGGTGTTGCATCTTCAAGTGGTGTTACATTTGATAACTCAGTAGCATACGGTACAGCAGGTAACCCAATCACAGAAGTAGATAAGTTAATTAATGTTCTTTCTGATGACGCTATGTCAAGAGATGACTTAAGAGTGTTTATGTCTTACGCAAACTTCCGTTTGTATGTACAGGCGTTAACTAAGGCTAACTTCTTCGCTAACTATATTGGTTCTTCTGAAATTACAGGTAATATGGAAGCTGTTCACCCTAACACAAATGTTAAGGTAATCCCTACAATTGGATTGAACGCTTCTAACAAAGTAACTATCGGACCAGCAGAATATATGGTTGTAGGTTTTGACTTATTGTCTGACCACGAAAAATTAGTTATTTGGTATTCTAAGGACTTTGATGAATTAAGATTGAGAGCTAACTATAACTATGGTGCTCAAATCGCATTGTTCGGTTCAACAGTATACTTTGCAACTAACAACTTAGCGTAATTTTTTAATATAAAAACAGAGGGGTGAAAGTCCCCTCAAATTTAAAATAAACAAATTAACTTAATAATCAATAATATGAGTTGTTATATATCTTCAGGAGTTTCATTAGGATGTTCAGATGGTATTGGTGGCATTAAAACCATTTGGGTTTTAGGTGCTACAGGTGCTACAGAACCTTCAGTTTCTTCTGTATCAATCTCAGGTTCTACAGGTCCTATCACTGGTATTACAGGTGCGGGTACATGGTTCCAATTTGAATTGAAAAGAAATACTTCAAGTTTATCACAGAATGTTACCAAATCTTTTGAGAATGGTACAATCTTCTTTGAACAAGTATTGACTGCAGTTCTTTTCAAATATGACCAAGACAAGAGAAACCAATTGAAACTTTTATCTCAGAATGATGCAATCCAAATCATCGCTGTAGACCAAAATGATGTACAATACTATTTAGGTCAAACTAACGGTATGTATTTATCAGGTGGTTCAGCTGCTACTGGTGTTGCGTTGGGAGATAGAAATGGATTTGAATTAATCTTCACAGGTCAAGAACCACAACCAGCTAATGTTGTTAGTGGAAACCTTTCATCTATATTCGCCGCAGGTGGATTTAATGACTAAGAGAAATAAGTAGGTCTGTTGTGGACTGAATTTTCTATATCTCTATTCTAATAAAGAGGGGCGTGAGCCCCTTTTTTATTATTCTACAATTCAATTTGAAATTTTTTATATTTATTAATATAGAGTAATTAACATGTTAATTTTACAAAAAGGACAACAAAACGAATTGGTTTTGAATATCAATAATAATTCAAGACAAGACTTCACAGGTTATACCTTAACATTTGTTCACACATTATCTCAGGAGGAAAAGACTTATACAATTAGTACAAGTAATCC
>Ga0192647_101828_pt1 | contig 13595 bp, 5 predicted proteins | sample LauGreFa1BDMLBSN_2_FD_133046 | JGI IMG/M metagenome (GOLD analysis project Ga0192647, IMG submission 133046) | Freshwater lake microbial communities from Lake Michigan, USA - Fa13.BD.MLB.SN - reassembly | ecosystem: Environmental > Aquatic > Freshwater > Lake | place: Lake Michigan, USA...
GTGATTTAAAATATTTGGTACAATGTTGCCCAAAGTGAGTACCTAAACCATACTCCCTTAGGTGGTCGCGAAATTGCGCAATTTTTTGTTCGCTACATGGGATTTGGGAAGGATGAACAAAAGATGACATCCGGATTTTCGATTGACTTTTCAATGGTTCGTAGCCCAAATCGAGTACTAACGCCCTTGAAAAGTGCTTCCCGGGGAAAATCAGGATGTCATCTTTGTTCATCCTTCCCAAATCTTCGTTTGGGATGGTTAAAATTAAATAAAAATTGAGACACTCGGGAGCCCAGTATTTATATATCACTCAAAATAAAGGCATGCGTGTCTTTTCGCCTAATGGAGGGGCGAATGATGTGCATACACTCGTCACATTGAAATGTGTCTCGTCGCTCAGGAAATGACTGAAAACACTTTCTCGAATGACGTGTCATACATTGATGTGCCACTGACCTCCAGAGTGACGTGACACACACTGCACAAGCCTGTGTGGCGCATTATTCGAGAAAGCCTTTTCATATTTACCGCTCGTTCGGCCATCCAACCGTATTGTTTGGGGAGCATATCTTTAAATGTTTCGCATATGTAAACAATGTCGCATGCAATCCCCTACTTGTCTTTCGTACAGCAATTCGGTGCATACCTTGCGAGCATACTGACCACAACAAACACAACACGCCCGCATGCCACCAAGGCAAAGATTAATATTGCTGGCACAGACAATACAGCCATATCGAGCTCAGCGCCCGTGAGCACTGTCACAGATACAGCGCAGCGGTATTTTGCAAAGTGTACCGACAAAGGATTAGAGCACTTGGAGACATATCTCTCTCAATTCTTTTCTCGACCGTGGCATGGGCTTGAACATAACCCGATGATAACCCTACTGTTCTGCAACCCGATTGCTGTGCGTCAAATATTATCCCACATCAATAGGCAAACAAAGCGTGTACAGAAGGCCCAACTTAGCACATCGGGGACAGGCGACTCGCTAACGCCCACTCGCACACAGCTCACCGATTTTGATTCGGGCGACATTCCACTGGTCTACATGTTCGATTATCCTCATCCGAGTGTCGCATTTCTTTTTGGCTCATTGCCACAGGTGTATTCGGAACACCAACCGTGGACGATGTCTGGCGGTGCGTTCGAGATTAGAGCGAATGTGCCGACTACACAGACCAATGAGATATCATGCATGCCGAAAAATGACATGCATAAACCGATGTCCAATCATGATAGCAGTCATGGACTGCGGATTATATTCCGACAAAGTGACCAAGCACGAGTGAAAGAGATGCTCGCCAGTTGGCAGACGTCGGTCTCGAGCGTAAAATATGTATGGAATGATCAAGCCTTCGAACTTTGTGCATGGACTCGCAGTCAAGCGCAATGCACATCAAGCATAGTCAGACGAATGACTCAGTCACTCGACACGTTCCGCAAGCTTCGTCGCTATGTAAGGGTCATGCTACGCTCGCCTATCGCTCGCTCGCTGTGTGTTATTCTATATGGAGAGCCAGGCACTGGCAAATCGAGCATCGCAAACGAGCTAGCCTGCAAGTTCGACATGAGTCTCTATGAGATGTGCATGCCACTATTACCCAAGATGCTTCCACCAGGCATGAACCCTTCCGATTTAGCCGATTCGGGCGACGCTCACATCGATCGCCAACTAAATATTGTTGCTAAGACCGGCGGTGCCAGTGTCATATTGTTCGACGATGTACAGACGGACGGGAATGGAAATGTGCAATGTTGTGTCTCGCGTGCGAAAATGTTGAGCATTTGTGAAGGTCGAGACCTACCGCTCAAATCGGTCATTCTATTTACGAGCAATAGCACACATGCACAACTTAATGGCTTGTATGATGGGGCGCTCTGTCGACCTGGTCGGGCACGTCTATTGGCGGTGGACCCGCTCAATGTCAATGAAAAAGCTCGCATGCAGCGCCTATTGCCACAAGCTCATCGCCATCTATTGGACAAGAACTCAAAGTTGTGTGATATCGTCGAGGCTATTGTAGATGCACCGTGACCTGATAGATACATGCACATGTCGTGTTTCTATGCATACTGAGATTTAGGCTTATGTGCGCAACGTTCCACTGTGCACACCGCAAATGTCCATCAGCAACTCTCATGAGCCTATCATGGGAGGGAATGTGCATGCTTACTATTGTATTGGAAAACATGTGAGCATCAGACTGGCAAACGTGTTCTTTCATCCGAGTCTGCACGTCAATGAGGCCCCACTCGCCCCTCCACCCATCGCAACAGCACAAACACAAGCGTCGTACATGCCAGCCAGATGAAAATCTCCCAAAGCGGGTCGCGAGTCGAACAAGCGCTTACCCCTCGCTGACTCTGCATCTCATGCTCCAATTGCACAAGCCGCTGTCCAATCGAATGCATGCCCCCTTTACGATGCTCCTCGGTCAAAGGCCGCAGTTGCTCTTCGAGAATTAGGTGGTTTCACCATATTTGCCTGTGAGTTATGTGAATTAGTTTCAAAGTACTGTGTATTCAACTTAATCGAGTCTAGTTGTGTGAAAGCAGTCGGGGGCGTTGAGGAGAGTGTGGAGAGTAATGTGCGAGGAGAGTGGTGTAAGATGGATATTAAATGAATGTTGGAGGAGAATGGTGTAAAATGCTTATTAAAGGAAAGTGGTTTACATCCATTATTACAGAAGAGTGAGTAAAGTGGGTGGAGAGTGATAGAGCGAGAGTGAGAAAGAGTGTGGGAGGAAATATATATACTGGGTTCCCGAGTGGGAACAAAATTAAAATCCCTCGTTTCACTCTGGATTTTAATTTTGTTCCCACTCGGGAACCCAGTATATATATATATATATATATATATATATATGGGTCAAAATGGACAAGCGTTTGAATGCGGGGAGAGGCTTAAATAAAGAGTTTAGAATGCCGGAGGATAAAATATGTATTTCGAATGTGGGAGAGCTTTAAATGAGATTAGAAAGTAATTGGGGAGAGTGCTAAATAATGCGTTTAGAAAGTGGGAGAGGACTAAATATTTATTTATTTAGGGAAGAGTGAGGTGAGAGGCTTAAATAATGTGATTAGAAAGAACATGGCGAGAGGTTTAAAGAGGATTATTTAGATAAGAGTCTAGAAAGAACGTGGGGAGAGGTTAGGATGAAGAGCTTAGAAAGAGTGTGGAGAGTGGTTGGAAAGAGAGTATCGAAGGAAAGTGGGGAGAGGCTAAATTTAAGCTAATAATGATTGTGGGGAGAGGCTTAATCTTAAGCATTGGTTTCCAAAGTGGGGTCAAATGGGAAACAGAGTGAGAAATGATGGTTTAGAAAAGAGTGTGGGGAGAAGCTAAATAGAGAGCTTAGAATATGGGGAGCGGACTAAATAAGAGTATAGAAGTAAATTGCAGAGAGGTTTAAAATAAAGGTTTAGAAAGAATGTGGAACAGTTTCAATAAGGGATATGGAAAGAGCTTGAGAGGAGAGTCTAGAAGGAGTGTGGGGAGAGGCTAGGAAAGAATGTGGGAGGAGATATACTGGGTTCCAAAGTGGGGTCAAATGGGAAACAGAGTGAGAAAGGGTGGTTTAGAAAAGAGTGTGGGGAGAAGTTAAATAGAGAGCTTAGAATGTGGGGAGCGGACTAAATAAGAGTCTAGAAGCAATTGCAGAGAGGTTTAAATAAATGGTCTAGAAAGAATGTGGAACAGTTTCAATAATGGCTATGGAAAGAGCTTGATAGGAGAGTCTAGAAGGAGTGTGGGGAGAGGCTAGGAAAGAGTGCTAGAGCATTTGATATAAAGACTGTGGGAGGAGATATATATATATACTGGGTTCCAAAGTGGGGTCAAAAATTAAAATCCAGAGTGAAACGAGGGGCTTTCACTTTTGATGACACTCGGGAACCCAGTATATATATCTCCTCCCACATTCACAATCATAGCCCGAATAGGCTGAATAAACCATAGATTTCACTCTGGATTTTAAAATTTGATGACACTCGGGAACCCAGTATATATCTCTTCTCACATCTCTTCTCACATCTCAGTCAAGACGCTCGATTAATGAATGTATATCAGCTTACTTCGCCAATTAGACTAGAATAGGCTGAATCATCCTTAGTTTGAAGCACCTTCACTAAATCTGAGCCAAATGCCCCCGAATAGCCTGAATTAAGCCTATTTGAGACTTGCGTTCGCTCAATCTCGCATAAATAGGCGGAATCGAACCCCGAATAGGCTGAAGTAGCCTTATTTGAAACACCGCTCGCCTAATCTCGGGCAAATCGCCGGAATCGAACCCCGAATAGGCTGAATTAACCTTATTTGAAACTCCGTTCGCCAAATCTCGCCCAAATCAGCGGAATCGAACCACGAATAGCCTGAATTAACCTTATTTGACACTCCGCTCGCAATGTCTCGCATAAATTGGCGGAATCTCGCCCCGAATAGGCTGAATAATGCTTATTTGAATATCCTTCGCTAAAATCTCGCCCAAATTGCCAGAGTCAGTCCCGAATAGGCTGAATATTCCGTATTTCAAAGCCGTTCGCTCAATCTCGCCCCGAATCCACCTAATAGACCTTATTTGAGAACCATTCACTAAATTAGCCCGACATTGCATTATTTAGTAAACACTTTCGCTAAATTAGCCCCGAGTGAACATTATTTTAACTATTTTCGCACATTTTACGAATGAATCGTCATAACATTATTTCGAATATCCCTGGCTAGATTTGTGAGAATTCAGCATGATTTTCGTAATTCCATCTCCATAGTGCTTATATCACCCGCTGTTCATTCTTCCAAGACCCTGCTCTATTGCTGTCGAGCGAGCCAGGTTTGGCACTCGATTCGGACAGGTGGGTTATATCACTCCACAAAGGCGAAACGCCCCACCAAATACATACAGTGATGCTGTGAATTTCCCTCCAGGTGAAACGCCCCACAATTGTCCCACTTGTCCCACCAAATGGTGGGGCGAATAACATTTATGCACTATGAAAGTTAATGATTGAAAACGTATCGTCAAATGGTGGGTCGAATGAGGTGCGTCCACTTTGCGCAAGCATGTGTGACACGTCACTCAGGAAAGGCACGAAAATCCTTTCTCGAGTGACGTGCCACACATTGATAAAACACTGACCTCCAGAGTGTCGTGTCGCACATTGCACAATCCTGTGTGACACGTCACTCGAGAAAAGGGTTTCGCACGTTTTTCTGCGTGACGTGTCACACAGCATTGTGCAATGTGCGACACGTCACTCAGTAAACTTGTTTCGTTCATTTCCAGAGTGACGTGTCACACATTGCACAATCCGGTGTGTCACGTCACTCGAGAAAGCGGCCTCGATCATTTTCTGAGTGACGTGTCACACCGGATTGAGCAATGTGTGTCACCTTACTCAGCATTGTTTCGTACGTTTCTTGAGTGACGTGTCACACCGGATTGTGCGGAATCATGCTTCGCTCTTTTCGTGAGGTGCCACACATGTTTGTGCTATGTGTGGCACGTCATTCGATAAAAATGTTTCGATCGTTTCCCGAGTGACGTGTCACACAGGATTGTGCAATGTGTGACACGTTACTCGGGAAACTTGTTTGGGCATATCCTGAGTGACGTGTCACACATGACTGTGCAATGTGTGACACGTCACTCAGTAAACTTGTTTCGTACATTTCCTGAGTCTCGTGTCTCACGGGATTGTGCAATGTGTGACACGTCACTCGAGAAATGCACGAAGCATGCTTCTCGAGAAACACATGAAGCATGCTTCTCGAGTAATGTGTCACACATTGCCGTGAAGTTTGCACGGTCATGTGTGTCACGTCACTCGAGAAAACAGCCTCATTCGTCTCGTGGGTGTCACTTGAGAAACATCCAGTAAATGGCTTAAAGGAATGTCCCGAGAAGGCTAATGGCTGGCCTAACGATGCTCAAAACAGCACACGAAGGTGATGGCACCTGCAAGGGTGGGCTATTGATCGACTCCGAGTCGGGCTCGTTGCGACTATGCACGGTGTGTGCAATATGGAAAGACCCGAGCATGATGGCGCCCCACCGACGCCAGTGTCGAACGTGCCGTAATCGCTATACACAAATGGTTAGAGACCCCGACAAGCTGAGAATCAACACTGCGAGGCGAATGCGAAAGCACCGCCTCCTGAAGAGGCTGGCAAGTGGGGAGGCGTGTGTTGCCAAACTGACTTAAAGAAAGCGTGTAGTAGGCATAATGGCTGGAATAACTCTGCCCATGATAGACGACCCCGCCTATCCGATTATCGAGCGACTAAGGCGTGAACAACGCAACATCCAGAGACGGCGCAAACATGCGACATCAGCCAAGTTTCCTGCCCTTCCGAGCGCACAGTGGCTGCGTGCCGAGTACCGAACGGAGATGCGGCAATTGGGACGCCCCTTGCGCAACATCACCGCCCGCAGTGCACTGGAATGGGCACACAGCCTGTCGTCCCTCCGTAATCGGAATCAGCAGGATGGTGCACAGCAATCATCGCAACAAGAGAGCATGCCACGGCGACATGCTGCACCGACTCGCAGTCGTCGCCAGCCTTGTCAACAACCATCGAAACCGACCGCCGAGTGGATACGAGCCGAGTATCGTGCCGAGATGCGCCAACTCGGGCTCGCCCAACGCACCATCACAGCGCGGAATGTCCTGCGATGGGCGCACATTCTGTCGTCCACCCGCCGACAGCACGAGGCCACGCTCCGGCGTGTCTTTGACCGCGTGCGCTTCTATCGTGTTGCCTTCCCCCTCGCCGACCTGCCCACACAGTACTCGCTCATGCTCATGCTGCTCGCCCCCAATGAGCAGGAGCATTTTCAAACCCAGCCGCATCGCATTGTGCTGACCTCGGCGAGCCTGCACACCCGTGAATTGACAATGGACGTCAAGAACTGCTGGCATGGTGAAAATTGGCTCAAGCAGATTGCTGACGATGAGACGGAGATTGACAGCAAGGGCACTTGGTGGTGCACCGGTGCACCCGTTCCTGGCTTGCCACAACTGTGGAGCGCATTCGCCGAAGCGTCCATTCGGATTGAGCGCATCGCAGGAGGGTGTGTCTGGCATCGGGATGGAAGACGCCACACACGCACAGTGCACACGCCCGCCTTCACACTCGACACGTTCTGTCCGCAAGCACAGCGCAATGACTGTGCCTTCGAGTGCTTACGTCACATTGCTGCAAAACACCACGTCGCCATCACGCCAAGCAACCTGCAACTTCGCAAAGAGTACAACCTCGCCACCAACACGTTCATCGCCGTCGACACACTGCTCGCACTGTGCACACGCTTCCTGCCAAACCGTCGGGTCGTCATCGCCACCACCGACTTTTCCGACGACACGATGGACATGACCACGACCGACTACATCGTCCTACAAGACGGGCACTATCAAGTCGTCGAGTCTGCCGAGAGGAGACGGCAGACGGAGGAGAAGGCAACGGACAAGCGCATCACACGGGGCGTCCTCGCGTTTGACTTTGAGACGCGTCCATCGTTCGCCCATCCGACGCGCATCCAGCGTCGTGTGAAAGAGCCGATCACGGGCGAGACGACCACCTCCATCGTCCACAGCCACCGACTCGTCGACACGATCTGCCACGCCCGGTACACCCAAAACGGTGACCGCACCGACCTGCCATCGTCGACGGGACTGCGCCATATCGATTTCACGACCAACCGCACGGCCTCGTCGGCACGCCAGTTTCTCGATTGGCTGAAAGATGAGGCGCAGACGAAGCATCGACACTATCAGGTGGTCGCCTACAACGGCTCTCGCTTCGACTACTATCTCCTATTGGGTGCGATGACCGCCGAGGAGACGCGCATGCTGGAGCCGACGCTGCAGTTGCGTGGCAAGGCCATCATCGGCTTTGAGATCTACGGCTGTATGTTCAAAGACCCGAATCTCTTCTTGACGGGCTCGCTCGACTACAACTGCAAGGCCTTCAAGGTCAACTGTGCCAAGCAAACCGAATTCACACTCGAGAATGGCACGACGGTCGACCACAAGCAGTTGTGCTTTTACAAGCCCTCGTTGGACGTGTGGGACTTTCTCGCCCTGCAACACACCGAGCCCGACTTTTGGCGTCTCTATACGACTTACTGCGACATGGACTGCCGGTCGTTGTACGCGCTCTGGAAGTGCTTTCGGCAGGGGGTCGACGACTTGACGAGGCAGATGGGCTGTCCCGCCTTGCTCGCCAAGTGTCGTGTCGTCGGCTCGTGCACGATTGGCAGTCACGCCAAGAAGGTGCTCACGGCGCTCACACGGGGCACGCCTGCGTTCCAGCACTACGAGGCCTTCTTCTACGGACACACGCGAGAGTCGGGCTGGACGGACGCCGAGTGGGACGCCTCGGTGCGCCAGCGCTACGCCTTCGTCTCCAAGTGCAAGCGAGGTGGCATCAGCCACGTCAACCTGCCCGGACGGCACGACGAGTCGGTGGTCGGCGTCGACATCGTCTCGCAATACCCGACCGCACTCATGAACATGCTCGTGCCGGCGGGCAAGTCGACGTGGGTGCGCAAGTACGAGCCAACGATGCATGGCTTTTACGAGGTGCGCCGACTGCGCTTTGCCAACGACGATGGTCGTCGCAAGCGCTTTCGTCCGATTGCGTACAAGGGCAAGAACGGCGAGTCGCTCGACTGGAAGCACCAATGGAGCGATCCGCAGACGAAGGACGAGACCATCCACATCGACAGCCAGATGCTCGAGTATCTCATCGACGAGTGCGGGCTCGTGTCGTTCGAGGTCGTCGAAGGGCTCGTGAGCAAGCAGTGTCTGAAGGGCGAAGCCCTGTTCGGGCGCTTCGTCAATCCGCTGTATCGTGAAAAGGCACGGCAAGATGCGCTCAAGGACGGAGCGAGTGGCGAGTACAACGTGGCGATGCGTGAAGCATGCAAGTTGCTCCTCAATTCGCTGACGGGCAAGTTGAGCGAGGATAGTTCGCGCTATTACAAGGTGGCCTTTACGAACGGCGACGAGTGCGAGCGCAAGAAGGGCACATTGCTCAATGGTCTGAGCGTCGTCAAGGTGTACAACCGAGGCATGGATGACGACGGCGAGGAGGACGACTCGGACGCTCCAACTCGAGCACGCTCGCCCTACCATCGTCTGGCGGATGTGAACGTGTGGGTGAGCGCTGGCGTGTGCGTCTATTCCTACTCCAAAATCCTCCTGTTCAAGTACATCGACCTTCTGCCCAACCAAGCCGACGATGTCATTCATGTGGAAACCGATGGCATCTACTTTCCTGCACGTTGCTTGGAAACTTTTCAACAGAACTTGCTCAATCGCAAAACCGAGCCTCGCTTCCCTCTCGCGCTCGGAAACGAGCTCGGCAATCTCAAGGTCGAGAGCGTGAGTGTTGGCTCGTCGTATTGGCTCGGGAAAAAGTTCTACTACTATCAGACGGCAGAGGGCAAAGAGGCGATGCGCATCAAGGGCATGCCACAAAAGACGATAGCGGAGGATGGCACGAGCATCCAACTGGTGGATCGGGCGCTATACGAGACTGTGTATTCGGGGCAGGCGGTCGTGAAGGAGTATGCGACGCTGACGAAGCATTTCTATGGAAAGGAGGTCAAGATACAGGCACATCGAACGCAACGCACGGTTCGACCGATGTGTATGTATGAATTGTATTCATAGAGTGCGGATGATGCTGTCCAGGCTAGGCCGCACTCTTATCATGCTCGTCTCTTTAGTGAGATCTTTTTAAATCAAATTTTCGTCAGAAGTTTGCTGTTCGTTTGTGGAACATTTGTGGAGTGAGGAGGAATTTATGTCTTTATAAAAGAAAGCAGCGCCTTTGGAGGCGCATTTGGAGGCGCATTTGGAGGCGCGTTGGAGGCGCAGTTGGAGGCGCGTTTGGAGGCGCGTTGGAGGCGCATTTTGAGGCGCGTTGGAGGCACATTTTGAGGCGCGTTGGAGGCACATTTGGAGGCGCATTTGGAGGCGCGTTGGAGGCGCATTTGGAGGCGCGTTGGAGGCGCGTTGGAGGCGCATTTGTGATTTGTTTAATGTTCGATGAGGCTCTGTCGTGAAAAGTTGGAGGTGCGTTGGAGGCGCATTTGGAGGCGCGTTGGAGGCGCCGTTGGAGGCGCTTTGGAGGCGCTTTTTGAGGCGCGTTGGAGGCACATTTGGAGGCGCATTTGGAGGCGCGTTGGAGGCGCATTTGGAGGCGCGTTGGAGGCGTGTTGGAGGCGCATTTGTGATTTGTTTAATGTTCGATGAGGCTCTGTCGTGAAAAGTTGGAGGCGCGTTGGAGGCGCATTTGGAGGCGCGTTGGAGGCGCCGTTGGAGGCGCTTTGGAGGCGCAGTTGGAGGCGCATTTGGAGGCGCATTTGCGAGTTATTTAATGTACGATAGGGCTTTGTCGTGAGAAATTGGAGGCGCGTTGGAGACGCATTTGGAGGCGATCTGGAGGCGCAGTTGGATGCACAGTTGGAGGCGCATTTGGAGGCGCATTTGGAGTTATTTCATGTACGATAGGGCTTTGTCGTGAGAAATTGGAGGCGCGTTGGAGGGGCAGTTGGAGGCGCGTTGGAGGCACAGTTGGAGGCGCATTTGGAGGCGCGTTGGAGGCGCATTTGGAGGCGCGTTGGAGGCGCATTGGGAGACAGCCATGAATGTGCAAGTGTGTACAATAAATGCGAGAGTGTCGCGTTTGTGGTATTGGAAGACGATGCGAAGAGTTTGCATCGGTGAATGGCTATATTCGAAATGTTTGTCGCGAATGTCGCAATCGTCAACGTCGACAGCGCACGAGTGAAGCCATGTCGAATGATGATGCCAGTGAGACCGTGAGCATTGGATCTTCCACCGTCAACCACCATCCGCCATTGCTACTTCCCTCCATCGTCGGCGGTGCAAGTCCAGCGGGAGTCGTGCCTGAACCGGGGGTGTTTGACATGCACGGCGAGCTAGAGGGACGACTTCGCCTAATCGAGGGGCAACTGCAGGCACTGAGCGACGAACATCGTAGCAAAGGGGGGACTGTGCTGAATGGACAGCGACTTGTACAATTGGAGCATGAGATGTTGAGTCTGCGAGGTGGAAACGAATGTCAATGCACGGGTCGGGATCCGCTTTGGGAGATTTTCGTCGGGCTGGTATGTACGACGATCGTGTTTGTGCTGTTGCGATGGGTGGAGGGGCGGTTGTGGTCTCGTCGCACCGTGACGGATGATGTTTCCAGTGGGCGTTGCGCATTGGTCACTCGAATGGCCGATCTTCTTGAGTCCCCCTAATCCCGTCCGAGTGACGTACCACACACAAATGACCGTGCTATGTGTGACACTCGTGAAGCATGCATCGAACATGACTGTGCCGTGCGTGACCGTGACACATCGCTCAGGAAACGAACGAAAAGGCTTTCTCGAATGATGTGTCAGGTGGGATTGTGCCATGCGTGACACGTCATTCGAGCAGGCGTCTTCGTACGTTTCCTGAGCAACGATACACACCGGACAGTGCAGAGTGAACACACCTCGCTCGCTCCACCATTTGACATATGCGTGCTTTGTTCTATTGCGATTTCATTCGTCCCACCATTTGTTAGTCATGTCTAACACTCGAGAAAGTGGTTTCCTGAGTGGCGTGTCACGCTGGATTGTGCTATGATGTGCACGCCACTCGGGAAAGGATGATTTCTGTGAGCGAATACTGTTAATTCACCGCATCCTTATCTACATTTTTATACTCGTTTTATCAAGGGGCGAAAGTGCGACTTTTGATCGCCACAATTATAGTGTCGAAGCATGCTATCGTGTGATGCAAAGAGGCGCCTAATGAGCCCTGCTCGGCACGGCCAAGTGAAGAAAAAAAAAAAAAAACTGAATATAAAACATGTCTCTAAAATTTTTTGAGCATTATGACAATAGAGCAAGGTTGTTTGAGACAGGTGGCTACGATGCATTCGAAACGATTCGCAGACACGTGAACGCATCTCCCGATCGACTCAGCACCAATGATTTGAAAAATTTTTTCGATAAGCATCGTCGTGATAATCTTAAAAAAGAACCAGTGCTAAGCTTTGCAGATCAGGTATTCGAATCGTGTGGAAAGACGGACTTGCGCTATAATGGAGAATACCTTTCAGGAATTGTGGTCTCGTATTACGTGTTGGCTGATATTAATACAGAGAAAGGATTGTATGCGGTGCTAGATGAGTGGGGTGCTTATATGCGGCCTGCTGATGACGATGTCTTGACAATAGAGGAGTTCAGCATGCTCTGCAGAGAGCTAGAAGCCGTACAGCACGTGTCTCATGCCATGCAAATTTTGCCTTCCCTTCCGCAGCATGTGGGTCAATTGCTTCATATGTTCTGGAAACGTACAAACAAAATTGAGAGAAAAACACAAGTGGTTCAAAGAGCTGTTTTAAATGCAATGAGACCCTATTCGATGAGTGCTGGGGAGGAGGAGGAGGAGCGGCTGAAGCGTGAGGCGGAGGAGAGGGCGATGCAGGAGGAGAAGGAGTCGGGGAGTCGGGGAGGATGACGAGGAAATAAAATGCAATTGCATCAGCCGAAAAGATAGGGATAGTTAACGCTAAATGGGAACAAGCAGAGTGATATAGCCACCCACCCGGCCGAATCGAGTGCAAAAGCATGCTCCCTCGCCAGCATGCATAACAGGGTCTTGGACGAAATAGGCACATGTTGATATAAGCACAATGGAGATGGACAAACCAACCTCCTTTTCAAATCTCGCCAAGGAGTCTCGAAAATAAGGTAATGACGGCTCATTCGGAAAATGTGCGAATTTATCAAATAAGACTCACTCGCTAGGGGAGGGGCTAATTTAGTGAAAAAGTTTACTAAATAAGACCAAGTCGTTTGGGGCGGGCTAATTTAGTGAAGATTGTTTCAAATAAGGTGTATTAGGCGGATTCGGGGGCGAGATTGCGCGAACGGATTTGAAATACGGAATATTCAGCCTATTCGGGACTGATTCGAGCCGATTCAAGACTGTTTCCATCAATTTCGGTGCGATTTTAGCGAAGGATCTTCAAATAAGCATTATTCAGCCTATTCGGGGCGAGATTCCGCATATTTTGGTGATATTTAGCGAGCGCTAGTCTCAAATATGCTTAATTCGACCTGCTCGGGGTTCGATTCCGCCGATTTGTGCGAGATTTGGCGAACGGAGTTTCAAATAATGTTAATTCGACCTATTCAGGCTTCAATTCCGCCGATTTGGGCGAGATTTAGCGAACGGAGTTTCAAATAAGGCTAATTCAGCCTATTCGGGGTTCGATTCCGGCAATTTGGGCGAGATTGAGCGAACGGAGTTTCAAATAAGGCTAATTCAACCTATTCGGGGGCATTTGGGTCAGATTTGGCTCAGATTAAATGAAGGAGTGCTAAATTAAGGTTAATTCAACCTATTCTAAGTGATTTCTGAGAACAATCTGGCATATGTTCATTAATCGAGAGTATGGATTGAGAAGTGCTGGGAGCGTGATTGAAAGCGAGTTAGAGGTGAGTGTGGGAAGAGATATATATATACTGGGTTCCCGAGTGTCATCAAAAATTAAAATCCAGAGTGAAACGAGGGAT